>Ga0255419_10003_pt1 | contig 32217 bp, 28 predicted proteins | sample ANMaggSeSYBR02J3_FD_182658 | JGI IMG/M metagenome (GOLD analysis project Ga0255419, IMG submission 182658) | Sediment cell enrichment communities from methane seep in Santa Monica Basin, California, United Staets - ANME aggregate JGI... | ecosystem: Environmental > Aquatic > Marine > Cold seeps >...
TTTAATCAACATTTTTATCTTTACAAAATCAATCAATTAACTAAAACCTTGACAAAGATATACATTATTGTGTAATCGAACAAAAATACAACAAAAAAATATTTTTTCTAACATCATATCTTAATTTAAATGAGGTCCAAATTGATAAATTCACGCATAATTTTTGTATCAGCTTTAATACTATTTCTATTATGCGGATGCGTCCAAAGGTTGCAAAAGACTTCCGTTCATCAGCATAACAATTCTGCCACAAACCCAACCCATAAGGCAGAGAATGCAACTAATAAACCTGCCATCATTAATCTTGCCGAAACCAATCATGGCAAATCAGAGGTTAAAAGCGATGAACATGCAGTAAATAATTCAGGAAGGATAAAAGTACAATCTGTTCTTGATGAAGCCCTCGGCTTTTGTCAGGCAGCCCAGGATTTCTGGCAAAAAGGAGAGCTTGAAAATGCTCTTGAGGCTCTTGATCAGGCATATTCTTTAATTTTGGATGTCGATACTGACGACGATCCAAATCTAATACAGCAGAAAGAAGACCTGCGTTTTATGATTTCAAAACGCATCCTAGAAATCTACGCATCCCGCAATATAGTTGTAAATGGAGACCATAACGCCATCCCAATTGTGTTAAATAAATATATCAAAGCTGAAATAGATCTTTTTACCAAAGGTGGAGAAAAAAACTTTTTTATCAGATCTTACAAACGTTCAGGCCGATATCGTCCATTTATAGTATCGGAACTTAAAAAAGCCGGTCTCCCTGTTGAGCTGTCATGGCTCCCTCTTATCGAAAGTGGATTTAATGTGGTTGCGCTTTCAAAAGCCAGAGCTCTCGGACTCTGGCAGTTTATTCCCTCAACCGGCTACAAGTTCGGCCTTAAACGTGATATATTCATTGATGAAAGGATTGATCCTGTCAAGTCAACAAAAGCCGCTATAGCATACCTTAAAGAACTCCATAACATCTTTGGCGACTGGAACACAGTTCTTGCGTCGTATAATTGCGGAGAAGGAAGGGTGCTTCGTGTAATACGGGGTCAGAATATAAACTACCTTGACGATTTCTGGGATCTATATCAAAGACTTCCGCGGGAAACCGCTAGATATGTCCCCAGGTTCCTTGCAACTCTACATATAGTCAAAAATCTGGAAAAATACGGACTGGATTCAATAGAAACAGTTTCTCCATTAGAATATGAAACTATATCTGTGTCAAAACAGGCACATCTCAAAGACATAGCAAAAAATATAGGAACTTCTGAAAAAACACTGAAGGAACTTAATCCAGAGCTGCGATACAAGATATTACCCTCTGATCAATATTCTCTTAGAGTTCCTCCTGGCAAATGTGAAGCACTGCTTTCAAAGCTGGATGAGATACCGATCTGTTCTCCACCCAGAAGCACAAGAACCGTGTACCACAGGGTAAGGCCGGGAGAAACCCTTTCAACTATAGCGAGGCGCTACCGTACAAGTGTCAAAAGCATTGCACGGTCAAACAACATACGTAAAAACAATTTAATCATAGCGGGCAAAAGGCTTAAAATTCCACAAAAGGGAACAGTATCCCGGGCTCGTGAACCCAAATATAAACATACATCAAAATATATCGTAAAACGCGGTGACTCTTTGTGGATTATAGCGAGGCGTTTTGATACTACGACAAAAAAACTTCAGAAGCTGAACAAGCTTTTAAATACGAATCTTCATATTGGACAGGTGCTAAAAATACCCGGACAAAAGGAAAGCCCGGCACCGGCAACAAAAGAAAGTTTAAGAACATATCTGGTAAAACGCGGAGATAGCCCCTTCAGGATAGCAAAAAACCATAACGTACCCCTCGAGCGCTTTTTACGCACAAATAATTTAACACCCAGAAGCAAAATATATCCGGGGCAAAAAGTATATGTTGAATAACTATTTCCCCTGTAGCTCAGTGGATAGAGCATTGGATTCATAGTGGCTTTATCTAATATTCGGGCACGCTCTCCAAAGCCTTGCCCTTTTTTTATTTTACAAATCCGAAATAAACCATTGAAAATTCATATTCCGTTACCCTGGCTACCAACTTAAGGCGGGACACTTTCCATAGCTCAATCATTTAGAAGTTTTTTAAAAGATCGTAAACAACGCTCAAGAAAAATAGAAACAAAACAAGCTAAAGATGCTTTAGTCCTCTTCTTCCAAACCTACTATTCAAAATCAATGAACTGGGAATAAGCATCAAATATGTAGTCAGTGATCGTGCCAAGGCATTGATTAAACTCGCTTTGAAAGAAATTGGTTGTCAAAGTATTCCGGACCTGTTTCATGCAAGCAACGAAATTATTGAGATTTATCACTATGTCTTTTACTATAAATAGAAAAAAAACACGTCAGATAAAGGTCGGAGAAGTAAAGATAGGGGGTATGACTCCTGTTGCCGTCCAGTCAATGACAAATACATTTACTCAGGATATTGCGTCAACTGTTTCCCAGATAAGGCAGTTGGAAGAAGCTGGATGCGAAATCATAAGGGTGGCTGTGCCTGATGAAGAGGCAGCCCATGCAATATCATCGATAAAGAAAAAAATTTCGATTCCAATTATAGCTGATATACACTTTGACTTTCGGCTGGCTATAGCATCAGCAAGAGCCGGCGCTGACGGATTGAGGATAAATCCAGGAAACATAGGTGGTGTAAAAAAAGTAAAAGCCGTTGTTGAATGTGCAAAGGAGCTTAATATTCCCATTCGAATAGGGGTAAATTCAGGCTCACTTGAAAAGGACATATTAAAAAAATATAATGGCGCTAGCGCAGAGGCAATGGTGGAGAGCGCTGTCAGACATATAGAATTGCTAAAATCATTAGATTTCCATCAAATAAAAGTTTCAATAAAGGCGTCTGACGTCCATCGCACCGTAGAAGCTTACAGGCTTCTTTCTTCAAAAACCAACCTTCCTCTTCATGTCGGTGTTACAGAAGCCGGCGCGCTTTTTCCTGGAATCGTAAAATCTTCTCTTGGTATAGGCATGCTGCTCGCAGAAGGTATTGGAGATACTATTCGTGTTTCTTTGACCAGAGATCCGGTAGAGGAGGTGCGTGTAGGTTTTGAAATACTGAAAGCCCTTGATATCCGGAGGCGCGGACCTGAAATAATTTCCTGCCCCACCTGCGGACGTTGCAAAATCGCTCTCTTTGACATTGTTGAACAGGTGGACAAAGCACTTTTAACAAGTTCTCTGGATATCAAGATCGCAATTATGGGTTGCATTGTAAATGGACCTGGAGAGGCAAAAGAGGCTGATATCGGAATTGCAGGGGGTGATGGTAAAGGGATATTGTTTAAGAAGGGAAGAGTTATAAAAAAAGTTCCAGAGGAAAAACTTGTTGAAGTTCTGCTGGAAGAGGTACAGAAAGGATAAATATGAAAAAACAGGCAAAAGCCGCAATTACTCCAACGAGAGCTGAAGATTATCCGGAATGGTATCAACAGGTTATAAAACATTCGGATTTGGCTGAAAGATCTCCGGTAAGAGGTTGTATGGCCATAAAACCTTGGGGTTATGCGATTTGGGAAAATATTAAGCAAGTACTGGATAATATGTTCAAAGATACAGGGGTTAAAAATGCATATTTTCCTCTTTTTATACCGTTGAGCTTTCTTGAAAAAGAGGCCGAACATGTTGAAGGTTTTGCAAAGGAATGTGCGGTGGTAACACACCACAGGCTTGAAAAAGGTCCTGACGGCGGCCTTGTCCCTGCAGGCCAGCTCAATGAGCCTTTAATAATCAGGCCCACTTCTGAAACAATTATAGGAGATTCATTTTCCAGGTGGGTCAGCAGTTATCGAGACCTTCCTGTTTTGATAAACCAGTGGGCAAACGTTGTCAGATGGGAGATGCGGACCCGCATGTTTTTAAGAACAAGTGAATTCCTGTGGCAGGAAGGACATACGGCACATGCCACGAGAGATGAAGCCATTGAGCGTACCAGAATGATGCTTGATATTTATGAAAAGCTTGCCGAAAAATACCTGGCCATGCCTGTGATAAAGGGGAAAAAAACACCTTCGGAAAGATTCCCAGGAGCGGTTGATACCATGTGTATAGAAGCTATGATGCAGGATCGAAAAGCTCTTCAGGCAGGCACATCACATTTTTTAGGTCGGAATTTCGCAAAGGCATCTGATATAAAATTTCAATCTGCTGAAGAAAAAGAAGAATACGCATGGACGACTTCATGGGGCGTTTCCACACGCCTTATCGGCGGACTTATAATGACCCATAGCGATGATGACGGCATAATACTTCCTCCTAAAATTGCATCTTCACATGTAGTTTTACTGCCTGTTATAAGAAAGCTTAAGGACAGGCCTATGGTGATGGAGTTTACCGAAAGCCTTGCCAGAGAGCTGAAAGAGAAGTTTTATGGCCTCCGCAGAGTTGAAGTGGAAATTGATGACCGGGATATAGGAGGAGCAAGAGGATGGGACTGGATTAAGAAAGGCATACCACTCAGGGTTGAAATCGGTCCAAGAGACATCGCTGAAAATTCTGTGTTTGTCGGCAGGAGGGATCAGGAACATAATAATAAAACTTCTTTGGAAAGAAATCGCTTTATCGCTGAAATAACAACTATTCTGGATGAAATACAAAAAAATCTATTTGAGCGAGCTGTTTCGTTTAAAAAACAACATACCATAAAAATTGATGAAACAGACGGATTTAAAGAATTTTTTACCCCTGAAAATCATGAGAAGCCTGAAATTCACGGTGGGTTTGCTTTATCTCACTGGTGCGGATCTGATGAATGCGAATCCCGGATTAAAGAAGATCTCAGCGTTACAATACGGTGCATTCCCTTTGATGTTGGAAATGAAAAAGGGAAGTGTATATACTGTGGACGACCAAGTACAAATCGGGTGGTATTTGCCAAGGCGTATTGAAAATGATCCGTATTAGCGACATAATAGACAAGGTTTCTAAACACAATCCTGACGCAGATATAGATATAATTGACCGGGCATATATCTACTCGGCAAGAGTTCATGACGGTCAGATGCGTCTGTCCGGTGAACCTTATTTGTCTCATCCTCTTGAAGTTGCCGGCATTCTTGCAGATATGAAGCTGGATCCTGTCAGTATAGCAGCCGGCCTTTTGCATGATGTTATAGAGGATACTCATTCTACAGAAGAAGAAATAAAAGAAATTTTTGGCCAGGAAGTTGTTCATATAGTCTCCGGTGTAACCAAAATCAGCGTTCTTTCCTTTGACAGTTCACAGGCACGCCAGGCAGAAAGTATCAGAAAGATGATTCTCGCTATGGCGGATGATATCCGGGTAATATTAATCAAGCTGGCAGACCGCCTCCATAACATGAGAACACTTCAATTTCATAAGGAAAGCAAAAGGAAGCGAATTGCTCAGGAAACCCTTGATATCTACGCACCACTTGCTTCCCGCCTGGGTATTTACTGGATTAAAAATGAGCTGGAAGATATCTCATACAAGTATATTTATCCCGAAGAATATTCAAATATTGAAAAATTGATTAGCAAGGATAAAAAGGAGAGTGATAAATATATTGAAAAAGTTAAAAACCTTATCAAGGAAAAGATGGATGAAAATAATCTGAAGTGTAAGATTCTGGGCAGATACAAAAATATTTCCAGTATATACCAAAAAATGGTCAAACAGAATCTGCCGTTTGAAGAGGTTTATGACATTATCGCTTTCAGGATAATCCTTGATACAGTTTCTGACGGCTATAAGGCTTTGGGTCTAATACATTCCTTGTGGAAGCCTGTTCCCAAAAAGATTAAGGATTATATCGCGTCCCCCAAACCAAATATGTATCAGGCGCTGCACACAACTGTTATAGGGCCTTTTGGGGAACGTATAGAAATTCAGATCAGAACCTGGGATATGGATAAGGTCGCAAAATCCGGAATCGCTGCTCACTGGAGCTATAAAGAAGGGAAAGATGTTGATGAAAGTATAAGTAAAAAATTTGCATGGATTCAGAACCTGGTTGAAAATCAGAAAATTTTCAGGAATCCGGATGAATTTCTTGAAAATGTTCGCATTGATCTATTCCCTGATGAAATATATGTTTTTACACCTAACGGAGAGATAAAATCACTACCCAGGGGCGCCACGCCTGTAGATTTTGCTTATCAAATCCATACGGAAGTGGGCAGTCAGTGCACAGGCGCCAAGGTTAACGGTCGCATAGTTCCTCTCAAACATGAGTTGCAGACAGGCAATATCGTTGATATTATTACAACGAAAAATCATCATCCGAGCAAGGACTGGTTGAATTTTGTTAAAACCGTCAAGGCTCGCTCCAGGATAAGGCAATGGATAAAAACTCAGGAAAAAGATCGCAGCATTACTCTTGGCCGTGAGATGTGCGAAAAAGCCTTTCGCAAGTATCGTCTTAACTTTCATGAACTATTAAAATCAGAAGATATGGACAGAGTCGTAGAGCATTTTGGTTTTAAGACGGCAGATGATTTGATAACAAGCGTGGGCTACGGTAAAGTCACACCCCTGCAAATTATACGGAAAATTGTACCCAAACCCGAAACAGAAGAAGATCATGAATCTATCTTTAATAAGATAATCGGCCGTGTGCGAAAGAAGAAACCCAGGGCAGGTGTAATTGTAAAGGGTGTGGATGATATACTTATAAGGTTTGGCAAGTGTTGCCAGCCTGTTCCAGGGGATGCTATTACCGGCTATATAACAATAGGGCATGGAGTTACTGTCCACCGGACAAATTGTATAAATGCTTTGAAAATGAACCCTGAAAGGCAGATCGATATAGAATGGAACAAGGATGTTACAGAGACATATCCGGTAAAAATTTGCGTTAGTTCTTCTGACAGGGTTGGTTTGTTAGCTGACATTGCAGCCAATATCAGCAAAAGCGGAGCAAATATACTTAATGCGACAACAGAAACAAGAGAAAACAAAATTGTTGATAGTTTTTTTACCCTGGCTGTTGAAGATGTGGAACATCTGGATAGAGTGGTATCAGCTATTAAAAAGGTAAAGCTTGTACATGATGTAAAGAGGGTGGATAATTAAGTAAACGAAGATTTTGAGCGATTAGGTATTAGCAATTAGTTCTAAAAGCTATATTTTTCATTTAACAGCTAACTGCTAAATATACCTTAAAGCCTTATTTAATCATGGTTAGCAGGCATTTCGTTCAGGTACTACTTAACATGAAAACACTACTTATGATATTGGTATCAAAGGTTTTGACAAGTCCGAATTTCGTTAGATAAAATTACATCCAAAAGGTTTCCACTTGATATTTATGAATTTCCTTATCCATCAAGAAGCCCCTGCTTTTTTGATCGTTCAATCAAACAATTCAGAATGCGTGCCAGGACGAACCGGTCTAAGTTCGAAATCTGATATTGTATAAATCAGCAGCCAGTCAGGTTCAATATGGCATTCCCGAAAATCTATCCAATCTCCTTTTAGCTTATGGTCTTTGTGCTTTGAAGGCAAGGGAGCAGGAATGGCCAACTGTTCAAGAACCTGTTGCAGTTTTTTTATATTTCGACTCTGCTTCGTGGCTTTTTTCAAATCTTTTTTAAATCTGGATGTCGGGCGAATTGGCAGCATTAAATTTTCATATCTTCAAACATTTTTCCTACGCTATCGTATCTTTTCCCTTTACCGTTTCTTGCGTCCTTCATTGCCTGAAGCGTATTTTTATTTGGAATACGCAAATCAAATGGAATGCCCTGATGAGCAATAATCTGCCGATAAAACATTTCATACGCAGCAGAAATGGAAATTCCCAGTTCTTTAAGAATGGCCTCAGCCTTTTCTTTTATTTCCGGCGTAAGTCTTGCGTGTGTCATTGCCGTTTTTGCCATTTGCTATTTCCCTTCCCTTTTTGTGTTGTACTTTTTGTATACCGAAACGGTACACACCGGCAACTGATTTGTCAAGATACTTTTTTTCAACTCGTAAAAAGCAAATTTTGTTCGCTTTGTGAGTATCAGGATTCGGGTTAATAAATCCTATCGCAGATAAATCCTTGGCACACGTTCCATTATTGTTGAAACAACTTCATAGTTGATTGTATTTATCGTTGAAGCAATTTCATCAACACTTATCGATGCATTGCCCTGCCTGCCGAAAACAACTACTTCTTCTCCAATTGCAATTTCTGGAATATTTCCCACATCAAGCATGGTCAAGTCCATACAGATACGTCCCACGATTGGTGCACTATGGCCGCATACAAGCATGCGGCCTTTTGAGGACAGCAGCCTGTTAAGTCCGTCTGCGTAACCTATTGATACTGTGGCAATAGTTGTGGGCTTTTCAGTCTCATAGGTTGTTCCATAACTTATTTTGAAACCAGCCGGAACTTTTTTTAAATGAATTATTTTTGTCTTTAGTGCCATTGCCGGTTTTAGCTTAATTATGCTTCTGTCCACTTCCTCTGAGGTGTAAAGTCCATAAATTGAAATGCCGGCACGAACCATATCCAGATGGGTTTCCGGCATATTTATTATAGCTGCACTGTTTGCAGCATGAGTTACGGGTATTTCCAGGCCTGCAATGCGTAGCTGGTTAAGAAAGTCCATAAATATTTCAAACTGCTTACCAGCATAAGACCTGTCCGATTTATCGGCTGTTGCAAAGTGGGTGTAAATACCTTCCAGCTCAAGCATGGGTAAGCGAGAGATTGATTCAACCTCACTTACAGAGTTATCTTTAATCCCCCTCAAAAGCCCAAGCCTTCCCATTCCGGTATCAACTTTTATGTGAACTTTAATTTTTTTACCGTATGCGGATAGGGCTTCAGAAAGCGCTCTGGATGTTTCGTAAGAATAGACAGTTTGAGTGAGATCAAATTCAATAAGTTTTTTTGCATGCACTGGAGAAGTATATCCGAAAATCAGAACAGGCGCATTAATGCCGGCTTTTCTGAGCTGAATACCTTCTTCAATATTCGCAACACCAAGCGCCTCTGCGCCGTTTTCAAGCGACTGCCGGGCAACTTCAATTATGCCGTGCCCATAAGCATTTGCCTTTACAATGGCCATAAAGCGTGCTTTTGGGTTTGTAATGCGTCGTAATTCACGGATGTTGTGGGCTATGGCTTTAAGGTCAACTTCCGCCCAAACAAGTGGAGAGTCCAAGAGAATACCTCAAAAAGTTTATTTGAATTCAGATTTTTAATATTATAAATTATTAACTCAACAGAGTTTTAATTACACCAGAAATTACAACCTCCTTTTTTCTCAGTCTGATTCCCAACAACTTGTCAATTATTTCTCTTGAAATATTCGGCATCCTTCACGACAAGTCAAAACTTGAGCATTATCCCGCAATGTTTCAATAACTTTCTCCATGTCTGGTGCAATAGGGGATTCAAAAGACATTGCTTCTCCGGTTACAGGGTGCGTGAATTCAAGCCGCCATGCATGAAGCATCTGCCTTGGCACGGATACTGGGAAGTTTTTCGCAGCCTTTTTGCCGCCATAAACAGGGTCGCCTACAATAGGATGGTTAATTGCAGCGCAATGAACTCGGATCTGGTGTGTACGTCCTGTCTTTAGATCAAGCTCAAGAAATGTTACACTATTAAAGCGTTCGATTACTTTCCAGAATGTTTTGGCTGAACGGCTTTTTCGGCTTACAGTTGACATCTTTTTTCTGTCAGAAGGATGCCTGCCGATTGGCAGTGAAATTGAGCCTGATTCAGATTTTACAACACCATGTACTAACGCAAGGTAGAGTTTTTTTATCTTTCTTGACTTGAATTGTGCCGCAAGATTTATATGCGCTACGTCATTTTTTGCAGCCACCATGGTACCCGAGGTATCTTTATCGAGCCTGTGAACAATTCCCGGCCTGAGTTTTCCTCCAATGCCTTCAAGCCCTGGGCAGTGATAAAGAAGTCTGTTTACCAGTGTCCCTTTATTATGACCGGGTGCGGGATGAACAACAAGCCCCGGTTCCTTATTTATTACTATTATATGCTTATCTTCGTACAGTATATCTATATTATGGTGCTCGGGTTTTGCCGAAACCGGTTCAGGAGAAGGAATATTAACGCTGATGTTATCACCGGTTTTTACCCGGTAGCCAGGCTTTTTAACTTTTTCTTGAACCAGTATTTCTCCTTTTTGGATGAGGCTGGCCGAGAAAGATCGTGAACAATTGGAAATATGGGACGCAACAATTACATCAAGACGCCTGCCGGATTCGTGTTCATTAACAAGAATGGTAAAAGCACCTTTGTAGGGCATTGTTGTGAGGGAAAATATTTATAGAGGATCATTCAATAGAGACTCAATCTCCGTCATTATGGTCTCTTCGTCAGTATTTTTGGCTGTTGAAAGTTCACTTAATAACAGTGTCGTTGCTGTATCAAAAAGCTTGCGTTCTCCAAAGGATAGATTCTTTGTTATTTTTAAAAAATAAAGATCTCTAAAAACTTCTGCTACATCATAAAGAGAACCGGTTTTTATTTTATCCATATATTCTCTGTAACGGCGGTTCCATGTCTGGCTATCAATAAGGGATTCTCTATCTTTTTTTATAACTTCGTAAACTTTAGGGATTTCTTTTTTGCTTATTACATCTCTCAGACCGACTGATTCTACATTACAGGTTGGAATCATTATAACCATGCTCTTTTCAAGAACTTTAAGGATATAAAAATCATGTTTTTCGCCGTTTACAACTCTACTTTCAATAGCTTTTATCTTTCCAACTCCGTGGGCAGGATAGACTGCAAGATCACCCACTTTAAATTCTCGAATTTTGTTTTGCTTGTTATTTTCTTTTTTTTGTTTAAGCTTTTTTAATTCCATTTTCAAATACCAAATAATATTATTACGAATAAGAATAAAATTTTATATAAACAGATAATTATATCGCTTATTAGTTGCTGTTTTTTTGTCTATAATAATCAGAAAAATATTTTTATATCATTAATAAGCCACATAATCAACAAAAAAGGATTGGCAAATAAATGCGCCAATCCTTAGGGCACGGTCAAAAATAACTGTCAGCATAAATATTTAGTAACTATTCAGGTTGTCAGGTTCACTGTTCACGGTTGGCTACTATGTGCTTTTCATCGCTTTCTAACCTTGAACCTGAGTACTTATTAATTTTTTGTCATTAAATATGTTCATAGCTTTTTTTGCGCCCTTGCAAGTAGTTGCAACCACTGCATCACGGGCTCTCTTGGTTATTGTATCTAAAAGCTTTTTTTCATTTGTACTGAATTTACTTAGAACATAGTTCGCAACATCGATTTTTTCTTCAGAACGCCCGATACCAATGCGAAGTCGAACAAAGTTGTTGCCGCCCACTGTTTCGATTATTGATTTTAAACCTTTGTGTCCCCCATGTCCCCCATTTTCTTTAATTTGCAATCTTCCAAAAGCAAGGTCTATGTCGTCATGTATGACAAGCATATCCTCAAATGGTATTTTGAAGTAATTTAAAATTTTTTGAACCGGAATGCCGCTCAGGTTCATAAAAGCCATTGGTTTTGCAAGGATAACTTCAGAGTCTTCAATTAATCCGCGTCCGAATAATGCATCAAACTTTTTTTTTTCAATTGAAATGGAAAAGGATTCCGCAACCTCATCCAGTACCATAAATCCTGCATTATGACGGGTCTTTACATATGCATCACCGGGATTGCCCAGACCAACTACCAGAAGTACTTTCTTTTGAGGCATAAGGTAACTTTATTCTTCGGTTTTAGCTTCAGGTGTTTCTTCTCCTTCAACTGCCTCTTCGGCACCTTCTTCAGCCTCTTCCTCTACCTCTTCTTCTACTTCAGCCTTCGGGCTGACTATTGTTATGACAGTAAAATTAACATCCGCTTGAATCTCAATATCGCCTTCGAAAGGAATTTCTTTAACGTGGATTGAATCTCCAATATCAAGGTCTGTGATGTCGATTTCTATTGTCTCAGGAATTTCAGCCGGCAGACAAAGTATTTCCAGTTCACGCCTGATTATCTGCAATATTCCGCCTTCTTCGACACCTCGTGATTTTCCTTTGACTACCACAGGAATTTTGACCCTGATTTTACGATCCATTGATATTTCATAGAAATCAATATGTTGATAGTTTCGTGAAACCGGATGGGTCTGCAATTCCTTGATCATGGCGGTCCTGGAGGTATTTTCGCCGTTGAGGATAGTTAGATTCAAAAGAGCCTGACTTGCGGTACTCTTTTTTAATGCTTTTTCAAGATCTTTTATGCTAACTGAAAGCAGGACAGGTTCTGTCCCGGGACCGTAAAGAACAGCCGGTATTTTTTCTGCACGGCGCAGAGCCCGTGCTTGACCCTTACCTGTAGAATTTCTTATATTTGCTTTAAGTTCAATTAATTCCAAAAAACTCCCCCCTTAATAACGCGTTATAAATTTATAGTATAGAAAATCCCATTTTTTGTCTAATGAGGTACTATAGAATAGATGGGTAAAAAGTGCCTAAAATGCCTAAAGTGAGCTAAAGTGCCTAAAGTTGTGGTACGCCTTCGGCGTGCTAAGTATAATCCAAAACTAAAGGAGCTTACCACCCCCTCGTGCTGATGGCTTAAAAAATATATAAAAATGGCATTATTCCTTAACTTTAGGCACTTTAATATACTTTAGCTCACTTTAGGCACTCATGTCCGCATCGAAGGTGCGATAAGTTATACAAAAAGTGATGTTACTGAATCACCTTTATGGCTACGTATTATTGCTTCCCCAATAAGATCTGCAACTGACAACACTTTAATTTTATCACATGCGCCGGACTTACTGTTGAGAGGAATGGTATCCGACACAACCAGGGTTTTCAAGGGCGAATCGGCTAATCGGTCAACTGCTTCGCCGGACAATACGGGATGTGCACAACATGCATGTATTTCCCTTGCGCCTTTGTCGATAATGGCATGGGTAGCTTCAATTAATGTTCCTGCGGTATCAACCATATCATCAAGGATGATTGCGACCTTTCCTTTAACATCGCCTATTACAGCCATAGCTTTGGCCTTATTCGGTGCCTCTCTGCGTTTATCGATAATGGCCAAATCTGCGTGCAGACGTTTTGCAAAAGCCCTTGCTCTTTCGACTCCTCCGGCATCCGGAGAAATTATTACAAGATCCTCTTGAAAATTGGTTTTTATATAATTCAGGATAGCTGAAGCAGCATAAAGATTGTCTACGGGAATATTGAAAAAGCCCTGGAGTTGACCTGCATGTAAATCCATTGTGATTACCCTGTTCGAACCGGCAACTGTCAGCAGATCTGCCACAAGTTTGGCGCTGATAGGAACTCGGGGTGCAACTTTTTTATCTTGTCTTGCATAGCCGTAATAAGGTATTACAGCCGTTATTATGTTTGCTGAGGAACGCTTGAAAGCGTCTATCATAAGAAGCAACTCAACAAGGTTATCATTAACAGGCGGGCAGGTTGACTGAACAATAAAGACGTCTTTCAATCTTACGTTTTCATTGATTTCAATCTGTATTTCACCATCGCTAAATGTTTTTACCTTGGCTTTTCCCATAGGGACATTAAGATAATTACATATTTTTTGTGCAAGTTCGGGATTTGAGTTGCCCGAAAAAATTATAAAATCGTTCATTTAAAATTCCATTTCGCTTCGTAATTGGGGCGAAGCCCCTAAGTTCAATCCTGAATATCCTGTAAATCCTGTCAAAAATTAATATTATATAATATCAATCTGGCTGGGGCGGGAGGATTCGAACCTCCGAATGCAGGAACCAAAGTCCTGTGTCTTACCGCTTGACGACGCCCCAATACGCATGATTGTTGATTGTCGACTGTTGATTGTCGATTGAAGGTATTCTATTAATTTTATAACAAAAAGACAGAGCGAAGCGATTCCACCAATCACCAATCACCAATCACCAATCACCAATCACCAATCACCAATCACCAATCACCAATCACCAATCATCAATCATCAATCATCAATCATCAATCATCAATCATCAATCATCAATCATCAATCATCAATCAACAGTCAACAGTCATCAGTCATCAGTCATCAGTCATCAGTCATCAGTCATCAGTCATCAACCATCAGCCGATAGAAACAGTAAAAGATTATAAAAATGGAATCGAAAAACTTAAAAAATTAAACAACATAAAAAAGTTGATTGATTGTTGATTGTTGACTGTTGATTTATGATTGAAGGTATTTTATTGATTTTATAACAAAAAGACAGAGCGAAGCGATTCCACCAATCACCAATCACCAATCATATTAACATATCAGCACAAAACAGTTCCCACTTATTTTTTTTTGAAATAAGGTGATATGCTTTTTGGGCTTTATCAGAATCTGAAAAAAGGCCAAATACAGCAGGACCGCTTCCTGACATTAGAGCCCCTTTTGCACCATAATGCAGTAAAGCTTTTTTTGCTTCAATTATGTCAGGATACCTTGAAGTTGTAATAGTTTCAAGATCATTGCATAAATGTTGATTTACTTCAAAAGTTTCGTTAGAACAAAAATTTTTAAGTTTTTTTTTGCATTTTGTCAATCCCAAATTAAGATTTTTATATATATCTGAAGTTGATACGCCAATGCCAGGGTAAATAACTAAAACTTTAAAAGGATCAAGCTTTTGGTATGCTTCAAGTTTTTCACCTATACCGGAAGCTAAGGCTGGTTTCTGAAAAATAAAAAACGGGACATCAGCCCCTATAGAAAGCCCCATGTCAATGAGTTCATAGCGGGAAAAAGGACAGCCATAATATTGATTAAGTCCTAAAAGTATAAAAGCTGCATTACTGCTGCCGCCACCCAATCCTGCCGCCACCGGTATTTTTTTATCTATCAGGATCTTAATATTTTCATTTTTACTCAGTTTTTTGAAAAAAATATTTGCGGCAATAACAGCAAGGTTTGAATTATTTTCCGGGACGTTAGGGCTATTGCAGACTACAAAGGTTTTATCGACTCCAAACTCAATTGAGACTGTATCGTAAAGACTGATACAGCACATAAGGGTAAAAAGATTATGGTATCCGTCTGCTCTTTTTCCCGTGATCTGCAAAAAAAGGTTTATTTTTGCAGGCGAGAGAATCTTTATTTGTCCGGTATTTATAATATTGATTCCGTCTTATTTTGTCAGCATTACAACATCAAAACCACCATTAACCCTCTTAATGAACATTTGTATGGGGTCGCCTTTTTTAAGTTTTTCGATTCCATTTTTATAATCTTTTACTGTTTCTATCGGCTGATGGTTTATTTCTTTTATAATATCGCCGACCCTGATCCCGGCTTCCATTCCCTGGCTTTCTGATTCAACGTCTATCACAATAACGCCGACTGCTTCAGTAATGTTGAAATGTCGGGCTATTTCCGTGGTTAATTCAGAAACACGGATGCCGAGTTCATACTCATTTCCTTTTGAAGGTGTGAGGCCGGTGATCCTATCATCCTCTCTTTTTACAATTTTAACTCCGATTTTTTTTTCAATTCCGTTACGTAATACTTTTATATTAACTGTATCTCCTACACTTGTATCAGCAATCAACTTGCTGAGTTCACGAGTATTTTCAACCTTCTTACCATTTACAGAAAGTACAATATCTTTTGGCTTTATTCCGGCCTCGTCAGCCGGATCGCCAGGGAATACTTCAGTTACAAGAACACCTTTTCCTTCTTTAATTCCATAATATTCCGAGAGTTCTTCGCTGAGATCCTGGATTCCTACACCAAGCCATCCCCTTGTGACCTCGCCACTGCTTTTAAGCTGGTCTACAATCCTTTTTGCAGAATTTATAGGAATTGCAAATCCTAATCCCTGGCCACTGGCAATTATAGCTGTATTTATTCCTATTACCTCTCCTTTCATGTTAATAAGAGGGCCTCCACTATTGCCGGGATTTATTGAGGCATCTGTCTGTACGAAATCATCATAAGGTCCTGAGCCGATAATACGTCCTTTAGCGCTTACAATGCCTGCAGTAACTGTATGCTCCAGTCCGAACGGGCTGCCTATAGCCACAACCCACTGACCGACTTCCAACGCATCGGAATCACCCAGTTTTACAACAGGAAGGTTGTTCTTTGATTTTATTTTGATAAGGGCAATGTCAGTGTTGGGATCGCGACCAACGATTTCAGCATCAAACTCTTTGCCGTTTTTAAGCTTTACCTTGATCTTGTCTGCGTCTTCGATAACATGATTGTTGGTGACAATATAACCTTCTTTATCAATAATAAAACCGGAACCTAAACTTCTCTGCTTAAATTCCTTCTGGAACTCATTGCCGAAAAATTTGCCGAAAAAGTCATTTAAAGGGTCTTGTTTGCCAAAAGGGCTGTTGAAAAAATGTTGATAAACACGGCCTCCGCCCTTTATTGTTTTGACGGTTCTTATATTGACAACAGCAGGGCTTGCCATTTTTGCAAGGTCGGTGAAATTTTCCGGTACCTGATAGGAGACTTTTGTTTTTGCCTCAGAGACTTGTGCCGGGTAAAAAATTGAAACCACCAGAAAGGCTGAGATAATAGATATGATGGTAAAAAAGGCCTTTTTACCTGTTGTTTTTTTTATATTTTTACAATTTGTCATAAAACAATTCCTTTTTGTATTTTCTATAACCTATCCCTGTTTGTAACAGTTTACGATTAACGATTTAAAGTTAACGGTTACTAAAAACATAAAACTGTTAACCGATAACCGTGAACTGTAAACCGTTATTTCTGTTCTTTGACATAAATTATCCTGAGATCATAAAGAATATTTTTCAGCAAATTCTCTTCTTCTTTTGATAAATTCCCTTTTGTTTTTTCTTCAAGCATACCTAAAATATCTATTGTCTGTTTTCCCATGGAAAGATTTTTAACCTTTTTGCCTGCGATAGGGTCTTCCATAACACCAAGGTGTAACAAAGCAGATGCGTTTAAGGAAACTATAAAGGTTGCAAAATTTATTTCCGGCAAAGGAGCTTGGGGCTCTTTTCCTTCTTTTTCTTCTTCTTTAGTTTCTTGTTTTGGAGGCTCTTTTTTTTCTTCTTCACTTTCTTCAGCAAAAATTCTCCGGTCTTTTACAGTAAAGCCTGATTTTTCTTCCGACATGGCTAATCTCCTTATTAATTATCCGCAATCCATCAATCTTAAAGTTCAAAGGATATAACACTCTTAACAAGCGGCAGGGCACGTAATTTTTCAAGGACATCATTGGGGATTGGTATATCAGTTCTTAGAAAAATAATATTTCTTTCACCCTCTTTTTCCTGGCCGACCTGCATCTTATCTATGTTAATATCATTTTCTCCGAGGGTAATACCAATACTGCCTATGGCGCCCGGCTTATCAATATTGTTTATAAGAACCAGATGTCCCTGCGGGACCATTTCAACCCTGAAATTATTTATTTTAACAACTCTCGGCTCTTTTTTGCCGAATAATGTTCCTTCCACTGTGGTAGTTGTTTCAGGACTGATTGCGCGTACAGTTATCAGATTTAAATAATCTTCGGATTTAGAATGAGTTGTCTCTGTAACTCTAATACCCCTTTCCTTTGCAAGAACAATTGCATTGACGAAATTTACATCATCCTTTACCACAGGAGTAAGCAGCCCTTTCATCATAGCCCTTGAAACAGGTGAAAGGTCAAGGCCCATAAAATCTCCTGTATAATCAATAACTACTTCATTTATAGGCCAGCTTGCAAGCTGTGCCTGAAGGCAACCAATCCTCTCCGCAAGTGTTAAAAAAGGTCCAAGCTTTGCCATGAGTTCGCCAGTCACAGAAGGAATATTTACAGCATTTATTATAGTTCCGTTTTTAAGATAGTCAATTATCTGTTCTGCGACTGCAACCGCAACATTGGTCTGGGCTTCCCGGGTAGATGCTCCGAGGTGCGGAGTACATACCAGGCGATCCATTTCAAGGATGGGTGAGTTGAAAGGAGGCTCAATTTCGAAAACATCCAGGGCTGCTCCAGCTACCTTTCCCGATTTCATGGCCTCATAAAGATCATCTTCTTTAACAATACCACCGCGAGCACAGTTTATAATCATAACGCCGTCCTTCATCTTATCAATAGCATCTTTATTGATAAGGCCGGTGGTCTCTTTAAGCTTTGGAACGTGCAGAGTTATGTAATCAGATTTTTTGTATAATTCGTCCAGAGAAGCATATTTAAATCCTGCCTTTTCTATAAGTTCCGGCACAACAAAAGGATCATATATAATAACCTGCATTTTGAGTCCGCGTGCCCGATCTGCAATAATTGAGCCGATTTTACCAAACCCTATAACACCAAGAACCTTGTTATACAGCTCTCTGCCCTGCAAATTCTTTTTTTCCCAGCGTCCAGCCTTCAATGATGAAGTCCCCAATGGTATATTGCGTGTTAATGAAAGCATTAGAGCTAACGTATGCTCAGCAGTGGTAATAACATTGCCACCGGGCGTATTCATCACGGCTATACCTCTTTTCGTTGCCGCTGGTATATCCACATTGTCGAGACCGATACCTGCACGGCCTATGACTTTTAAACGGGTTGCCTTTTGCAGAAGATCATCTGTTACTTGTGTAGCGCTCCGTATTACAAGGGCATCATAGTTTCCGATGATTTCTTTAAGTTCATCCGGAGACAATCCAACATTAACATCTACTTCAAACCCTTCTTCTTCTTGAAACATTTTAATTCCGGCTTCACCGAGATTATCGCTGATCAAAACTTTCATTATTTTCCCCCTAAAACGAAAATTAAATAAACTATATATCGGCATCCTTCACGACAAGTCAAAAGTAGTTTACACTTTGTTGATCTTGTATTTTGGCAGTGAAATTTGAAAATAGAAATTGGAAAAAATACTAAGATGTAGATGCGTTACCTAATTTCAAATTTCCAGTTTCGACATCAACCTTCAATTCGATAATACACGCTTTTTCGAAAAAAGTGTAAACTGGTGAATGAAGGATACCTATATATCTTATAATTATTAGTATGTAAAATATTTAATTTAAGCCATAAAACAATAAAGGCAACTTATTTTTGCGCAAGCTCTTTTCTCACGCAAAGGCGCCAAGCTCGCAAAGAAAAAAATAAAACTTAGCGTCTTTGCGCCTTTGCGTGAGGCAATATTTTTTTGAAATAGTGTTATTTCCCAAATTTATCCTCGACTTTGACGTTGCCGTGCTAAGTGTTTGACATGCGTAGTAGTTTATATATATGTAATTACTCGGGTTCAAGATTCAAGGTTCAAGGTTAAAAGCCGACTAAACCTAAAACCTGAGCAGTTACCAAAATCCTTAACAATGTTGTTATGAAATTTGATATAGCTATGTTATCATGAATTTAAATTTATTAGGAAAGGATAAGAAGAAATATGGAGAGAACATTATCAATAATCAAGCCGGATGGAGTTGGCCGCGGTCTGACAGGCGAAGTTATTAAAAGACTTGAAAACAGCAATATGAAAATTATTGCCATGAAGATGCTGAAAATGACCGAGAAGCAGGCACAGGGTTTTTACGCTGTTCATAAAGAACGTCCATTCTTTGACAGTTTAACAAACTTTATGTCATCAGGTCCGGTTGTCGTAATGGTACTTGAGGGAGAGAATGTAATTTTAAAATACCGTGATTTAATGGGTGCGACAAATTACAAGGAAGCTGAGGAAGGCACTATCCGAAGGGATTTTGCTACAGATATTGAAAAGAATGTTGTTCACGGTTCAGACTCAAAGAAATCATCTGACTTTGAAATCGGTTACTTTTTCAACAGTTTCGAAATAGTTAACTGATGAAAAAGAAAGTAAATTTTGACAATATTTCCATTATTTTGAAACAGCCCCGATGTTCTGAAAATATTGGGGCTGCCGCTCGCGCTTTACGTAATATGGGGATAGGCAGGCTTGTACTGGTTAACCCGATAAACTACGATTTTACCAAAGTTATGAAACTGGCTACCCATGCCGCTGCTGAAGTTGTTGAGCAAATAGAGTTTTATGAAGAACTTAAAGAAGCACTTTCACCTTATAGTTATGTTGTTGGAACAACCGCCAGGACAGGAAAACATCGTCTGTCTGTAAAGAGTCCCTCAAAACTTGCTCAAAGCCTGATACCCATTTCAAGAGATAACAATATTGCCATAATTTTTGGTCCTGAGGACAGGGGGCTTTCCAACGAGGATATAAGATTCTGTGACGCCCTTGTTAATATTCCGACAGCGGACTTTTCTTCCATTAATTTAGCTCAAGCTGTAATGATTGTTTGTTATGAAATATTTAATGCCGGTTGTGCGGAAAGCCAGGATTTTGTCCCTCGTCTTGCAACTAGTCATGAGCTGGAAGGTATGTATGATCAGCTTAAAGATATACTGGTGAGAATAAGCTATATAAATAATGAAAATCCCGATTACTGGATGAACAAATTACGCCATTTTTTTATACGGTTACATTTGCAGGCCAGAGAAGTAAGTGTTATCATGGGAATATGCAGACAGATCGACTGGTATGGGAAAAAGTGTTTTAATGATGGACAGAGGAGTTTGTCATGTCAACAAAACCCGCTTGAAAAGCGTTAAAAATTGTTTTTGACAGAATATGCGGGATTATCAAGAAGTAAGCCAAATAAAGAAATCATGTAAATCCTGTCAAAAAAGTCCAGATTAATTATTTTGACAATTAATACCCGATTATTGTATACTTAAAAAAAAGACTTTTATGTTTTTATGTTCGGTATGGGTTCGTAAAAAGCAACTTAGTCATTTTGTGAGGTAGCAATGGAAGAGAAAAAAAGAGAGGATCAAAACGCGGATGTCATTACGTGCGAGGCGAAAAGCAGTTTTTCTGATTTTTGGAAGCTCGAAGATTACTGGGCTATCTGGCTTGGTTTTTTGTTGCTTATCATTGGCATTGTAATTTATTTTCCGAGGGGTCCCGCCGATATGCAGGAAACTATTGCCAACGCCAATGCCACATTGGAGGCGGAGTCGCAAAGGGCGCCGTTCAAGACCATTGCCTGGTATCAGGCTGTAGATGCTAAAACGGGACTTAAAGCGACCAGTTCCCAACTTGGAAAAAAAATAAAGAATTTCTTAAGCAAACCAAAAAAATGGAGCGCGAACCCTTTGAACGCTCTTTTTATTAACGAAGAGGCGGCAGAGGCAGTCCAGGCAAAGGCGATGGTCAAATACGAAGCCGCCCGGAAGAAAGGCGCCGCGGCTTTGGAAAAGGCGAAGGCGGCTGAAGACGCAGCGTCTGCCGCAGGCTTTAATGATGAAACCCTCAATGCTGAAGCAAGCAATGTAATAGATGCATGGCGCGCCGCCCACACAAAAGCCTCAAAGGCTGAGTCTAAGATTGATGCCCATTCTTACAACCTTATACCATCCCTTATTTGTATTATGATTGCTCTGGCTGTTTTTTTTGGGATCGGATGGAAGATTATGGGCAATTCGATGACAAAATTCATGGCGGGCTTTGTTTTTATCTTTTTTATGGCTATTCTGGCTTACATCGCAGAAGGCAATGCAACGATGAAAAATTACGGTATTGGATACGCTGCATGGGCCATTCTCTTCGGCCTTATTATAAGTAACACAGTGGGAACGCCCAAGTGGGTGATGCCTGCTGTTCAAACTGAATATTATATCAAGACAGGGCTCGTGCTATTGGGCGCTGAAATACTGTTTGGGAAAATACTCTTAATCGGTGTCCCGGGGATCTTCGTGGCATGGGTGGTTACCCCCACTGTGCTCATCTCCACCTATATATTTGGACAGAAGGTCGTCAAGATACCGTCTAAAACGCTCAATATGACCATCTCGGCAGACATGTCCGTGTGTGGCGTCTCGGCAGCCATAGCCACTGCCGCCGCATGTCGAGCCAAGAAGGAGGAGCTGACCCTTGCCGTCGGATTTTCTCTGGTTTTTACCTCCATTATGATGATTGCTATGCCCGCTGTCATTAAGCTGGTGGGAATGCCCTATATTCTGGGAGGGGCGTGGATGGGCGGAACTATTGATTCCACCGGCGCTGTGGCTGCTGCCGGAGCCTTTTTGAGCCAACGGGCACTTTATGTGGCTGCCACCATAAAGATGATCCAGAATGTCCTGATCGGAGTAATCGCCTTTGGCGTTGCTGTTTACTGGTGCGCGCGGGTTGAATGTGTCCCCGGGCAGAAAGTGAGAGCTATGGAAATCTGGCACCGCTTCCCCAAGTTCGTATTGGGATTTATCACCGCGTCTGTTGTCTTCTCTGTAGTGTATGAATACCTTGGCAGTGATGTATCCCATGCATTAATAGACCATGGAGCTATCAGGGGGCTGTCGAAGATTTTCAGGGGATGGTTCTTCTGTCTGGCTTTTGTCAGCATAGGATTAGCCACCAATTTCCGTGAACTGAAAAAATATTTCAAGGGAGGCAAACCTTTTATTCTCTATGTGTGCGGCCAGTCATTTAATCTGATGCTCACGCTTCTAATGGCATACATAATGTTTTATCTGGTCTTTCCGGAGATCACAGCACGGATTTAACCATGGAAACTACAATAAGTCAAAGGGGAGTTGGAACGAGCTTGGGGCTGAGACGCTTTTTACCTTTAGCCTGGCGATGGGCTCGCCTGTTCCTGTGCATATTCATTATCTGGGCATTTATGTTCATTGCAGCCCCCTGGGTTGAAAAAACGCCGGCGGTGGCGCCCATTATTTGTTTCATTGATGAAAATTACATTGATGCCAGTGCGTTGTATTACACCGAGATAGAGGAGTTCTTCGAGGCGGAAATTCACATGGAAAACACGATGAATTTTGCGCCTCGCGGACATTCGGGATCTTTGTGATGTTTTTTTCCTACGCTCCCAGCCGCTTATAACATGTTACGCAGCATTGAGGCATTTCCGGCAGAATTTGCTCAGGGCTTCTCGTTATCTTTGGATTAAAAAACTCTCTGAAGCCAGAGTATTCTTTCTTGTTCCAGATATGGGTTAAGCTTTCGTTTTGGATGTTGCCAAAGGAAATTCCTCTTATTGGAAAAGATTGACCTTTGAATATGTAACATGGAGGATTACGGTCACCAGATTCGCAATTTTCACAGAGAACCGGATCAATAAGGACACATGGGACGACTTCGCCTTCAACATTGATGACACATGCATTGAGAACATTTTCGCGGCAGCGCTGAGAGGTATCGTCAAGGCCGGGACCGTGATAGTCAAAGATGATGTTTTCACTGGCTGCTTTGTCTTTGATCTCCTTCAGTGTAATGTTGTAATAATCTATATGTTCCGTATCGTTGAAGATCGCTTCTGCGGAAAGTTTCGGATCAATGATCAATGTCATGTTACTAACTACTATCTGTTTTGCTCCCACCCTTTTTGCAAGGGGAAGAATCTCATTGAGTTCATGGAAATTGGATCTGAGCATGAGATAGGCGAGATGCACCGACGGAACATGGGTTTTTCTTTCAGCTTTTATCTTGCGCAGCAGTTCAAGATTGGAAACGAGTTTATTAAAGTCGGTCCCTTTGCGGATCTGGTTGTGGGTTGTTGCGGTGGTGCCGGCGAGACTGATACCGATAATGTCCAACTCTAAATCAACCAACTTTCGAATAGTATCTTCGGTAAGAAGCATGCCGTTTGTAGTAAACCCCACGCATTTCCCTTGATCCTTACAAATTCGGATCATTTCAAAAATATTGTTATTAAGAAGAGGTTCTCCCCACCCCTGCAGGTAAACCATATCCGTATATTTGAGAAAAGGGAACAATTTATGAAACAGATCTATTGACATGTGTTTGCCTGTCCAATGGTTTTTCATCAGGGTATGGGGACAATAAATGCAGGCTCCATTGCAGTGGGTTGTTACTTCAACCTGAACCCAGTCCAGGGTTGGGCTCCCGATTTTGTCTAGTTGCCTTTTAAACCATTTAAACATAGTAACTACTTAAGTTTAGGGTTCACGGTTCACGGTCAGGACTTTGTTTCCCGATAATTCATAAACATTTTTCTTGATTCTAATATTATGTATAATGTGCAGGATACTAAGAGTATTTTAATCCAATCAAATAATCCAATAGGAACTATTTTAAAAGCAACATTCAATGGTGTATAAAGTACAGCAAGCTGCATTAATACTGAAATAATTACCGAACCGATTAGAAATCCGCTTGTTTCAATATTAATTTTGAAATTTTTTGCCCGGTATGTCAGCACATTAAATAATTGGAACATAATTAGCGTTGTAAAAGCGATTGACCTTGCCTTGTCAGTTTCGACTCCGTAACTATAAAACATGAAAAGTGTTCCTATTCCCATTATAGATCCAACTATCAAAATATTTTGAATAACCTCTTTAGAGATTATATTTTCTTTTCTTTTTCTTGGTGGTTTTTTCATAATATCTTTGCTGAAGGGGTCTAATCCTAATGCTAATCCCGGCAAGCCGTCTGTTAATAAATTCACCCATAGTATCTGAATGGCTATTAAGGGAAGGGGCCAGCCAATAAGAATTGCCAGGAAAATAACAAGTATTTCTCCTAAATTTGAAGAAAGGGTATATTGGACAAATTGTTTAATGCTGTTATAAACACCTCTTCCTTCTTCAACTGCACTTACAATTGAGGCAAAATTATCGTCTGTTAGCACCATATCAGAAGCTTCCTTGGCAACATCTGTTCCTGTAATGCCCATCGCAACACCAATATCAGCTTTTTTAAGAGCAGGAGCATCATTAACACCATCACCAGTCATGGCAACAATATGTCCTTTCTTTTTTAAAGCATTTAATATTCTCACTTTATGTTCCGGACTCACTCTTGCGTAAATTACTATGTCTTCTATTATGCTATCCAGTTTTTCATCACTTAAGTTATCTAACTCATCTCCGCTTAATGCTTTATCACCTTCTTTAAATAAGCCCAATTCTTTAGCTATTGCAACTGCAGTTAATTTATGATCTCCAGTGATTACAACTATTTCAATGCCAGCGGTTTTACATTTTACAATCGCTTCTTTAACTTCCTCTCTTGGAGGATCAAGCATCGCCTGTAACCCAACAAAAATTAAATCCTTCTCCACTTCTTCCGGCGTTGACTTATATTTTCCAGTTAATGGTTTATATGCAAAGCCTAAAACTCTCAGGGCTTTATTAGCCATATCCTGATTAATGTTCAGGATTCTTTTTTTGTCTTCTTTAGTTAATTTTTTTACCTTGCCATTAATATTGATGTATTTGCATTTAGTCAGGATTACATCCGGCGCTCCCTTAACATAGGCAGCACTTTCTCTATTGATTTTATGAATTGTTGTCATACATTTTCTTTCAGAATCAAATGGAATCTCATCTATCCTTGAAAAATGTTTTTCTAACTCTTTCTTTTTAAAACCTGCTTTGATGGCTGAAACAAGCAATGCCCCTTCAGTTGGATCTCCAAATATTTTCCATCTTTTATTATTATTATTATTATTCAACCTGGAGTCATTGCATAAAATACCAATTCTTAATAAGAATTCAATATTTTTTGTGTCTAATACTTCACTGCCCGCTGGAATAAACTTACCTTCCGGGCCATACCCCTCGCCGGTAACTTTAATCAGAGCATTATTGGCGTAAATTTCCCTTACAGTCATTTCATTTTTTGTTAAAGTTCCTGTTTTATCAGAGCAAATATAATTAGTGCAACCAAGGGTTTCAACTGCAGGAAGCTGCCTGATCAAAGCATTTCTTTTGGCCATCCTCTTAACTCCAAGAGCTAAAGAAATCGTGACAACGGCAGGCAAACCCTCTGGAATTGCCGCTACAGCCAAAGCAACAGCGGCCAGAAACATTTCGCTTGCATAAACGGTTTCAATTAAACCTATCGTTAAATATTGCCTTAAAACACCAACTCCAAAAACAACAGCACAAATTCCAATTGTAACAACTCCAAGCCATTTGCCAAACTGCTTTAACTTTTCTTGCAAAGGTGTGAGCTTTTCCTTTACCTCCTGAACCATTTCCGCAATTTTGCCTATTTCTGTATTCATACCTGTATTAGTTATCACTGCCTTTGCATGGCCTTTTGTTATAATTGTTCCCATAAAAACCATATTCTCTTGATCTGTCACTTGTGTGCCTTCTTTAAGGGAGCCAATAATTTTTGTTGATGGAACAGACTCGCCTGTTAATGATGCTTCATCTACTTGAAATGCGGCAATTTGAATCAACCTTGCATCAGCAGGAACTTTACTTCCAGTCTCTAATAGAATTATATCGCCTGGAACCGATTCCTTAGAATCTATCTCTATTTCCTGTCCATTCCGAATAACTTTCGCTTTTAATGCAGTTAATTTTCTTAATGCTTCAATAGCTTTTTCTGCTTTATATTCCTGAACAAAACCAAACACACCATTAAGAACTACTATTATTGAAATAACAATTGCATCTAATCTTTCTCCAATTAACAAAGAAATAACAATAGCAGATAGAAGAATTACAACAATAAATGAAGTAAATTGCCTGGCAAATATTTGAAGTGGCGTGATTCTTTTTCTTTTTTCTATCTCATTAATACCATACTTTTCTAATCTCTTTTCAGCTTCTTTTTTAGTTAAGCCTTCTTCAGAAGTTTTTAATGACTTTAAAACTTCTTTTATGTTTAAAAAATAATAATTTTCATCCATTGCTTTTTTCTCCGCCACCCAGTTCGGCTTCAATATCAGGCCAAATTTTGTGTTTAATTGCTCATAACATTAAAAAAATATGGCAGAAATCAGAAGAAACATAAAGAATATTCATCAAAGTGGACTTTTACTACTTGGAGTTCATGTAAGCAAGGCAAAGCATGATGTCCGCACAATATGATGCCACGTTGTCAAGAATGAAGAGCTACTTGAATGGGTTACTTATTTGCTGATTGATGTTCTGCGGGTTTTCTTAAATCCGGAGGAATCACCCGGAAGGTTAACAAAATAAGCGCAAAAAAAAGTGCATACACGATCACAAATGTTAGTTCACTAAAATCAAAAAACATGATTTTGTGAATCCACTCTTTCATGAAACTGGTTTCATATACCTGATCCTGGCCTCCTCTTACTCTCAAATTATTTTCCCATTCGGTGAGTGGGCAAATCATGCCAATCAAAGATTCGCAGAGAACAATGCCCATCGCCAAGATGTGACAGATACGGAATTTTGCATTTCTCGCGAATTTCTGTTTTGTAAAATATCCGATCCAGATAAATATGAACCCAAGAACAACAAAGGCGACAAAAACGAAATGTATCAACAAGATTACATCTGCTGCTAACAAGTATTTGCTGTAGGCCGGACTCATATTATTTCTATTCTCCAGAACCCCTTGCAGTATCATTTCCCATGCCGGCAGGTATAATCCCTAATGCCGGATAATTGCCGGGCCTATCTTTATCTTGCATGCAAACCCTTATCATGCCATTTGCTACTTCATTGATGGTGCCATCACCTCCGATGGCAACGATCCGGATTGAACCTTTCCTTTCCTGATTTTGGGTTTATAATGAAAGAGAATTTCATGGGTCACGTTTACTAAACTTTCACATTTTTTGCAAACTAAGGAAGATGTTATGAAAAGAGCTCTGGTGTGCCTTGGTTTCGTGTTGTTGCTAAGCGGGCTGCTTTTAGCTTTGTGTTCGGAAAATCAGATGACTGATAAAAAGGGAAACTACGATTGGGCGGAAAAACGCGCCGTAATGGTACAGCAACTACGCGCGTACGGCAGTAAGGATGAGCGGGTGCTAAAAGCTATGAGTACTGTGTGGCGTCACAAATTCATCCCTGAAAAATATCTCGGTGTTGTTCCACCTTATGGGGACCACCCCTGTCCCATCGGTTATGATCAGACAATCTCGCAACCCTATATTGTCGCTTATATGACAGAAAAACTGAATATTCAGACCGGAGAAAAGGTGCTTGAAATTGGCACCGGGTCAGGGTATCAAGCCGCCATCCTTGCCGAGTTGGGCGCGGAGGTTTACAGCATTGAGATCATACCCGAACTGGGAAATCATGCCCGTAAAGCTCTGACCACAGAGGGGTATGAGCAGGTCAAGGTGCTGACTGGTGATGGTTATAAAGGCTGGCCGGAACATAGTCCTTTTGATGCCATTATAGTGACCTGCGCGCCGGAAGATATCCCGCAAGCCTTGGTAAATCAATTAAAAGAAGGTGGGCGAATGATTTTGCCCCTCGGTGTCTACATGCAACGTCTGCTTATCCTTCGCAAAAAATCAGGACGTATAGAAAAAGTTGATGATCTTCCCGTGCGGTTCGTGCCAATGGTGCGCTGATCGTAAGCCCCCCGCATGGGCAATGGCATTCAGTTAAGAAACACACTCATTCACTTAAGGAATTGCCATTTTTTATTAAAAATATAGTTAGTTAGCTAATTCAGGTAATGTCACTTTTTTTACTTTACCTGGTCTCCATTTTTTTATCGGCTTCATTGATTTTCTCAAATAGGATCGGTTGGGCCGAACTTTTTGGCGGTAACGAGAAATAGAACTAACTATTTGTTGAATTACGCCTTTCACACAATTTACAGGTACAAACATGATTTCTTCTAAATGTCTCGAAACTGTGGCTAAACAATTTTTGAAATTTACTTTCATCTTTGGTGTGCTTTCATCTTTTTTACTCAAAGGACTAAGCATTTTTGATATCTGATCTTCTGCTTTATTTGAACACAACCTGTTCATAGTTATAAGAACAAAATGGGCGAATAATTCTTGTTTGACCCCTCGTTCACTTTTTCCGTGAAAATCATCAACGATGATAAATTCTTTACTGACTTTGTATAATTCTTCAACTCCCCAGCGTGAATGATAAATATCTTTGAACATGTCAGTTTCATATTGTTTGTCCATGAGAGTTGTTCCTATGCAATAGGTCGTTTCAGCAATAGTATATTTTATTAAACGAAGTTTTAATGGAACAACGCTTATGTCGGGAAATTTCTTTTTTATATCTCTGCTTGTATCTTTTGAAGGAGTTAACGTGATAATTTGGTCGACTTGATCACTTGTTCTAAATTCTTCGATTTCTTTGTAAGTGTTTTTTTGCAACCTGAAGACAGGATAGATATCTGATTTTACATGATAATACAGCATGGCATAGGAGAAATACCCTCTATCATATACAACAATGTCGTTTTCTTTTAACGATGTCAGGTGTAACAGCGCGCATTTCCTTTCGTCACCGTGCTTTACTAAATCAAAGTCGTAAGGTATTTTTGATTTTAATTGATATAAACAACTTACTAAACCTTGAGGATAGTAGGCATTATCTGATGGCGTCTTGTATCCGTCCTCAATCAATTCATGTGGTAAGTTTATTTTACTGCCATCAACTGCAAATATTCGCTGATTGTTCAATCGATATAATTTATTGGTTTCATCTTCATAAACACTTATAATCCTTTTATTGAGTATTTTAAATATTGTTTCATCTAATTTTGCACGAGCCTGGGTAAATGCTGATGCAGCAATCGGTTTTTTCTGCGGTAAAGGGAAATTCATTTTGCTGCAATTATTCCAAAAATCAGAAATCGTTGTCCCATAGCTCTGACTATTTTTGGAGAATAATAAACGAAATATCAAAAAGATAAGTAACATAGAATCTATAATGCGTTTGCGTTTTTGCCATGTTTTATCAAATTCATGAGCAACCTCAGCGATGATAGTGATCACTTTACCCCATAAGCTGATAAAATTCTCATCAATTTCTATCTGATTATTTTGTAAATTTTTCTTTTGGTTTCTTAGTTTTGCCCTAAAATTTGACTCTAATGGATAAACAAAGATGGTTTTGCTCGAAGTTTTAACGTTATCAGATTCATCTTTCCATGCTTTGCCTGTTGTTTTTCCTATGCATTTCCAATTTGCTGCACGATAACAAGATCCAAAATATTTACCCGGATCGACAAATGTTTCTATCAATACCGGACGATAAAGGTGTTCTTGTTGCCAATCACTTTGAATTTGTTTGACAATAATAGAAAGGGCTTTGCTGGCTAAATTGTCAACTTTAACCCAGGGAAATATTAGAAAGCGATTGTTGTTAACAATTAAGTTTAGTTTTGTCCGATCTTTTTTCTCCCAATCAATCCAGGTATCTCGATCAGATAAATGCCACACAGCGGGTGTAAACATTAAGCAGCCCAATAGTCGATTATTCAGGTTTTTGGAAACTATAAAATATCGTAAAGTATCACCAATAGGGTGTTTATAACCCAAGTAGTGATAGCGATCCACATATTCATTCCATAATGATACTTCTTTTTTATCCTTTACGATCCGTAACTCCAAAGGTGTTATTTCATCTAATGAGCATAATATTTGGGTTTCTTCCACCGTTCTATCTGACCAAACAATTTTTTTCGTGACACGCTTTTTCTTTATTTGCTTTTGAGGTAATCGTATATAACCTCGGTTTTCAAGCTGTTCTAAACTATCTAAACAGGAATTTATTTTGTCAGAACCTTTTGGTGTTACCCAGGACAGGTGTTCGCAAATAGTAAATGCTAATTCAGTTCGACTTAAATTAGGAAACATCTTCACAGTTTCTTGAACTTGACGTAGTTCTTTTTTTGAAAAATATCTCCCTGAAAGCATCAAGGGTTTTGAAATGGCACATTCCATATAACACCGCCTTATGAATCAAAATTAAGTTGATGCTATTATTAACGAATGTGTTTGATATAGTCAAGAAAAAAAGTAAGTTTTTTTATTATTATCTCAAAATTTAAATAAATTTAAATACTTATAGCTGTCTGATAAATTTTTAAACTATTTACTTTTATGTGAATGCCATTGACCGCAAGCCACCCTCTTCCGATTTCAACCAGCCGACCATGGACATCCAGGCAGCAGAGGAATCGGTAACATCAATCTTGATTCCCGACACGGCGGTGACGTACTTACGGTAATCCTCGACCTCGCCACCCTTCTTTTCGAGTTCATTAAGGGTTCGCCCAAAATTAAATTGATATTTTCGTAATTGTAACACTGTATCTCTTTGCGATAAGTAAACATATAACATGATGATATGATAGATTTTTATTGCGTGGGCGATACTATACAAGTGATACAATTACGAAAATATTAGTCATATTATTTTTTGCCGAGCCCTAAGTACGACATTCATGAGATCGATCATGGCGGTACGTTCATTCCGCAGATCAGTGACGTTCTCGAGCAATTTGATTTTCACCTCGGCTTTGGTGCTGGCCGCCGCCTTTGCCGCCTCAGCTACTTCCTTTAGCTTATCAGGTTCCTTGGCATCTTTACTTTTTAATGCCTTTATACCCGCATCCAGCTTATCCGCCTCCGGCGCCGGCACACGATGAGCGCTGTCCGTCTCTTCCGCTCTCTCCGCTGCTTTTTCCAGAGCATCTTCAGTTGCCGCCCGTATGGCTTCATCCGCCTCGGCCTGTTTCTCAGCCTTACCGACTTCCTCAGCCACTTTTTTTACCACTGCCGCCTTTTTCTCAGCCTCTTTGGCAGCCTCCGCGGCTTCCTTGGCGGCCTCCAGGCCACCCTCCCGGCTGGCCGTTTCCTTGGCTTTCCTGGCCTCTTCTGCAGCCTCCCTGGCGGCCTTGGCGGCATCAACCACTTCTTCCGCTTTTGCTATCTGTTCATTCTTCTTGACGGCGATCTCAGCATCGCTGATCTGTTTGACCTTTGCCTTCAGTATCTGCAGCCAAGCATCGGCTTCGATGACAAGCTCTGTTTTCGTCAACGGCCTCAGCAGGAGTTCGAGCTGGTCTAAAGGTATGCCAGGATCCCTGGTGCTGACCGCATTACCGGACATAGAGGGGGCCTCTTCAGCGGCCACTACCGGCGCTTCTGATCCGATAACACAAGTAAACACAAAGACCGTCATAAGAAAAAAACGATACCTTTTCATAGCACTGACCTCCTTTCAATATTCTTTCTAAATCATTTTTTTTACCTTTTCAACACCGATTTTCACAGATAGCTTAATCGTCATAATAACCACCAAGGCTTTCCAAGCATTCTTGTTAATATCCATTTACATGTTAATTGTAATATATATTACGGCTTTAGCATATTAAAACCTGTCTGCGCTTCAAAAACACGAACGCCCGTACTGTCTGTCAGCTCGAATAATATTACTTCCATTATATGCCAGACCTTTACACCGTTTCGCACACAACCGGTCACGGTCAATTCCTTTCTACCGCATGCTATG
>Ga0255419_10015_pt1 | contig 31681 bp, 24 predicted proteins | sample ANMaggSeSYBR02J3_FD_182658 | JGI IMG/M metagenome (GOLD analysis project Ga0255419, IMG submission 182658) | Sediment cell enrichment communities from methane seep in Santa Monica Basin, California, United Staets - ANME aggregate JGI... | ecosystem: Environmental > Aquatic > Marine > Cold seeps >...
GCCCATTTAAACATCATTTGAAACCGAGTCAAAGACGTCCGAATCACCACGGATTGAGCCCAAGGTTCTCATTGCCGCTGCCAGGCAACGATTAATCGAAAAGATAGCGGTCGATGAAACCAGCCTGCGGCGTCTCGCCCAAGAACGGGCAAGACAGATCAAGGATCACTTGATCCGGAAAGGAGAAATCCCGAACGAACGAGTGTTTATGGTTGAAGTTAAGATCGACCACGCTTCGGATGCTGATATGATACGCACCAATCTTACACTGTCAAGCATTTAGGAAAGCGGCGCTTCCCTAACACAAAAAAAACATACAAAAAAAACCTGTTCCCTGAACCGTTTTTAAAGGAGTTCGTCTTATGTTAAAAAAACTCTTAAAGTCATCTGCTGCAAGACTTTCACTTTCTGCCTTTATTATATTTATTTTATTATTTTCTCCAGCCTGTAAATACAGCCAGTCTGGCAGTAAAAGTGTTCACTTAAAATCGTCCAATATAGATTCATCGGCAGTAAACACCGCTGATTCTAACATCAACTCACATCCTGATTGGCCGCATGAAAATAGCGATCTTCTACCTGACCCGGCCTTATTATTCGGTAAACTGCCCAACGGCTTCAGATATGTATTAATGAAAAATACCAATCCAAAGGACAGGGTGAGCTTGCATTTGAATGTGCAAACAGGCTCAATTCATGAGACCGACAAGCAACAGGGCATATCGCACTTTCTTGAACACATGCTTTTTTGCGGTTCAAAACATTTCAAACCAGGAGAACTTGTAAAATACTTTCAGTCCATAGGCATGCATTTTGGGCACGATGCAAATGCTCATACAGGATTTTATGAAACTGTGTATGATATGCTGTTGCCGGAGGGCAATAAGAAAAGCCTGGAAAATGGACTTACCGTAATGAAAGACTTTGCAGAAGGCGCCCTTCTTCTGCAATCCGAGATTGACAGAGAACGGAAGGTAATTCTGGCTGAAAAACGAACCCGCGATTCAGCATCATATAGAACATTTATTTCAGTCATGAAGTTCTTATTGCCTGAAACAAGAATATCTAAAAGATTTCCAATAGGCGAAGAGGAGGTTATTAAAAATGCCGACCATAATCTTTTAAAAGATTATTATGATACATGGTACAGGCCTGGTAATATGATTCTAATTATGGCAGGCGATTTTGATCAAAACCAGGCGACAAAGCTCATTGAAGAAAATTTCTCATCATTATATGCAAAAGCATCAATACAACCACGTCCTGATATCGGTCAGATAAAACATAAGGGAATCAAAACATTCTATCATTTTGAAAAGGAAACAGGAAAAACAACAGTAACAATAGAAGTTATAAATAAGAAAACCATACAGCCCGATTCTGTTGCTTTTCAAAAAAAGCAGCTTGTAAAAAATATTGCAAACCAGATAGTCCAGAACAGGCTTGATAAAATTGTCAGCAAAACTACCTCTCCATTTACTTCAGCTTCTGTCAGCGCAGGAATCAGCTTCTATCAGGTAGAATTTTCTGAAATCTCTGCAGAAACCAGTCCGGAAAACTGGGAAAAATCGCTTTCACTCCTGGAAAAAACCTTAAGAAAATCTTTAAAATACGGATTTGTAAAATCAGAGCTTGAAATAGTAAAAAAAGATTTTTTGTCAATGCTGGACAAAGCTGTAAAAAAAATGCCCACTCGAAACAGCAGAATGCTGACCCGCAGGATAATTAATGACCTTAACAATGAAAGAGTTACCATATCTCCTGAACAGAAAAAGAATCTTCTTGTTCCTGTTATAAATTCCATTACCTTAAAGAACGTCCATGATGCATTTAAAAATGCCTGGTCATCTGACCACAGGCTCATAATGGAGACCGGAAATGCGGAAATTACAGCAAAAAATAACACCCCTGAAAATATGATATATGAAGTATTTGATAGAAGCAGCAAAGTTAAAGTATCAAGGCCTTCTGAAATAAAACCCGCTGTTTTTCCTTATCTTGCCGAACCTGAGAAAAAAGGCAAAATTATTAACAGAACAGAAATACCTGACCTTGGTATTGTTCAGATTGATTTTGATAATGGTATCCGCCTCAACTTAAAACAAACTGATTTTGAAGCTGATGAAGTGCTTGTTAATCTTTCCTTTGGTTCTGGCAGATCCGCTGAACCGACTAATATGGCGGGACTTGCTGCACTGGGTAAAAAAGTGATTAATGAAAGCGGCTTAGGTTCCCTTAAAAAAGATGAACTAAAAAAAGCAATGGCCGGTAAAAATACAAATGTCAGTTTCGGCTTTGATGAAGATTGTTTTTTCTTCAGAGGCACAACTGTGTCAGAAGAAATCCCTCTACTCTTTCAGCTCATATATGCTCATCTTGTTGATCCGGCTTACAGACAGGAAGCGTATTCTCTAACCATGGAACGCTTCAAGCAACAATACCACAAACTTTCCAGCTCAATTGACGGCGCAATGGTTCTTTCAGGCAAACGGTTTCTGGCGGGAGAAGACAGCCGTTTCGGTCTTCCTTCTTATGGTCTGTTTAAGAATTTGACTCTTGAACAAGTCAGGTCATGGATCCATACTCCATTAAAACAAGATAAACTCGAGGTTTCAGTGGTGGGCGATTTTGATATGGATTCTTTAATTGAAATCGCAGCTAAATATCTTGGCGCCCTGCCCTCAAGATCCGGTCTTCAAAAAAATAAAATATCAAGTTCGCCCGAATTCCCCGCTGCCCAATTATTTGAGATAATCGTACCCACAAAAATTCAAAAAGGCCTGGTAATAGTTGCATATCCAACAGAAGATATCTGGGATATCAGTAGAACCCGCCGCCTTTCCGTGCTGGCAAATATTTTTTCAAACAGACTTTACGAGACGATACGCGAAAAGCTCGGAGCAGCCTACTCCTCCACAGCCTATAACCAGCCAGGCAGAGCCTATCCCGGCTATGGAGTTTTTCAGGCATTCGTCCATGTTGATCCTGATGATTCAGATTTGATTATAAAAGAAATAAAGCAAATTGCTTCAGATCTGGTTGAAAAAGAAATTCCGGAAGATGAGTTCCGGCGAGCCCTTGATCCGACAATAACCAGCATAAAAGATCTGTTGCGGAAAAATAGATACTGGCTTAATACCGTTCTTTCAGGCTCTCTAAAGCATCCCCAAAAGCTTGAGTGGAGCCGGACAATAATGAAAGATTATTCCTCAATTACAGTAGATGATATGTCAGTCATTGCCAAAAAATATCTGGATAACAAAAAGGCAGCAACAATTATTATCAAGCCTGAGAAAATGGTTAAAAAATAGCAACCTGTGCGGTTAGCCATTAGCGGTTAGCCGTTAGCATTTTTATCCAAAAGCTAACCGCACAGGTCGAAAAATAGTGCGGCCCGATACTTTATGAGTTGGAGTTGCCTAAAACCACAAAGGGATAACCCATGACCCGACAAACTTTTTTTCGCTGGATTATCGCGATCCTGCTTATTGCGGCAATTGGTATTTTTATATGGTTCTATACTCGACCCAAGCCTGTCAAGGTTGTGGTTAAACCGGTAGAGCGCGGTTTAGTAGAAAAGGTAGTAGCCAATACTCGCGCTGGAACAGTAAAAGCCTTCCGTCGAGCTAATCTTTCCCCTAGCCTGGGCGGCCAGATTGCCGTTTTAGATATAAAAGAAGGAGATAAGGTAAAAGCGGGGCAGCTCTTGATAGATCTGTGGAATAAAGATTTGGTGGCCGAAGTGGCTCTTAGTGAAAATGAAGCTGAGGCAGCAAGGGCACAAGCTAAAGCCACCTGTTTACAGGCTGAGATAGCCCGGCGTGAGGCTGACCGGCTGGTAAAATTACTAAAAACAGGTGCTGTATCTGAGGAAAAAACTGACAGAGCAGTAACTGATGCTAATGTCCGCAAAGCCGAATGTGAGGCATCGCTTGCATCTGCCAAAATGAGCCTGTCTAAGGTTGGAGTTGTCAAGGCTAATCTCGAACGTACGCGCCTTATAGCACCCTTTGATGGAGTAATTGCCGAGATTACCGGAGAGCTGAATGAGTATGTTACTCCTTCACCGCCTGGTATTGCTACTCCCCCTGCCGTAGTTTTGATAGACGATAGCTGTTTTTATGTGGTGGCGCCTATAGATGAAGTTGATGCTCCGGAAATAGCCTTGGGAATGCCTGTAAGGGTAAGGATGGATGCTTTTGGCGACCGAAGCTTTGAAGGTAAAGTGCGTCGTATTGCCGCCTATGTGCTGGATCTGGAAAAACAGGCCAGAACTGTTGATGTTGAGGTTGAATTCATAAATCAGAAGGATATTAAACATCTACTTGCCGGTTATAGCGCCGATATTGAGGTAATTCTGGATGTCCATAAAGATACATTGCGCATACCGACTTATGCTGTTTTAGACAACAAACGAGTTTTTGTATATCATCTCGACTCCAGACAGATAGAAGAAAGGACAATAACGACCGGTATTTCAAATTGGGACTATACCGAAGTAATAACAGGTCTTAAAGCCGGCGAGCTGGTGATTACTACTGTAGATCGCGAGGGAATAAAAGACGGGGCAAAAGCAATTGCAAATAACGGTGAGAAATGATTCGTCTGGATTCTATTGAGCGTGTGTTTCAGGTCGGCAATGAGAATGTCCATGCCCTCAATAACGTGAGCCTGAAGATAAGTCAGGGCGAATATATATCTATCATGGGGCCTTCAGGCTCTGGCAAATCAACTTTGCTGAATATTATAGGTCTGCTGGACAGGCCGAATAAAGGCTTTTATATACTCGATGATGTTAATACAACTGATCTAGGTGATGAACAGCAGGCTTTGGTACGACGTCACAAAATTGGTTTTGTGTTCCAGTTCTTCCATCTTGTACCTCGCTTAACAGCCTCCGAAAACATTGAGTTGCCTCTGATTCTCGCCGGGATGAAACCAGAAAAACGTAAAGATCGCGTTAAGGCAGCTCTTGAGGACTTCAGGTTGGCAGACCGTGCCAAACACAGACCAGACCAGCTCTCTGGCGGGCAACGACAGCGCGTAGCTATAGCGCGCGCCACAATCATGGAACCTCAGGTTGTTCTTGCAGACGAACCCACCGGAAATCTGGACCGAGCATCAGGTAAAGAAGTAATTGAAATTTTAGAAAAACTTAACAAAAAGGGTATTATACTTATTTTGGTTACCCATGATCCTGATATAGGAAACAGAGCTGTCAGAAAAATAAGTATGGTAGATGGCAAGATTTTAGATGATACCTAAAGTGATTGGTTCAAGGTTCTGGGTTCAAGGTTCAAAGGTTATAATATACTGATATTCTTCACTTTATAACACAATGCTCAGATTAGTCTCATTCACACATTGGGTGAAACATAATATTCGTTCCAATTGATGCGTCATCCTTTTGTGAACAGTCAGTTAGAAATTTTCAACCGGAAACCGTGAACTGTGAACCGTGAACGATGAACCGCTTAACCCAGGTTATATGTAAAAACTATGAAGGCAAAGGATATACTAAATTTTAGCATTCGTGCCTCAACCGGCTATAAATTTCGAACTTTCCTGATACTGATAGCTATGGCTATAGGTGTAGCCTCTGTTGTAGTATTAACCTCCCTTGGTGAAGGCGCGAGACAGTATGTAACCAGCCAGTTCTCCTCATTAGGCACAAATCTTCTAATAATATTGCCAGGTCGTTCAGAGACAACAGGCGGCCCCCCTCCAATGTTAGGAGAGACACCACGTGATCTGACTTTGGATGATGCTATTGCGTTAAAGCGAAGTTCTGCAATCCGTCTTATATCCCCAATTACTGTGGGCTCTGCGCCGGTTTCATGGAAGCAGCTTGAAAGAGATGTAATAATAGTTGGCTCAACCTCTGAGCTTTATGAAGTCCGGCATTTGTCTATGAGCCTTGGCAGATTCCTGCCATCTGGTGACCATAGACGCGGAGAAGCTTTATGTGTGTTAGGCAATAAAGTAAAAAAAGAATTATTTGCAAATCAGTCTCCGCTTGGTGAATGGGTACGAATTGGTGACCGTCGCTTCAGGGTAACCGGAATTCTGGCAAAAAAAGGCCAGTCGCTTGGGTTCGATATGAGCGATGTCGTTATTATACCGGTTGCATCAGCTCAATCTCTGTTTAACACCGCATCACTTTTCAGGGTTCTTGTTCAGGCAAGCAATCGCGAGGCTATTCCAAGAGCCAGAGAGGCAATTTTAAAAACCATTCGTGAAAGACACGATGGAGAAGACGATATAACCATAATTACCCAGGATGCGATTCTGTCAACCTTTGACCGGATCTTAAATACTCTTACCCTTACCGTGGCAGGGATTGCAGCAATCAGTCTGGCAGTGGCGGGCATACTAATTATGAACGTGATGCTGATCGCTGTTTCCCAGCGCAAAACCGAGATCGGACTGATAAAAGCGCTTGGCGCAACAAGACATCAGATCATGCGTCTGTTTCTGGCTGAAGCTATAATACTATCGATAAGCGGTGCTTTTTTAGGACTAATTATTGCCTTTACCGGCGTCTTGTTATTGGCAAAAATATTTCCAGATTTTCCTGTCCTGATACCATCCTGGGCAGTGGCAATTGCTGTGGGAGTTTCACTATTGACCGGATTGGTTTTTGGCGTCTTTCCTGCACAAAGGGCGGCAAAGCTTGATCCGGTGCAGGCTTTATCCAGAAGATAGTATAGACTTTCAGATAAATAATTTCACTGTGTTATCAGTCGTCGACGTATAACTAATACGCCTTCCTCCTTCTGGCCTTGTGAAATTAATTATCTGAAAGTCTATACTTTTAAAAGGTGTAAATGCATGCTCATTAACGATTTCATTAAGCTTGCCTTGAAGTCACTTATTACGCAGCGTTTGAGAAGTTTTCTTACCGCCCTGGGGATCGCTGTTGGTATTGCGTCGGTGGTTCTTCTCACATCTCTTGGGGAAGGCATACACAGGTTTGTCCTTTCAGAATTTACCCAGTTTGGTACAAATCTTATCGGAATTACACCTGGAAAATCTACAACTACCGGTATATCAGGCGCAGTAATAAGCAATGTCCGCCCTCTGAGCATGAATGATGCAAAAGCCCTGAAAAGAATTCCACAGGTTATTGCTGTTGTGCCGGTTGTACAGGGCAACGCACAGGTGGAAGCCGGTAAGCGCATCCGAAGAACCACTGTTTTCGGAGTAGGAGCCAATGCCCCGGAAGTCTGGCAGATAAAGGTTGCTTCAGGACAATTTCTGCCCGACGATGATCCTGCTGCAGCACGTTCCTTTGCTGTTTTAGGCACTAAACTCCGGGAAGAAATGTTTGGGATGGACAATCCGCTGGGCCGGCGAATCCGCATTGGAGGTGAACGGTTCAGGGTTGCAGGCTCTATGGAGTCTAAGGGGCAGATGCTGGGCTTTGATCTCGATGATGCGGTTTATATCCCTGCCGCCAAGGCGCTTTCTATGTTTAACCGTGAAAGCCTTATGGAAATAGATTTGCTTTATGCTGAGGGAGGTGACGCTGATGAGGTCGCTAAATACGCTACCGACCTTCTCATTGCTCGTCATGGCAGGCAGGATTTTACCATCACAACTCAGGAACAGATGCTCGAAGTGCTTGGTTCTGTGCTTGAAATACTGACCTTAGCTGTGGGCGCCTTAGGCGGCATATCTCTTTTAGTAGGTGGTGTTGGCATCCTTACAATAATGACCATTGCCGTCAATGAACGTACTGCTGAAATCGGTTTATTAAGAGCAATAGGAGCCGGCCGCATGCAAATACTTGCCCTTTTTATTGGCGAGGCAGTGGTACTGGCAAGCATTGGCGGCCTGGCAGGACTTATTGTAGGTGCAGGAGGAGCCTGGATTCTTGGTTTGTTTGTGCCGGCACTTCCCACGCACACATCCTGGTTCTATGTAATTACAGCCGAAGTGCTTGCCGCCATTATCGGTCTTGTGGCCGGCGTAATGCCGGCCCGCCGCGCAGCAGGCTTAAATCCCGTTGAAGCATTAAGAGCCGAATAATTTATACTGTCTTAATCTTTATGGGGATTGATTGGTATTTACATAGGCAAAAGAGCATATCATTTTGACGGCATAGACGTTCTGCCCCTGGAGGATTTCATAGAACGGCTGCATTAGGGGGATGTTTTCTAATGTCCTGTCATCTATATAATGTCGCAAAGACGACCGTCATTCCCGCGGAAGCGGGAATCCAGGAGCGCCTATGTAGCCAGAAATAAGAGGATATAGGATATCCCTTAAGCCTTAACGATAAAATATGTTTGTAAACATATTGTGCTTAATAAATGTATCTTTCCGCCACAAAATGCGTTTTTCCACGAATCCGAATAATAATAGCTTGTCGATTAAAATTCTTGCAAATGAAATGCTTTTTGCTACAATAAATACAAATTGGATACTTTTTTCTACGGTAAAACATTTTCTACAACGGTAAGTCAGTGAATAATATAGAAATCAACCCAGCCAAAGGTCTTAGGCAGGTCGGTTACAGCGAATTAGTTTGTCGGTATTCCCTTGATATTATACCGCACTATGTTAAATCATTCATCGCCGAAAAAGGGAGACGCAAGACGGTCATAGACGACTACCGGAGAACTGAGATCTACACTAAGAGATATGATCCGGGCGACAGCTTGAAGGATCATTTGATATTTGCCCTAAAGTTTGAAGGAATAAACTTGGAAATTCTTAACGCTCTTTTCCTGGTGCTAGATCACAAGGATATAGAACATTTCATTAAGAAAACCCCGGAAGGGAAGTATGCCCGAAAAATCTGGTTCCTATACGAGTATCTTATGGGCAAGGAACTCGACTTGCAGCCGTCCAAGACAACCAATTACGTTGATCTTCTCGATCAAGACAAATATTACACCTGCAAAGGTATCCCGCACCGTCGGCAAAAAGTTACTGATAATCTCTTGGGAAATCAGCGCTTCTGCCCCATGATTCGACGAACTGACAATTTGAGTAATTACATAGACCTTCAGATAGACAAAAAAGGGATGGAAGTAGTTGAAAGCTATCCGGAAGAAATCCTGTTGCGAGCAGTTTCTTATTTATACACCAGGGAAACAAAGTCTTCATTTGAGATTGAGCGCGCGGCACCAGATCAGAAACGAGCGGCACGATTTGTTGAATTGCTTAGATTGGCAGAGGATCGAGAGTTTTTTGACAAACTATCGTTGATAGAGCTTCAGCGGGCGATAGTTGATGAACGTTTTGCCAACAACGACTTTCGTGCGGATCAAAACTACGTCGGTCAAACAGTCAGTTTCGGTAATGAACTGGTATATTTTGTTGCGCCCAAGCCGGAAGATATTCCGATGCTTATGGAAGGCATGTTCGACGCCTATAAGCGCATGATGTCTTCCGAAGTTCATCCTGTCGTGGTTGCCACAGCAATCACATTTGGTTTTGTCTTTATGCATCCGTTTGATGACGGCAATGGACGCATCCATCGTTTTTTGATTCATAACATTCTGGCAAAAAGACGCTTTACCCCAAAGGGCCTCATCTTTCCGGTCTCGGCTACCATGTTGCGCAAAATAAAAGAATACGACGAAACGCTCGAACTCTTCTCAAAGCATTTGTTGCCACTACTGGACTATGAGCTGGACAGCGACGGCAGGATGGAGGTCAAGAATGAAACGCTATTGCACTACAAGTATATCGACATGACCGCTATAGCTGAGAAATTATTCGGATTTATTCAGGACACAATTGAAAATGAGCTTGTGTCGGAACTGGACTACATTCTCGATTACGAGAAGGCCAAACTAACTATAAGGGCAATAGTGGATATGCCTGATCGGCTCATCGACCTCTTTATTCGTCTGTGTGTTGAAAATAATGGCCGCCTGTCAAAGAACAAGCGTAAGGCCAAGTTTGAAAAGCTCACAGATAAAGAAGTTTCTCAAATGGAAGAATGTGTCCGCAACGCCTTTAACCGGACTGCGTCGGAAGTCAATCAGTCATGAGAAGCTGTGGGAATAGTCAGAAACCATATAATAACTGGTTATGTTTTAAAAACGATAGAAAAAAAGAATGATTAACAGATCCGCCGTTATTTTAAAATGTAACGAACCCTTTGTACGATGGATTAACGAGGCTGATCCTTATGAAGATGATCCTGGGATAACGGCAGAAGACGCTAATGAGGATCGAACAGTATATTTGATAACAGTTGATGATGGTGAAAACATTGAGAAATGGATATCATTAAATTTTAAAACACTCTTTGAAAATGAATTAGAAAGTTGGTTTTTGCCATGATGCCACTTTCTGCAATAATCAGGTTTAAATTGATGCAAAAGCGCCTCTTTTTTCTTTAAATTAGAGTAATTTTTAAAGAAATTCAACTGCTTGCAATGTGAGCATATGCACTGTGGTTGTGGATGGACTCAAAATTTTCAGCACTTACGGAAAACCAGGTTACATTCTCGTCTTCTTTAAGCTTTATGGCTATATCCCTTACAATATCTTCAACAAACTTCGGATTACTGAACCCGTACTCCGTTATATACTTTTCGTCAACCCGCTTCAGAACAGAATATACTTCGCTTGATCCGGATTTCTCAACAAGTTCGATCATATCTTCTATCCATATAAATTTCTTGAATCTGATGCTAAGCCTGACTTCCCCACGCTGATTGTGAGCTCCGGCCTCACTTATTTCCTTTGAGCAAGGACACACAGACGAAACAGGAACAATCACTTCTGACACAAAATCAATATTACCATCAGGTCCGCTCGATCCTATAAGCCTGCAGGTATAATCCATAAGGCCTGGTGAGTTGCTAATCGGAGCCTTTTTTTCAATGAAATAGGGAAAAGTTACTTCGATGTGAGAAGAAGCGGCATTTAAATGTTTTTTCATCTGCTCGAGAGCATCTGATATTTTTTTTAAAGAAACTTCCGGACGCAAAACGTTGAGGATTTCCACAAAACGGCTCATATGTGTGCCCTTGTATTCGTGGGGCAAATCAACATACATATTTATCGTAGCAACCGTATCCTGGCAACCGTTTCTCCGGTCAAGAACAGTTATGGGATATCGAAGATCTTTTATTCCTACCTTGTCTATTGTTATGTTGCGGTAATCTCTCTGATTCTGGGTATCTTTCATGCTTCAAGCATATACTCTGTTTTTATATGGCTCATGGCATGAAATATATTACCCTTAATTTTTTTATTGCTGCTGTATAGCCGCTCCAGAAGAGCTTTTATTTCCTGCCGCTTAGAAGTCTTTGCGCTTGGACATGGATTGACAAAAACCGGAAGTTTCTCTTCGAATGTAAAGCGTTTAATTGTATTTTCATCTACAAAGGCCATGGGCCTGATTATTCTAAACCTTCCCTGAAAAAAAGGCTGGGAAGGAACCATTGTGCTTATTTCTCCAGCATAGCACATATTCAAAAAAAGGGTCTCGATAATATCATCTTTGTTGTGCCCTAGTGCAAGTTTATTGCACCCCAGTTCTTCCATAATTTTAAAAAGCCGTTTTCTGCGAAGCCTTGAACACAAAAAACAGGGATTCTCACGATTTTCTATGCTGTGCGCCAAAACTCCGTGATCGGTATGGTCAATTCTAAGATTAAAACCAATTTTACGACAATATTTTTCAAGCTGTTGGCTGAAGCCTCCCTTAAATCCCGGATCAATGTAAACAGCAAACAGCTTGTAATTCACCGGGATGCGGTGCTGACGTTCTTTTAAAACCCACATCATTGCCAGGCTGTCTTTCCCGCCTGACAGCCCTACCGCTATTCGATCTCCTTCTGATATCATATTATAACGGTGCATGGCTTTGCCGGCAGATCTGTTCAGCGCCTTATATGTATAACTGTGTCTTGGCATCCTTCATAATTAGCCCAAAGTAGTTTGGGCTTTTAAGGGTAAAATACCTCAAAAAATATGATCTGTACACATAGCTGTTAGCTGTTAGCCATTAGCTTTTAGCCTAACGGTCCGTTTTTATATAGAATTTTTGCCTAATAGCTAACGGCTGACAGCTAATAGCTGGCATCCGTCAATTTTCTTCTTTTTCTTTTTCCTTTAAAATTATCTTGCCTGCAGCAATTTCTCTCAGAGAAACAACGATATCTTCATTTTTCGGTGAACTTACTAAGTATTCAGATCCATCACGAACCTGCCTTACTCGTTTAGCAGCCATGTTGCATAGCAAAAAACGGTTTGATACGCGCCTCAGACAGTCCTCAATTGTAATACGTGCCAAAGCAAAACCTCCTTATTCTTTTTTACAATATATCCAGCAGTTCATAATATCTTTTTCCACCTGGAGCCAGCATTATTATCTCTTCTCCCGGTTTTTTCCCTATAATTGCTTTTCCGAGCGGCGAAGTAATAGATATTCTGCCCCTTTCAATATCAGACTCATCAGGCCCAACAAGCTGATACTCAACTGTTTCACCTGTATCAACGTTTTCAAGAACAACCGTGCTGGCAAATACAGCGCGATCCTTTGGGAGCATGCCGGGATCAATTATATCCGCGCTGGCCAACCTGTAGCCTATATCCATCAATCGGCCTTCAATGAATGCCTGCCTGTCTTTGGCTGCTTCAAATTCCGCATTTTCACTAAGATCTCCATGCGCACGGGCCTCTTCAATTGCCTTTATGTTCATGGGCCGATCAATCTTTTTTATCTTTTCTATTTCTTTCTTCAGGGCTTCATAGCCCTCTCTTGTTATAGGTATTCTCTCCAACTCTAAACTCCTTAAAACGTAACACTTTAGCGCTTTTAAATATTATTTTGTACAGGATTTACAGGATTTAAATTATCGTAGCCGTTCACGGCTTGAAACTTGAAATTGGGAAGAACGGTACAAAAGCATGAAGGCCAAATTTCTAATTTCTAATTTCAATGTTCCTTGAACGCTTACAAATATTTGTCTGCCAGAATTTCTGCTATCTGAACCGTATTGGTTGCGGCGCCTTTTCTGATATTGTCGGCAACAATCCACATATTGATGCCGTTCTGAATTGATTCATCATTGCGTATGCGTCCAACCAGCGTTAAATCCTGGCCTGCCGCATCAATAGCAAGAGGATAGATATTATTTGCAGGATCATCCACAACTTTAATGCCCGGCTCATTTTCAAGAAGAGATTTTACTTCATCTGCTGAAACATGTTCTTTTGTCTCAATATTGACTGACTCGGAATGGCTATAAAATACAGGAACTCGGACAGTTGTAGCTGTAACCCCTATTGAATCATCTTCGAAAATTTTCCTTGTTTCGTTAACCATCTTCATCTCTTCTTTAGTATAACCGTTTCCCAAAAATACATCTATATGTGGAAGACAATTAAAAGCAATTCTGTGCGGATAAACATTAATTTCATAATCCAAAAAATTAATCATGGAACGGGTCTGATCAAAAAGCTCATCTATTGCCTTCTTCCCTGTTCCAGACACGGCCTGATATGTAGAAACGACAATTCTCCTTATTCCGCACTTTCTATAAATAGGATTAATAGCGACAACCATCTGAATTGTAGAGCAGTTCGGATTAGCGATTATTCCCTTGTTTGTATAATCAGCTACAGCATGAGGATTTACTTCAGGAACAACGAGCGGTACATCAGGATCCATACGCCATGCGCTTGAATTGTCAATAACCACGCAGCCGTCCTCTGCTGCAATAGGAGCAAATTTTTTACTTGTGCCCCCACCTGCTGAAAAAAGCGCAATATCAACGCCTTTAAAAGAACTCTCTGTCAATTCCTCAACATCAATCAAATCTCCCCTGAAACGGAGTTTGCGACCTGCAGAACGATGAGAGGCTAAAAACTTAACGGAACTTAAGGGAATGTTGCTTTCCTCAAGGCAGGTTATCATCTGATTGCCTACGGCGCCTGTTGCGCCTGCTACAGCAATATTAAATTTCTTACCGGACATAATTATCCCCATGTTAGTAACGGTTTACGGTTCACGGTTGTCGGTTCACGGTTTAGGGACTCCCCTGAAAATAGCTTACACAACATAAAAGGGATCAACTTTTTAATGATACCATGCCAATGACTGAGTCGTTTTAACCGTGAACCGTGAACCGTGAACTGTGAACCGTTACATTTATCCTTTAATATAATTTACAACTAGATCTCCAACCTCTTTTGTACTATATCCCATCCTGCCGGCAGCTACGTCTTTTAAATCATCACGTAAGACCTTTATAACGCTCTCTTCGATCATAGAGGCTGCCTCATGCTCGCCGATTGCGTCAAGCATAATATTAGCCGCCATTATGGCTGCTATTGGGTTTATTACCTGTTTTCCAGTATACTTGGGAGCAGATCCTCCAATAGGTTCGAACATTGAAACGCCATCGGGATTTATATTTCCTCCGGCAGCTATACCCATTCCTCCCTGTATAATTGCCGCCAGGTCGGTAATGATGTCTCCAAACATGTTGTCCGTCACAATAACATCGAACCATTCGGGATTTTTAACCATCCACATGCATACTGCATCAACATGTGCATAATCCTTTTCTATATCAGGATACTCTTCTCCAACCTCGTTAAAAGCTCTTTCCCAAAGATCAAAAGCAAAAGTAAGTACATTGGTCTTTCCGCAAAGAGTTAGTCTTTTGACTTTATTGCGTTGCCTGCAATATTCAAAGGCGTATCTGATACATCTTTCGACACCTTTGCGTGTATTTATTGACTCCTGGACTGCAACTTCATCTGCAGTTCCCCGCTTTAAGCAACCGCCGGCACCGGCATAAAGTCCCTCAGTATTTTCACGAACAACCACAAAGTCAATATCTTCGGGGCCTTTATCCCTCAAAGGAGTTTTTACTCCTTCGTACAATTTGACGGGTCTTAAGTTAATATACTGGTCAAAATGAAATCTAAGTTTTAAAAGAATACCTTTTTCAAGAATTCCCGGTTTAACATCCGGATGACCTATGGCACCCAAATATATTGCATCGAATTTTGATAAAGACTCAAGTACTGTATCCGGCAGAATTTCTCCTGTCGCCTTGTAATGATCACCGCCTAAATTATAATTAGTAAATTTCAGTCTAAAATCGCATTTGCCTGCTACAGTCTCCAGCACCTTGATTCCTTCTGCCACAACTTCGGGTCCTGTACCATCTCCTGGGATTACAGCTATTTTATATTCTTTTGACATCACAACTCCTGTATAAATAATATAACCGTTCACGGTTTACAGTTGTCGGTTTACAGTTTCTCAATTTTTTAATGAATAATGAATTATGCAACGGCTGATTGTTTTTATGTTTTGAGTAACCGTAAACTGTTAACCGTAAACCGCTATGTTATAGAGAATTCGAAACCTGTTTATCAATTTAGTGGATTTCGGCTTTTTCCTGCTTTGAAAGTCTCATAAGCCTTATAGTCTTGAAGGGACCTGAAATTAGATAGGCAACTCCTAAAAGAAACAGGGCAATGGATGGCTGCGCTGCTATAAAAATTAAAATCAGTATAACTGTAACAAGAACATTGAAATTCATCTTTCTAAACAGCTCGTGTTGTTTAAAACAATCGTATTTTATGGTGCTGACCATTAAAAAAGAAAGAATATAAAGCATTATAAGGGGTAATATACAGTTAGAAGTACCTGCTATATCGAATTTATTATAAAACAAAACAGCAGTAGCAGCCATGCCGGCAGCAGCCGGTATCGGAAGGCCTGTAAAGTAATCGCCGCCTGCTGTATCAACATGGGCATTGAAACGTGCCAGGCGAAGAGCTCCGCAAATCATAAATAAAAATGCGGCAAGCCAGCCGATTCTTCCCATAGGCTTAAGAGCCCATAAATACATCATCACTCCGGGAGCAAGACCAAAGGATACAAGATCTGCAAGAGAATCGTATTCAACACCAAATTTGCTGGTGGTATTAGTAGCTCTGGCAATTTTGCCATCAAGAATATCAAATACCACGGCGATAATAATAGCTATAGCCGATGTAACATATTTGCCATCTATTGAAGCAATAATGGCATAGAATCCGCAAAAAATATTTAAAGATGTAAATGTGTTAGGCAGAATGTATATTCCGCGCCTCAGCTTGTCTTTATTAATTCTTTTCTTTCTTTTCATGTCTTAAATATCCCAAAATAGATGTACCGGCTTTAACCTTATCCCCGACTGCGACATTAAGATCCGCATCATCGGGCAGATAAATATCAAGTCTTGATCCAAAACATATCATACCCAGGCGTTCACCGCAGGCTACCCTGTCCCCCTTCTGTAGCTTGCATATAATACGCCTCGCTATAAGCCCTGCAATCTGAACAACACATATTTTCCTGCCGTCTCCTGTCTTAAGAAAAATCGCATTATGTTCATTATCCCTTGAGGCCTTATCCAGATTTGCGGAAAAAAATTTTCCAGGATAATAACTTACCCTTTCAACTTCCCCTTCATGCGGAATACGATTTACATGCACATTAAATATCGACATGAAGACACTTATCTTTTGACATCTGCCTTCAAAAAAAGGGCTGCTGTCCTCTTGCCCGGCTATAATTACTTTTCCATCAGCCGGTGATACAACAGCACCGTAATTTTTAGGTATAACCCGGTCAGGATCCCTGAAAAAATAGCAGATGAAAAAAGTAACCGCAAGACCTATCAGCGCGGGAACAGTCAGCCCCAAAAGGGCAAAAACACCTGTAGTAAAGGCCGAAGCAAATATCAAAGGATATCCGGCTTTTGCTACAGGAAATGCGACTTGACTCGGAGGATCTGACCAGGAAAATTTATCCATTTAACATACACCTTGGTTAAAGTTTAAAAAATTTATACCAATATCGATTAATAATGTCAATGATTACAACTTGAGAATTTTCGTATATAATGGGGTACAATCAAGCTGTTATCATCTGTATCATTTGTCTCAAATCTATCCATACTTATATGAGCCACAGTAGAAGCCCTGATTGTGTTTTGGTAAAACGGCGCAAAATGTGCCAGATCACCTATCTGATCTTTAATTTTATTTTGATAAATTTTGGCGCCGTCACCAACAAACAGGCATGGCTCATTTATATCGCAAACAGCCTGAACAGGACTAATAGCCTGTCCCCTAAGTTCCTTTTTCAAATATCCGTTTTCAAACCTGTAACGTGAAAAATACACCTCTTCTTTACGGGCATCTAATAACGGGCTAATGAGATATGAAGAAAAGCCGCACTGCATGGCAAGCGAATCAAGGCTTGAAACACCCACAACAGGTTTGCCGGATGCCATAGCAAAACCCTTTATCGAACTAATACCTATTCGCAGACCGGTAAAGCTCCCGGGCCCTCTTGTTACCGCAAATCCATCCAGTTCAGATACGGTTAACCCAGACAAATTCAATACTGTATCTATCATCTCCATTAAATGTTTTGAATGAGTTTGTTCGATAAATAGAGTAGTCTCGGCTATAATTGATTCTTTCTCAACAATGGCAACGCTACAACTTTTTGTAGCTGTATCTACAGCGAGTATTCTCATAATTTATCGCATAAAGCAGGGTTAAATTCTATATCTTTTACTTTAGCTTTATAAAAAAAACCAGATAAACGTGAGCTTCAGGAATAATACATTCAAAACAGGAAACTGTTTGAATGTATTATTCCTGAAGCGAATATATGTTAAAGGGCTAAAGTGTTACCGTTTTACTTAATCTTGCTTTTTTTGCCCCACTGCCCTTAATGTTTAAGCCCTCAAGTACAATCGGCAGTACCTCATCCATGTGTTTTACAGGAATGAATTTGATTTTACGCTTTACATTTGAAGGAAGTTCTACAATATCCTTTTTATTCTTTTCAGGAATTACTACAGTATAAATTCCAGCCCTCAAAGCCCCCAAAGCCTTTTCTTTTAAGCCTCCTATCGGAAGGACTCTTCCTCTAAGCGTAATTTCGCCGGTCATAGCAATGTTCTTGCTGACCGGCTTATTGGTCAAAACAGAAATCAGGGCTGTAGCCATAACAATTCCGGCAGAAGGACCATCTTTTGGTATCGCACCTGCCGGGACATGTATGTGCACATCAAAATTTTCCAAAAAATTTTCTTTTACTCCAAAACAAGAAAGATTTGCCCTGGCATAACTTACAGCCGCTCGGGCGGATTCCTGCATTACCTCTCCGAGCTGCCCGGTAATAATCAAGTCACCCTTGCCTTGTATTAAAGCCGCCTCTACATACAGAACCTCTCCACCAGCATTAGTCCAGGCAAGCCCGATAGACAGTCCGACCTGACTCTCCTGCTGATCCATCTCAGGATAATATCTGGGTATGCCCAGATACTTATGCAGATTTGTCCTTGTAATATTGAAAGGACCTTTTTCTCTTTCAGCTATCTTACGCGCCACCTTGCGACATATTGACCCAAGCTCACGTTCAAGGTTTCTCAAACCTGCCTCGGAGGTGTATTCATTTATAATCTGGAGCAATGCTTTTGGACTGATGGAAATATTCTTCGGCTTTAAGCCGTTTTCCTTAAGCTGACGCGGGAAAAGATGTGTTTCAGCAATAATCTTCTTTTCCTCCTCAGTATATCCCGAAAGATTAATGACCTCCATTCTGTCAAGAAGTGCTGAAGGAATTGTATCTGTCAAATTGGCGGTAAGTACGAACATAACCCTGGAAAGATCAAACGGTAAGTTCAGGTAGTGATCACTGAATTCAAAGTTTTGCTCTGGATCAAGAGCTTCTAATAAAGCAGAAGAAGGATCACCTCGAAAATCAGAGCCCACTTTGTCAATCTCATCCATCATAAAAACAGGGTTGTTTGATCCGCACTGCTTCAAACTCTGTAGTATACGTCCAGGCATTGACCCTATATATGTGCGGCGATGGCCTCTAATTTCCGCTTCATCTCGAATTCCACCGAGAGAAATACGGACGAATTTACGCTTCATCGCTTTAGCAATAGCTCTTCCCAAAGAAGTCTTCCCCACGCCGGGAGGCCCGACAAAACATAGAATAGGACCTTTCATTTTTGGATTTAGCCTGCGAACACTCAAATATTCAAGTATTCGATCTTTCACCTTGTACAGAGCGTAGTGATCTTTGTCTAATATTTTTTTTGCATTCAATATATCGATCACATCTTTGGTTTTTTTATCCCATGGCAGATCAACCAGCCAGTCCAGATAACTCCGTATAACTGAAGCTTCAGCAGAATCAGGATGCATCTGTTCCAGACGCTTTAACTGCTTTGCAGCCTCTTTTCCAGCTTCCTTGGGCATTTTGGCGCTCTTGATCCTTTTCTTGTAATCATCTATCTCTTCAGCTCTTTCATCATGCTCGCCCAGTTCCTTGTGGATAGCCCTAACCTGCTCTCTTAAAAAATAATCGCGCTGGCTCTTAGAAATTTCATCCTTGGCATCAGATTGAATCTTTGCCTGTATCACCGAAAGTTCTACTTCATGTGAAAGCAGATCGTTAACTTTTTTAAGACGTTCCACAGGATCTACAAGTTCAAGCAGAGTCTGTGACTCCTCAATTTTCAGTCTAAGATTCGATGATACAAGATCTGCAAGCTTGCCTGGATCATCTATACTTTCCAGAATGGTACCGACATCGCCGCTTAATTCTCCTCGAAGAGCCAGAATCTTCTCTGAATGCTCTCGTACATTCCTCATCAGAGCTTCAATCTCCAGATTGACTGCTTCAGTCATATGTTCTTTAATAATTTCAATTTTTACGCGATAATAAGCTTTGTTTCTGAGATATGTCACAATTTTTGCCTTGGCGACACCTTGCACAAGGGCCTTGACACTGCCGTCAGGCAGTTTCAACATCCTCAGAATCCGGCCAACTGTTCCAAGCGTGTAAATTTCATCCTTTTTAGGGTTCTCGACGCCCGAATCCTTTTGCGCAACCAACAATAAATAACCGTCTTTTATTACAGCCGCTTCCACCGCTCGCACTGATTTTTCCCGACCGACAAAAAGAGGAATAAGCATACCCGTAAAAATCACAACGTCCCGTATAGGCATTAAAGGAAGAGTTTTGGGTATTTTTATATCCTTTTCATCTTCTTCAATAATACTTATCAAATCATCTTTATCTGTTTCACCCATTGTTTCACCTGTTTTTAATTATTTCCCCCCACAATCGCCAAGAGGCTTATGCATATAAAAAATTGAGTTTAAGATGTGTTAATCTAACAATATATAACATTATTTTTCTTTGACAATATCAACCTTGATTTTTTATAAAACAAACCTAACAAATTTTGCATGACAAAAGACTATGTTTCAGGGTAATATTTCAAAATGAAACCTTTGAAAAATGCTCAAACCGAATAAAGAGGTCTGAATATGTTAACCCACCTAATTGAAATATTAATTTTTATATTTGGAATTTGTATAGGAAGTTTTATGAATGTATGCATATACAGGTTGCCCGCATCAAAATCAATTATAAATCCAGCCCGTTCTATATGCCCGAACTGCGGAAATATTATAAGATCTTATGACAATATTCCTGTTTTAAGTTATCTGTGGCTTAAAGGAAAATGCCGCCATTGTAATTCTCCTATAGCATTTCGTTACCTTTTGGTTGAATTGACAGGAGGTTTTTTTGCACTTTGTATATATTTCAAGTTTGGAATTACAATTGAAGCATTTGTGTACTATGCCTTAATTTCATCACTGCTTGTGATTACCTTTATTGATATTGATCATCAGATAATACCGGACGTGATTACACTTCCAGGCATACCGATCTTCTTTTTTGCATCATTTACCCTTGCAGCAATCACCTACAAAGACTCTTTGTTGGGAATAGTGGCCGGCGGCGGAAGCCTTTTATTAATTGCAGTAACATACAACCTTCTTACTAAAAAAGAAGGCATGGGAGGCGGAGACATCAAGCTTTTGGCAATGATAGGAGCTGCCTTAGGGTGGAAAGGCATTCTCTTTACAATATTTATTGGTTCTGCCATCGGAACTCTGGTGGGAATAGTTTTAATGCTGCGTACACGCAAAGGTTTAAAACTCGCTATTCCCTTCGGCCCGTTTCTGTCAATGGGCGCAATTATCTATATCTTTTTTGGTTCCAGTATTATAAACTGGTATCTCAAATGAACTACCCTGAAATTATTGACCCGCACTGTTTTGTAGGGACTACCTCAAGGGCGGTGTTTTCTTTGCTTGTCCGAATTTTTTAGGTGCTTTGCTATTTCAACGGATAAATGGAAATAAAGGCTTTGGACGCTTTGGTTTTGCCTTCCGTAAACCCTGCCGTAATCAGGGAGTTCTTGCAAATATCTATCGTCCGAACTCGGGTTTCCCAGTCCTTATCCAGAATGATCGGTTTTGAGCAAGGAAACAAGGTGCCGGATTCGAATGCCACCTGCTGAAGAAACCCTTTCCATTTCATACGGCCATTCTGGAGGGTTTCCTGGCGCCCTCCGATGATCAGATGACCGGGAAATCCAGCAGGCAGTGCTTCCACCACCCGTAGTCGTGTAGAGCCGATTCCGGTAAAACGATATCGCGAAATGAGGTTCATCTCCCCGTTATGTGCTTGCCAGATATCCAGCAGCGCATATTTAGTACTCTTCTGATCAATGCGTCCGCCAAGAACCAGTTCCAGACGCCCGTCTCCGTTTATGTCTGTAACCATGGCATACCGGTACCGACAAGTACCGAGATCATTCAGTTTTTTCCAAATCAGGGTCTGATCAGAAAAAACAGCAAAAGCAGCATGTTCGATATCGTTTTCAACGGTTCTGCCAGCGGCCACAACTTCCGACGTGCCGTCTCCGTTCAGGTCTCCCGCAGCCAAAGCATTCACCCGCAGCCGAAAGGTGTTTAATTGGTTTGTTTGAAATCCTTTTATCCGGGAAAGGTGCCCATGTTCTCCAATTGAAAAAATCCTGATGTCGGCATGATCCCTGTCATTAATTCCTGAAAAACCACCGCAAATAATTTCATTTTTCCCATCTTTATTGATGTCGGCCTGAATGAGCGGATACCCATGGGTATATGACGTTTCGGGATCCGAAAATTCGATGCTGTCCTTCAGATTGAATGCACCATTAAATACATACGAACGGATAAAACCGATCTCACGGTTTTCAGGACCGGCTTTCCCATTGACAACGATAAGGCATCGGTTCGTTGATGGCGCTTTGATGCAAACCAGAGAACGGATTCGGGTTTTATTGTCAGCACTTTTGGGTCCGATATAAAAAACCTCCCGTGCAAGTTCTTTGTATTTACCCTTAATTATCGAAAATGCGATGATCAGTGCATCATTCCGATCGTTTTGTTTGATTTGTCCTGCGGCAAGCAGATCCATTCGACCTTCTGGCACAGGCGTAATGGCTTTTACAGAGTAGAATCGCATGTCCGGAATTTGAATGGAAACAACTTCATGTTCGGAAAATGCATAGACTGGCACATGGAAACCGATAATCGCAACAACAAGCAGAAATATTTGTTTCATAATTTTCTCCTCTAAGAAATGAAAGTAATACTCTCCCAGCAGTCCCGTTAAAAAAGATCTTTGCTTTGTTTTGGCACCGATGAGCGGGATTTTCGCTTCTTTTCAACATGCTGTTAAAAATGAAATTCAGTTCCAGCATATAGGGTTCTGCCCGCCTGGGGAAAGCCATAGGCCTCTTCGTAATCCCGGTCAAAAAGATTGTCCACGCCCAGATAAATATGCAACCGTTTTTTTAGAAAAGCCTGGTTCAGTTTGAGGTCAACCCGGGTATAGTTGTTCAGTTTTTGCTTTTGCAGCGGTGTATTTCGGGAATAAAAGTACTGGTCGGCCACATGCATGACGCTGGCGTAAAGGGAAAGTCCGAAACCGAAAACATATTGGGTTTCAAACGTCAGTTTATTTTTCGGTCTGTACTGCAGTTCTTTCTTTTCGGTATTGGGGGACTTGTCTTTGGTATCCATAAACGTGTAACCGGCCCGTAATAAGAGGTTTTTAAAATACTGGGTCTGGGCGGTCAGTTCCACACCCTGAAAACGATATTCGTCGTTGTTCTCGAATGTATTTGTGGAATCTATTTTTTCGATGTAATCCTGAACATCAATATAAAATCCGGTCAGCGAAAGGGTGGTACGTTCTAAAAGCTGCTGTTCAACCCCCAGTTCGTAATTGTATGACTTTTCGGTGGTTAAATTTGGATTTCCAGTGTTTTCCTCGTAAAGCTGGCGAATGGACGGAAACCGTATTTTGCGGGCCGCAGAACCCATGATGCGGGTGTTTTCAAAAATATCGTAATGGGCGCCCACGAGAAAAGAGTTATCGTTGTTGCTGTCGCCGGTATCTTTTTTAAACCAGTGATGACTGTAACCGAACACCAGTCCGAGCCGATCAAAAGGGGACACTTCGTATTCAATCGCGGCAGAATAGACCTTGACCGTCCGGTCCTCGTTGAAACTTCGGCTGGTGTAGGTCGAGGCGCCGCCACCGCCAACCTTAACGTCCCGGATAAGACCGTTGGACTCGAAGGCATGCTCTTCACCGCTTAAAGCAAGGATGAAGAGGCCGTTGGTTTGGAGGTCAACGGAAGTTTGCAGCGTACCACCATAGATTTTGGTGGTGTTATTTTTGGCATAGGTGTTTTTAACGGCCGAATCGTCCATGGAATTGTACTGATTATCGTCATAGCGGGTTTCATCTTCATCCAGTCGATTGGCAAAGAGCCACCCGCGCAGGCCCAAAGGGCCAGGCAGATCGCAGTTTATGGAAATCTGTCCGGAAAAGCTGTCGTAATCGTCCATTCGCTCGTATTTGGGGCTGGAAGCAAAGGGGTCTGACTTATCGTTAATGCTAATGGGCGGTTTGCCGAACTCGCTCCGGGTCGCGTTGGCGACCAGTCCGATTTTCCAGATATTATTCGGGCTATACCCGAAGTTGGCAAAAAGGTTTTTATTTTCATTATCGCTGTTTTCTCTCAGGCCGCCGTTTTCTTCAGAGGTAGGCTTAAAAGCATCGGACAGCACAAAGCCGTCGCTGTCCAGTACGCTGCCGCTGACAAAAGCGTCAAACTGGTTTTTGGCGCCAGAGACACTAAAGCTTCCCAGATTACGGTGACGCTCTCCGGTTTCCAGTTTTGCAGAGCCCTGAAGGCCTTTCGTACCTTTTTTGGTAATGATGTTGATCACACCGCCAAGTCCATTTGGGCCGTATAGTACCGAATGATTACCATAAGACACTTTTATTTTGGCGATATTTTCCACCGGAATGATACTCGGATCGAACTGTCCGTCAAAAGCGGAATTAAAGGGAATTCCGTTCAGCATCAGCAGCACGTGCCGAGACCGAAAACCCCTAAGATCGACCCGCGGAACGCCGTCCGTTCCGGTACGGACGTCCAGCCCAGGAAGCAGTTCCAAGGCTTGGTCCAGGGTTCGCGCATGCCGCCGGGTAATATCGCCGGCGGTTATTTCCCGTACCGTACCGATAGACTCCACTCCCACCGGTTCGCCGGTAACCACAATTTCGCCCAAGGTGTATGCCGCCGTCTGTTGTGTTTCTGTTTCTGAGAATCCAATTTGAGGAAAACCCAGCCATATTCCAATCACAGGAAAAATCAAAATTCGTATTAAACCTTTTTTCATCCATCACCTACGCTATCCCGAATTATGATAGTTATCCGACTAAATTTCGAACAGTTTGAGGTACAAATCTTACACAAAATCCGGCCTGTAAATAACACTGAAATATTAAATTTGTCAATAATATATCCTTGAGTTTTAGAAAAGGGAAGACAGAACCAAGACTTTCCGAAAAGTAAGCAATACTACTTCAGACCAAAAGAGATACTTTAAAATGGTGGGAATCAGGAACCCGATGAACCTGGAAAATTTTGTATGGTGAGGAAAGAAAAAAACAGAAACTTATAAGCTAATGAGCGTCCCCCCCATCCCTGTTTTGTTCCAGAAATTGGTTCTTTTGTGTTGACAAAAAATTGTGCGGAGGATAAAATTATAGCAATTTAATGCCATAAGATTTTTATTTTATGGCATTGCAAAAACAACAAAGGAAGGATGTATGTATGGCTTTAATAGATTTTATTTTTGATATGAATCCGTGGTGGCGCGACAGGCAAGCCATCCAACAAGACAAGCACATCCAAGCCTTCGAAGCATCCAAAATCAAATGGTGCCCACCCTTGCTCAAGACTTTCCTGCAGGAGGACGCGCTTCACATAATCAAGGGGCCGAGACAGGTAGGCAAAACTACCTTGATCAAGCTTTTTATTAAAAATCTCCTGGCCGACAAAAAAGTTTCGGAAAAAGACATTTTCTTTCTTTCCATAGACGCCGCCAGAACCGTAGATGAGGTTCTGGAGGTTATCCTTTATTACTTTAAGACCATCGCAACCTCCAACCGAAGATACCTTTTTCTGGATGAAGCCTCTTTTCTTCCAGAGTGGCCGCGCGGAATAAAGGTTCTTATTGATATGGGTTTTGACAGGAATGCTACCTATGTTGTTACTGGTTCTTCGGCTCTTGATCTCAAAAAAAGTTCCGAAAAACTTCCAGGCAGGCGGGGAAAAGGATGCGACTTTGTTCTATTGCCCCTGTCTTTCCGTCAATTTTTGAGCATTATTTATCCTCAAATAAAACTCGCCCCGGTTGATTCTATCTCCGAAATTTTAGAAAAAAAAGAAGAAGACTTTTTTGATTTTCGCATGTACAAAACTGAGATAGAGGGAGCCTTGCACGCTTACCTTAAAACAGGGGGGTTCCCTGCATGGATTGATGCCCATCTAAAGGGAGAGCCCGATGAACACCTCCTTATGACTTTCCGAGCAATTATTGAGGGAGATATGGCGAGATTGAAAAAAAACACCTCGCTTCTAATGCACATGGCGCTTCCCATCTTGAAACACATAGGAACTCCTGTCGATTGGAAAAAGCTTGCAGTGGAAACGGGCATGGGTTCCCACCACACGGCACACGATTACATCAGTATACTTTCTGACTCCTATATCCTTTATTTCCTTCAAGCCTTAGATACCAACAAAAATTTGCCAAAGCTAAGAAAAGGGAAAAAAATCTACCCCTTTGATCCCGTCATTAGCACTGTTTTACTCACATATCATCCTTATTTAAAGATTGAAGACTCCATGCTTATCGAAGCTGTCGTAGGGAGTCATCTTTTGAGGAAAAGCCGATTTGTAAACGCCGGCCTGTCTTCGATTTCAGATCTCTTTTATTGGCAAAGCAAGGTGGGTAAAGAAGTCGATTTTGTGTTTCTTGATCAGGAGGGGCCACAATCTATTGAGGTGAAATACCAGAATCACGTTACGTTGCGAGACAGCATCACCATGATCAGACATTTTAAGAAGGGCCTGCTTCTTTCCAAAAAAGATTTTGAAGTTGGCTCCAATGCCTTAATGCTGCCTGTCTCATGGTTTCTCGCTATGATTTAATTCCTAAATCATTACCTCGCCCGCCCCATAGGTATGTAATATTGTGAGCTCAACAAGCAAGAGTCAAGAGCAGATAATGACCCAAGGTTTCCCATTAGTTGATTCTTCCATTCCGTATCAGTGCCACTGTTGATTGAATGATAGAAACACCAGAATATTCAACATTCCAATGGATGCCTACTGACAGCCTACGCGCGTATATTACACCCTGTTGCAAAATTTGCTTGAGGTTTATATCGAATGTCTGGAACTTTAAACGACCGTTGACAATTGTTTTATCTTTGCCGCGAAATCATACACTGGAACCTCTATGGTTTTCATAGGCTTAAACTTATTTTTTGCAAATTTCAATATTTCATCAGTAATTTCGGGAGAGTAGGTTTTCTCTCCACATCTAGTACAAACCTCATCTGGTACATTTTCAACAAGAATATATTTGTCGCCATCTTCATAACTGAACGTTACCTGCTTTTTTTTCACTGTACCCCCACAAAAAACGCATTTCATGACAACTCATCTCCTTGTTTTATAATCGATCCATTCCTCCAGATCAGGCTCGTATGTCGTAATGATAACAACTGACCTTGACCTCACAGACCGGATCGGAGACGTATGGTTATGATGCCGACGGCGCTTTTGAGAACGGGTCCTATCATGTCGAGCCGGCTGATCTCCGTGAATTTGGATTCGATTATGTGTTTCCATCCGGGGTTGATAACCCCCAACGTATCAATGTTGCCTTCTATGTTGTGGGCGACATAGACTGCACCGGGAGGAGCAAGGGCGGCATCGATAAAATTTGGGATGCATTGCAGATAAATGAGCCCGGCGCACCTAAAATCGGAAGCAACAACCTCGAAATCTGTATCGATAACGGAATGAATACGAATATCTTCAGCAATCCCATTGACGTGGTCTATATTCCCATGTCCCGCATGCTGTGGAAGGATTTACTGTAACCGCCGGTTGCCGGAACCCCAATTTCGCACTTCATGATAGTTGCCTCGCAACCCGGACAAGCCGGAATTACGAATTGAAGATCCTTGCAATTTTTTGAACCTTTTTTCTTTACATTCCTGTCTATATGCGATAAAATTCGCATTATTTTTATGAAGTCCCTTGCACATTGTGGGCAAAAGATATTTTATGGTTTTGAGATAATGAGCTGTATTATACAACATAGCTGCATATTTTAATGTTGGTACAAAAGGCCGTTATGTTGGGTTTCGTCCTATTAGGACGGGCTCAACCCAACCTACGAAATTTAATTGTCATCGGCAAGTTCCCGTTGGGGCGGGTTTCCCGCCCGAAATCAATTTGGTGGGCGGCGTAAAGCCGCCCCTACGACGCCTTCTCATTAACAAAACACGATAAATACTAACCGCACAGGTCAAAAAGGTTCAGTATGAGAATTTAGGGGGGTCCGGCATGAATAAAAAATCATTAAGCGTGCTGTTAAGCTTTCTGCTGATTTGGGTTCTGTTCACCGCGTCGGCATGGGCCGGTCAGGTCGTAACCGATGAAGTAAAAGCATGGGCAAAAGGGGCTATAGAACAGGAAAAAGCCCTCAAGACCGTCAGCGCTCCCAATACCGTGGCGGTCCTTTACTTCTCCAACAAGACAGGGTGGTCGGATTTGGACATTCTTCAGAAGGGTCTCACTCTTATGCTCATAACCGACCTTTCCAAGGTAGAAGAGATTCAAGTGGTGGAAAGAGTGAAGGTACAGGCCCTCGTAGAAGAATTAGACCTTGAAGTCTCCGGACTGGTTAAGCCCTCGACCTCCTCTCAAATGGGAAAACTATTAGGAGTTGAACTTCTGGTTGGAGGAGATATCCTCAAGGGTAAGATCGAGAAGTTGTTCCAACTAAAATCCAACCTGTTGAAAGTACAGACCGAAAAAGTAGTCGGCCGGCCCTGGACCGAGGGTGAGCTTCTTGCAGAACTGTTTCGCATGGAAAAAGAACTCCTCTTTGAGATCATCAAAGAGTTAAAAATCGAGCTTTCACCCGAGTTGGAGGCAGAACTGAAAAAACCTCTTACCACCAACCTCACAGCCCTCCTCTTTCTGTTCGAGGGGATCGACCACAGTGATCGCGGCATCTATTCAAAAGCCGCTGAATCTTATAAAAAGGCCATGGCAGAAGACCCAAACCTCGGCCAGGCTGAAGCCTTCCTCTGGGAGTTACAAGCGCTTAACCTGTGGGCGGGAGCGATAGAAGCCTATTCCGAACCGGAGTGGGGCGGTATACTGGAGCCTGCGGACTACGACATACCGGAGGACAGAGACCTAACGGAAAGGGTGACGGAATATATACCATATAACTTCACGTTCTACGGCAAAGCATACGATTTAGACACCAGCTTTTCTTATGGATACATAGACTTGACGCCGGGAGATCCTTTTGGAGCTGATTACCCGCCCATTATTGCGCCTCTTTTGTTCCTTGAGGGAACTTTTGGATTCGCGCCGCAACCCGTTGTTAAATCCGACTCGTTTTATAAGTATACTTGGATAGAAACCTCCGGCGACCCAAGAGCCTCCTTTTCTGCTACACTTTATACAAACGATGAAAGTCAGGACAGTGATTGGATCGTATTCAGCTATGGTGATCTGTCTGAACCACCGGGTGGATATGATGTCTTAGTAGCCCTTTCTCCGGGAGACGGACAAGAGGACCATCCCGGACCGGGCCAGCCCCGGGGCGTGGTGTCTGTGGATCTATCGGAAGAAACCGGCCAAACCATTCCGGACGATGGAGGCAAATATTTGACCATCTACGAGGAATTTTCCGAGTCAGGAAACGCTTTTGATTTGGTAGACAGCTTTCTTATCTACAGACCGGACGGCTACAACAAATATACCGTGACTGCCGGAACCTGTGACATGGTTGTGGACATGTCCAGCCTGGACGAAGCGATAGTTATGGCCTTTGATACCACACTACTGGCCGGGGTCGAAGGTGGTGATTTTATACCGGGAGAGTGGTTCAGAGGATCTTCCCCCAGCCCTGACGAAAGCTTTCCGGGAATTGAAGACTGGGAGATAGCGTGGAATGGTGCGTATAAGTATGGATTACAGACAGTGGGGCAGGGAGTACAACTTCCTGAAGTTTTTACGAATGATGAAGAAGGTGGAACCCTGGACAAAATCAACAGCAACGGTTTTTTAGCCTATGCCGTTCAGGTAGAGGAAGACATTGTAAACAGAAAGATCCTTGAGATGCATCAGGATGCATATAATAGGGACTTGATAAACACCCTGATGGGCAATATTAACACCGCCCTCGGGTATGCCGAGATTCGTGAACGTGATGCCTGGTTTACCCAGCAGACCGATGCCCAGGCCGGCCGGGTCCTGAAGGACATACACGGCAACTGGGTGAGGATCCAGCAGTATGTGCTGCGGCCTGATGCTCAGACGGTTCAGGTGCTCAATGTATGCCTCAGGGGGGCAGGTGGAAACCTTGCGGGACTTTCCACTATGGATTGGACGACGACGTTTACAGACGGCTACAACGGAGATCTGAGGAATCTCCCCTGGAACGATTGGCTCACCACTCAAATAGACGATAATGACGATAATGACGATCGATATGTTTGGAGCAACATCAATGACCCTGAGTTGGAGACCATGTATGTCAAATTCACAAATCCTGCAAACGAGTCTTTGAAGGAGTCAAGGCAGTTCGACACTCGTGTAGGCGGGGAACAACAATACATAAATGACGAACGGCTCACAATAAACGCGAGTGCCGAATATGTGTACACTGGCCCCGGCACCCTCGACGACGGTCAATATCAGGTCGTCTCGACTCCCGCGATCGGCAACAACCCTTCAGGGTTCAAATATGTGTTTCGATCCGGAGGTATTGAACGGGATGTAAATGTAGCGTTTTTTGTTGTGGGCGACGCCCATCAGGATGACAATGTAGGCGAAATGATTGGATACGGAGAGGTATCCCTTGACGACATCTGGGATGCGTTGCGGGTCAATATAAGCGAATGGCCCGACATCGGAAACAACAATCTGGAGATCGTTCTTGATGGTCAAGGGAATTACTTCAGCAACCCCATTGACGTGGTCTATATTCCCATGTCCCGCATGCTGTGGAAGGAGAAGGATAATGAAGTCGCACAGGGTTTATAATGTTTCTTGGCTGTTAACATTTCTTCCAATACTCTTATTTCTGTGCTTTACGGCAAACCCATTGCAGGCCGAAGAACCACTCTCAAAAGAATCGTCATCCGAAGAGCCACAATTCATAGAGGCCCCGCCCGGAGGCTATGAAAAGATCACGGATCGTCTGATGCTCATCGCGCATTTTTCCGCTTTTTACACACTATCGGATCTGCATGGTTCCGACACTCTTTCGGGCGGCGCTATTAACGGTCTTCTTGCTCCGACGTACAGGTTCGATGATAAGACTTTCTTAATCCTCATGTACGATGGGCAATACTATAAAAAACGGGAATTCTATTCTGACGATATAGGCCCAAAAGAGCGTTCCGAATTCCAGCGTCACACCATAACGCCTATGGTTCGTATAGACTTCGGAAAAGAATCCCGCTATTCCATCACGCCGTCTTTCTTTTACACCGCGACATACAACAAAGACATTGAGCCCGGCGGCTGGAGCAATGGCCTGTACAATTACCGTGATACAGGAGCAGGAATTGACTTTGATATGAGGAAACTCGGCTATGGCGGAGGAGAAGGCGCTCTGAAACTGGGTGCCCAGTATTACAAGAGGCGGTATCCCAACTACACCTCCCTTCTTGACCTTGCCGCCGGAATCGGGACAGAGGAAGATGAGAAAGATTACCACGGCGTCATTGCCAGGGCACGATATAATTGGACCCAAAAAACAGGTTTTTCGTGGGGCGCGGAATATTTTCTCCTTTACAAGGACCTTGATGACAAAAAGGTGGTGAGATCAGATGGTGTCATGTCCTCCACGGAGCAGCGTGATTACCTGCACAGCCTGGATCTCAAGTGCTGGTATGTCATTGATGAGGTTGACGGGAAACTCCGAGTTGGTTTGGACTTAAACAGCAGCCTGAAGGACAGCAACCAGAACTATTATGACGCAATGGGAACTCTAATAAATACAGAACATGAGTTCCTGCCTGACTTTTATGATTACCGTTCTTACCGGATTCGTCCAAATATATCGTATACTTTGGCGTTGATTCCTCTTACGCCCAGCCTGTCCTATTCCTACCAAAAGACCGATTACACTGACAGAA
>Ga0255419_10016_pt1 | contig 31305 bp, 23 predicted proteins | sample ANMaggSeSYBR02J3_FD_182658 | JGI IMG/M metagenome (GOLD analysis project Ga0255419, IMG submission 182658) | Sediment cell enrichment communities from methane seep in Santa Monica Basin, California, United Staets - ANME aggregate JGI... | ecosystem: Environmental > Aquatic > Marine > Cold seeps >...
ATTATCAACAAGAATATCGCCTGCATCCATCGGGGGCGACATGGCGCCTGAACCCAAATTGAAATACATCTTAACGGTGGTATCATCCCTTGCTATGGCATGCCTGCCCGATGTATTATCGTAAACAATAAAAGCCGGGTCGTTCTGTGTTGCAGCAATGTCAGTCAGTTCCATTAATTCGCGCTGTATGCGGGCCATGGCAACTTGCGCTTTCTGGGCCATGTGAGAATTTTCCTTTGCCAGCACGTATCCTTTTGTGCCTGTAACTATTCCCATACCTGCAATGGCAGCCATCATTCCCACCAATACAAGGGAAACGATAACTTCAACTAATGTAAATCCTGATTCATTTCTCATTTTATACTCCTACCTTATCTCTTCCCCTCTTCCTTCTTCGCCTGCGGCTACGCAGGACAGGCCCTTCTGCCTTTGTGCCTTCTGCCTTTCTTTTGCCTTCACTGCCTCGGCGTCTTGTCAAGGCGTAGCTTGGAAAGCGTAGCCTGAAGCCGAAGGCGAAGACGGGTGCCTTTCACTTAGTAAAAAGTGCTGTCAAACTCTGACCGCCATGTGTAATTGTAACCTTTAAAACATCTGGGTCTGGTGCTGGATCAGGTGCTCCTTCTTCCACATTACTAACAATATTAAAAGTAATATACTTTGTCACAACTGTATACGACCCAAAATATGGTGTATTAGCAATGTTCCATCCATTTTCAACATCGGTTTTAAAATCATCGAGAGGATTGTCTGTTGAAGTCATCAGCCTCATCTTATAATCGGAGTTCAATTTTTCCATGATTTCGTAAACACCGCAGCCGTCTTGAACCATAATAACAGGCTCAAAGCTGTTTTTCATGCTTGTACCCATGAACTGGACAAGGATGGCGCCGAGAATAGACCCGACAATAAGAGTGATAACAACCTCTAAAAGTGTAAAACCCTGGTTTTTAGTAAGTAGTGATGATTTTTTCTTCATTGGATAAACCCTGTATTTTTTGTGATTATAATGCTTTCGCTATCTGAGACAGAAGACAGGATTAATGTCCTGTCTTCTGTTTGGAGATTGTCGGCATTATCGGTATCGAAATCATTATAAGGCACTCCTTTGGAGTTAAAACAGACAATGATATTGTCATCCATGGAAAGCCCAAGCGCTGAAAGGTTTATGTGGTCTAATTGTTCACCTGGAAAATTGACTCTATTAGTTCCAACAAGTCTGAAAAGCCAATAGGTATCACCTGTAGCATCTGACTCAATACCATAGTTATCATTTGAATTCATAGACCTGGACTGGGCATAACGCAGGTGAACTTTAAGGACTTCTTTCTGGGCAATCAGCTCAGGTTTATTGTCCGCTACACGCCCTACAGCAAAGGCTGTGATTATGCCCATGACAATTAATATTGTAATAACTTCAATTATTGTGAAACCCGAATTGTTTTTTATACTCATTTCTGTTCCTTAGCCTTATTTTATTTATCACCGCAAAGTCGCAGAGAACGCAAAGAAAATTATTTTTTTGTTTTCCGGCTCTGCGGTGAATTTAAAAACTTTCCATAAATAGCATTTCTTTATATTTATAAACAATGACTGCAAGGAAGAACCCCAGAAGCACAGCTCCAGTTGTAAGGCACAGCATGCCGATAATAGAAAAAGGATTTCCGGGAGCCATTTGAATTACTATAGAGTTAAATATAGAAAAGCCAATGTATAAAATTATCCAGAAATGAGCTATCTTTATGGCCAAGATGCTTTGTTTGAGCAAAATAATGCCAAGGGCAATAAAAACAAATGCTGTGGCAAAAGCAATCTGAGGCTGAAGCATTACCATGCCGGAAACAGGGGCAATGCTGACCGTTGTATTTAATCCAACAGCCAGTACAATGCTCATGATAAAATAAAAAAAACCAGCCATGAGAAAGCAAAAAGCACATTCCCCATCGGTTTCAACTTCTATCCATGCCCGAAAATTATGTTTTTTAAAGGGCAGGGAAAAGAGTTCTAAAAGTTTAGATTCAGCTGCATGCGGACCAGGTGGAAGGTTTTCCATAACTTTTTCCGTAAAACCATCAGGAGGAGAAATCGCTTTTGTATCTTGAGCAAGATTGATAATATGCTCATATTTTTTCATGTTTTCAAAGCGTTTAGGTGGATTTAACATTTTGTTTGCCTTCATTTTTAGTTAAACGGTTTACCACGGAGAAACACGAAGTTTCATAGATATATTCTTCAGTGTATTTTCCGTGAAAATCAGTGGTAAACATTATTTCGCATTTTTATTCATTAAATATTCCAGCTTTTTTAACCCGCGATAAACCCTCATTTTTGCACCGCTTAAGGAAATACATAATATCCGGGCAATTTCTTCAAAGGACAAATAAAAATAATACCTTAAAATTACTGCTTCCCTCAGAGAAACAGGAAGTCTTTGAATATAGCTGGCTAACGTCTCGGCTTCCTGCTGTTTGGAAACAGCCTGTTCAGGATTGTCTTTATCAGTTTGTAAATGATCGAAGTTTTTAACAAGTAAAGGCTTTTTTTTTCTCAGATGATTTCTGGTTAGATTTATTGCAATTGTATATAACCATGGGAAAAACTTTTTCTTTGTTTTAAAACTGTTTAAAGATTTATAAGCCTTTATAAAGGTCTCCTGGGTCAGGTCTTCTGCATCATGACGGCTTCCCGTAAGCCTATACACCAGATTGTAAACAGGTCCTTTGTATTTATCTACAAAAAGTGCAAACTTTTCCCGATCTCCGTTTAAAACGCTTTGTATGGTCTCGTTTTCTTGTTTTTTATTCATATACAATTAAATGAACGAAAAAGTCACAAAAAGATGAGTGAATAGTTTAAATAGCATGCTGTTTACTTCAAATGTCAAGAAAAACCTCGATTTGTGCTTAATTTACCACGGAAGAGCACGAAATTTCACAGATATATTACTCAGTGTGTTTCAGTGAAAATCAGTGGTAGAAATAAAGATAGTTTTCGATTTTGGTTTGATTGAGTAAAACTGATATAATAAGGAAAGGAAAAGGAAAGGAAAGTAGTCCTGAAGAAAAATCCTGGGGGAAATTTCTTCAGGACTTATTGATTTGTTATGTAGGCGCCCATCTGGCAGCTGCCGTGTTTGTGGAAATTGTTCGAGTCAAAGCAATTGATCGAGACTCGAAGCTTAGTGTTCCACCATTAGCGTTAGGTGCAACCGTCCAGGAATACTCAGGTCCAACGTTTGTGTTATAGTCGACATAGTTTAATACATCATCATCGCTGTTCCAGCCGCTCGGCGAAAATTTTGCGTTTGTCCAGTACAACATTTCTCTGGCATTAAGTTCCGCTATTCCGGTATCCAATGCACGTAGCTCTGCAGTTCCGCTGATATCATTTATCTTGCTGACTGCAACAGATGCCATAACACCCATGATAACCAGCACGGCTAAAATTTCAATAAGCGTAAAGCCTTGACTGTTTTTAATGAAAGATCTCATTTTTATAAATTTGCCAACATTATTCAAGCACTATCAGATGAAACTATGTAGTTTAGCATCATGTTTAAAAGGAAACTCTTTAGGTCAGACCGACAATTTTCACCTCACCGTTATAGCGTTTGTAGTTTAAGTTCTTGTCCAGACGGCTGGCGCATTGAGTGTAGCGCCCGTTCTTGTCAGAGGAACAGCTGTGCCAGATTGGAATGAAATATCTCCTCCTGTAAGTGTAGGATCTGTTGCAGGAACCCAAGCATAGTCAACACCTAAATAATAGCCAGTAGGTGCTGGAGGAACAATTGCATTCAATGAAGCATAGATAGCAGCATCGATTAAAGCATCGGTTGCATATGAGACACTTCCTATTTTTGTGTTTGCCCACTCTAAATTTTCCCTGCCATTAAGTTCTGAAACTGCGGCATCTATAGCTCTGTCCTTAGCATTTGCCTCGAGATCAATATACCTTGGCACCGCAACAGCAGCCAGAATACCAAGAATGATCAATACAGCAATGATTTCAACTAAAGTAAAACCCTCTTGATTTTTTAATAGTCTTTTTTTGTTCCCTTTTTTGTCCATGATAAAATTCTCCTTTTTCTAATCTTAACCCCCATTAAGTTTAAAAATTATATTTAAGAAACAATGAAAGAGGATTTTACGTGCCATTTAATGTCGATGGTTTCGTAAAAAGTCGTCACTCCGGTGAAAACCGAAGTCCAGAAAATCTACAACCGTTTGGCATAACCGGATTCCGACTTTCGCCGGAAAGACAATAAACATATTTATTAACTTTTTACGAGATCACCATTCAATAAAGCAAAAACGTACTTTCCGAATGTGAACTGAAGACCTCTTTTATGTTTTGGTGCAAATATTTAATGCAGCATTTGTGCCAATATATGCCCAAAACGAAGAAATAACAATTAAATAAAATAAATAGCTGTATATTCAATGTGTTGTGAAATAATAAAATAATCAGCCCGGCTTTAATTTTATTAATTATATAGATTTAATCTGCATAAAATGTAGGTTATATATCAAATGTTGTCATTTTTTGATGCTTTTTACGTCAATATTATGTTTTTTTATCCTGTGCCAGAGGCTTCTTTGATTAATACCTAAAAGCTCTGTAGCCCTTATCTGAACACCCCCTGTTTTTCTTAACGCCTCGATAATCATCCCTTTTTCGATTTCATTCAGCCGATGATCTAATGGTGCATTGGCAGGAAGGGCTGGAAGGTCTTCAGCATTGTTGGTAAATGCACCTGTTATTGATGGCGGCAGGTGTTCGGACTCAATAAAGTCTCCATCACAGATCACTGAGGCACGTTCAATTATGTTCTGCAGCTCTCTTATATTTCCGGGCCATGAATTTGTTAGCAGCATTTGCAGGGCTGTTGATGAGATTTCAACAGGTTTTGAGGATTTTTCGAGAAAGTTATCCACTATAAGCGGGATATCTTCCTTTCTTTCCCTTAAGGGGGGCAGGTGGAGTGAAAATACATTTAAACGATAAAAGAGATCTTCCCTGAAACTTCCTTCTTTTACCATTTGCTCAAGATTCTGATTGGTGGACGCAATAAAACGAACATCTACTTTTATAGTCCTGGTGCCGCCTACACGATAAAATTCCCTTTCCTGGATAACACGAAGGATTTTGGCCTGGAGGTTAAAGGGCATATCACCGATTTCATCAAGAAAAATTGTGCCCCCATTTGCCATATCGAATTTGCCGCGCTTAAAAGTTGTAGCCCCTGTAAAAGCCCCTTTTTCGTGACCGAAAAGTTCGCTTTCCAAAAGTTCTTCCGGTATGGCCGCACAATTCAGCTTAATAAAAGTTTTGTCTTTACGAAGGCTTTGTTCATAGATGCTTGTTGCTACCAGCTCCTTTCCTGTTCCGCTTTCACCAAGTATAAGGACGGTAGAATCGGTAGGTGCAACTTTCATAATCAGACTTAAAAGACTTCGCATGGCAAGACTCTCGCCAATAATTTTAGGGAAATAATATCTGGCGTCTATTCTGCTAAGTACACTTGTAACCTGATTAAAAACGTTTGTGAACTTTTGAATTTGATCGAGTGATCTATCGCTTTCTTTCTGATTTTCTGTGCTCGAAATGTTGGGAAGGTTTTTGGCGTTTTCAACAAACTTTTCGATAGGTTTCAGCATAAGACGAACAAGTACAAATCCGGCTAAAGAAGCAAAAAATCCTACCAAAGCAGTAGCCCAGAAAACAGGATTTTTAAAGTTAATGCCATGAATAAGATCATATCTTGTCAGGCTGTATGCAACAATTGCTGCCAGGATTGTAAAACCTGCATATATAAAAGGAATGATAATATAAAGGCTGATGTGATATTGCGGGTGATTTTGGAGCTTTATGAGAAACTTTGGAATCATAGTTTTTTTATTGTAACTACTAACGTAGTCAGGCTGAAGCTGTTTAGGCTGAAGGCTGAAGGGGTCAGAAAAGCACGGTTGCCGTACTTTGGCGAAAATATCTTATTCTTGCATCAAGCATGGCTTTAAAATGCGCTTTTTCCTAACAGTCTTCTACCTTCAGCCTATCCACCTGAGTAGTTTTACGCTTATTTAACCATTGTCGTCAAATCCCACATCGGCAGGAAAATAGCCAGGGCAAAAAAGCCGATAACAGCGGCTAGACCGACTGTCAGCATTGGCCCGATGGCTTCGGACATTTTCTTCATGGAATATTCAACTTCGGTGTCGTAATGGGAAGCTGCTTCCTGAAGCATGTCTTGAAGATTTCCGGTTTCCTCTCCTATTGCAACCATATTAATCACCATGGGCGTAAAATATTTTGCTGCCATTAAAGGCCCGGCAATACCTCTTCCTTCTTCCAAACGGTTTTTAATCCCTTCCACTTCGTGGGAAACAGCAGCATTGCCAATGGTTCCGGATAAAATGTCCATGGAATCAAGGATATCTATTCCACTTGAATGGAGTATTGCAAATATGCTGGCAAAGCGTGAAATAGCGGCCTTTAGCAATAATTGGCCGACTATCGGTACTTTCAAAAGTAAAGAATCCTTCAGGAACTGTCCCTGTTTGGTTCTTAAAGATAAGACAAGAAGCGTAGCCACAATAAACATTCCGCCAATAATAAGGAGCCAGTAATTTGCCATAAGCTGGTATAAAGCCATGCATATCTTTGTAGGCAGGGGAAGCTTTAAGCCCGCACCTGCAAAAATATTAACAAATTTTGGGATAACAAAAGTCAAAAGGACAATAAAAGCAATTACCAGAAAAGAAACCACAATAATCGGATACTGAAGGGCTGATTTAATATCGGATTTGACCTTATATTCATGTTCGATGATATAAGTCAGGCGGTCCAGAATTTCCGGAAGAGCCCCACTGGCTTCACCTGCTTCCACCATACTGCAGTACAGCACGGAAAATGTTTTTGGGTGCTTTTTAAATGCCTCATGAAGGCTTAAACCTTCATTTACATCCTGCTGCATTTTACCTAGTATTTTTTTAAGTTTCAAATTTTCGGTTTGCTGCTGCAATATCTGCAATATTTGCATCATCGATACGCCTGCACGTATCATTGTGCGAAACTGTTTTGTAAAAAGAATAAGATCGGGTGCTTTTACGGGCGTCAATTGCTCCTGAATAGATTCCCAGGTAAAGCCCTTCACACTTCCTGCCTCTTCTTTTACATTTGTGGGCATTAATCCCTTGGAAGAAAGCAGGCTGTTTGCAGCTTCAAGTGATTCTGCTTCGATGGAACCTTTTGTGGCCCTGCCGTCTTCTGCAAAGGCATTATATGAATAAATTGGCATTTTTCCTCAATGTAGGTTTTGTTAAGAGGTTACAACTCCTCAACGACTCAACCAATCAATTAATTCATTAAATAAGCACAGCAGAGCTTGCCTCTTCAAAAGTGGTTATCCCCTGTCTTATTTTTTCCGCTGCATTTTCCTTGAGAGTAGTCAGGTTTCCGGCCTTAATGACAGCGCGTGTAATTTCCCTGGAAGTGTTATTTTTTAATATCATTTTCTGTATCATATTATCAATAACCAGCACCTCATATATACCGGTTCGCCCTTTATAGCCTGTGTTAAGGCAATTAAAACATCCCTTTCCTTTCATGAAATTTGTATTCTCTGAGTTGTTCAGCCCCCAGAATTCGAGCATTTCCACAGGTGGCTTAAAAGGCTTTTTGCATTGCGGACATATGGTTCGAACAAGGCGCTGGGCAAATGAAGCGATCATAACGGAAGAGACAAGGAATGGTTCTACACCCATATCAACAAATCTTGTAATTGCACCGGCAGCGTCATTAGTGTGCAGAGTACTAAAAACTCTATGTCCGGTTAATGCCGCCTGTACCGCGATAGTGGCAGTTTCGGCATCACGTATTTCACCCACCATGATAACATCAGGGTCCTGTCGGAGTATGGACCTGAGGCCGTCGGCAAAAGTCATGCCTGCTTTACGATTTAGCTGAATCTGTCGTATTTTTTCAATTCTGTATTCAACAGGATCCTCAACGGTAATGATGTTGATATCAGGTTTGTTAATACTTTTTAAAATCGAATAAAGGCTTGTGCTTTTTCCGCTGCCTGTGGGGCCGGTACTTAGAATCATCCCGTATGGCTTTCGAATCAATTTTTCTATCTTGGTCCTGTCATCTTCAGACATACCAAGTCTTTCAAGGGATAAAATACCACTGCTCGTATCCAGAAGACGAAGAACCATATTTTCGCCATAAATTGACGGCATGGTGGACGTTCTGATATTTATTTCTTTGTTTTTCATTTTAACGGTAAACCTGCCGTCCTGGGGGATTCTTGATATTGAAATATCCATATTTGCCAAAATCTTAAGCCTGGATATGATTGGAAGGAACATGGATTTTGGTGGCGCCGGGACCTCATGCAACTTTCCATCTACCCGGAACCGGACCTGAACGTAGTCTTTTTCAGGACAGATATGCAAATCACTGGCACCTTCACGTACACCCTGGGAAAGGATTGAATTTACAAGACGAATAACAGGTGCTTCCTCGGCCATTCCCTGAAGTGAACTGACTTCTACATCTTCTGTAATTTCTGCTTTATCGTTTTCCTTATCATATTGCATTTCTTCCATATCTTCAAGGACACCGCCAATACCGGAATAGGAACCGTAAAGTCCCGCATGGAGCTGATTGAGATCCTGCTCGGTACAAATAACAGCTTCAATTTCGTTATTAGTATAGACTTCAATTGCATCAATGGCATTGATATCCATGGGATCAAGCATGGCAATCGTCAAAAGAAGTCCGCTTTTCTTCAAAGGTGCTACCTGGTATTTATAAGCCATGTCTGCCGGAATTATATTTGCCAGTTCTGTATCTAAAGCATATTTTATTGCAGAATACTGCTCTATATTGAACTGGCTGGAAACCACTCTAACAATTTGTGTTTCGGTGAGAAGCCCCTGTTGAACAAAGAACTGCCCAAGTTTTAGCTTTAATTTTTTCTGTTGAGGCAGGGCTGATTGAAGTTGTCTTTCTGTTATCAGTCCGCCTTCAATAAGGATTTCGCCAAGTTTCTTTTTTGTTCTCATTTATTTCTCACAGTCTGTTAATAGTTCAACCACTAAGGCACCAAGACACAAACAGTCTTTTACTTTTGCAATGAGCTTGCCAGAAAAGGATCTGCAAAAAAAACATTCTCCACATCCCACGATGATATTATTTTTCCTTTTGATGAAATCGATAGAGGAAGTCTTTTTAGCTGTAACCGCGCGGTCTTTTCATTTAAAAAATATTTTTTAAGAACTACCGCAAATTTTATGCCTTTGCGGCTGTTCCAGTAAGGTATCAGTCGTATTGGCGGCTCATTATTCGGAAAAGCCTCCAATATTTTAAAAGCTTCTTCGAGATTATTTCTGTCTGCAATTTTAATCCACCATACTTTTTGAGGCAACGGTTTCAAATTTGCGGGTATAGCCGGTAATGCAACCGTCTGGCCTATATCAACAATATCAGGGTCATCAATATGCGGATTTGCAAGAATCAGAGATTTAAAGTGTCTGGAATTATAGCTGCCATAAATAGTCTGAATCAAACCTGAGAGGGTTTGATTGGGCCGCAGTTTTATTTTCCCAATAATTTCAGGGAAACCGTTATCAACTGCTAATTGACTGGTTTTTTTAAGTAGAGCCTCTGCAGGTGTTTGTTTCTCAATGTTTCCAGACGTGTCCATATCGGATGATTTCGACTGGGTGCCCTTAAAAGTTTTGTCTGAACCTGAAGATACCTTGGGATTTTCTGAAGCAGCAAACCGTTGTGGGTTAGCCAGACCTGCAATCTTGCTGTTTCCAGGCAAAGATACCTGGCTTCCGACAGTTTCGCTTTTCAGGAATTCTGGAAATTTAAATGGATTTAGTCCAGCGAATGAAAACAGTCCTGCCATAATGATAACAGCAGTGCCGATGGTAGCCACAGCAATTTTTATTTTTTTTACCCGATTGGGGAATACTCTCTGGATACATGAACGGACCAGGAAAAAATTAACTATAGATCTATTTTGAATGATCATGGTCATAATGCATCTATGGCACAGGTTAATTATTTTCCTGGGATATCCACCTGTTGCCCAGCAAATTGCCCAAAGAGCCGGTCTGGTAAAAAAAGTGTAAGTCCTGTTCGGATCAACCGACTGTTCAAGTCTGAATTTTATCATAAGTCGGGTATCACGAAAGCCAAGTGGTTTTAAAAAGTGATAAAGATTGATCCTGTCAGCAAAATTGGCATGCAAGTCAATAGTCTTTTCAAATTCTTTCTGGGCAAAAATAACTATTTGGAGCAGTTTATACTCATTAGTTTCATAATTAAGGAATTCACGCAGGATTTCCAGGCAAAAAACAGGTATTTTTTGACCTTCGTCAATAATCAAAATGACTGTTTTTTTCTCATCGACTCCTTTACTAAATAGATACTGTTTTATGCTTTCTTTGATTTGCCAGTCATTTGAACCTTTGACGGGTTTATATCCCTTAAGCATTTTATAGACAGTTGAAAGAAATTCTGAAGTACCTGAAAAAAAAGGATCGAGTATAAGGTGGGTTTCAATCTCCTTGTCTAAGGAAAATCGGCGAATGAGCTGTCGGCAAAGGGTGGTCTTACCGGTACCGACATCTCCGATGATTACATTCAAACCCCTACGCAACCTGAGGCCGAGTTCCAGCTTTTGAAGACAATCAAGGTGTTGTCTGGACTGGAAAAAAAATTTCGGATCAGGTGAATTGGAAAAAGGTTCCTTTTTAAGATTGAGAATACTAAAGTAATCCATTTTTCAAAACTGTCTTTTTTAATAATGATTAACCACAGAGATTACAAAGCACAAAGTTGCAAAGGCACATGGGCGAACAGGCACGTAGATTAATTACTGTTATCTATTTTTCTACTTCTGCCTCTGTGCCTCTGTGCCTTGTCGCTTCGCTCAGGGTTCAGGGATTCAAGGTTTCAAAAGTTATTTTAACCGTGAACCTTTTACTTCTGTTTTCTATTTTGCCGGTTTTTCCTCAAGAATATACGGAGTTATGAATATCAGCACTTCCTCCATTCCCTTGGTGCTCCCTCTGCTTTTAAAAAGCCAGCCGAGCCCGGGAACATCCATTAAAAAGGGTACACCGGCTTCAGTCTCACTGACCCTGTCCTTTTTCAGACCTCCGATGACAGTTGTCTGTCCATGTGAGAGCATTACGCTGGTTTCAGCTTTTTTGGTGATAATCGTAGGGTTGCCTGCGACAGTTCTGGTAAAATCCAGTTCGTCCTTATTTGTAATAATCTTCAATTTAAGAAAATTATTACCGATAACATGGGGGGTCACTTCCAGTCTTAGCACAGCATCTTCATATGTAATATTAACCTCTCCATCTTCAACTGTCTGGATAGGAACTCTTTCACCGCTTTCAATAAATGCCGTTTGATTTTCAAGTGTTGTAATAGATGGACTTGACAGGATATTAAGCTCGCCGTCTTCCTGGAGCGCAGTTAGCTGGACTGTAAGAAGACTTCGACCAACGTTTTCGAACATGTACCCTAAGGTCATCCCTGCTCCGCCTTCAAGGGCAGCGGGAAAATTGAACATATTTCCGATTCCCGGGAGATGCGGGATAGGGTCGCCAGTAGCGGGATCATACAAAGAATCGTCATATGTGTCGCCGCCGGGCCCAAGCCAGTGATTATTGCCATTGGAAGTGCCATATCCAAGGCCGCCCCACTGAATACCGAGTTCCCTTCCTGTAGCGCTGGTTGTTTCAACGATATGGGCTTCTATAAGAACCTGAGAGGTGGGTCTGTCTAGTTTTTCAACAACTGCCAGTATCCTCGCAAGATCGTTTCGAATCGCCTGGATAATAAGAGAATTGGTATGTTCATCAACCATAACTGATCCAAGAGGTTTTCCGTCCTTATTTAACGTGAGAAATTTTTCTAAGTTTTCTCTGAGTTTAGCAGCTTCCGAATAGCTAATATGAACGATCCGCGTTATGAAAGGCTCGATGATTTTTAAATCTCTTTTCTGGGACTTTCTTTTCAGCTCGTTTTCCATATCCGCATTTGTCATGATACGGATAATATCACCTTCCCAGGCATAGGCCAGTCCGTGTGTTCGCAGAATGCTTTTAAAAACCTGATCCCAGGGCGCTTTTGTTATATTAATATTAATCTTACCTCTTATTTTTTCGTTGAGCATAATATTCTGATTGGCAACTCTGGAAAGCGCTCGAAGAAGAACACTTACATCGATATCGTTCATTTTCATTGTAATCTTTTTTTTAGGAAGAGGCTTTTTATATTCAGATAATAAGCTTGGAGCGGAAGCTAATTTTGCCTCTTTTTGGGAAAGACCTATATCAAGCTTTCTGGCAGAAGGAGAGAAGCCTTTCGATTCCTGTGCTTTAACTTTCCATTCGTCAAAGAAAAGATTGGATTTTTCTTTCTTTTTAGAAGCACAGCTGCATATCAGTGCAATAAAAAAGATAGATAAAACAAACCATATAGACATTGTTTTAAAATGATTGCTTTTTTTCATAAGGTTAACTCGCTTCTTTAATTACTTAATTTGCGTCAATAATATTTTGATTGTAGAAACCAGTCCAGCTTAAAAGGCACAAAGTTTGATGAATTCGTAAAAAGTCGAAAACTGTAATTTTTTGTCATTCCGGCGAAAGCCAGTATCCAGTCATATCAAATGGTTACAGCTTGTATGGACTCCGGTTTTCACCGGAGTGACGACTTTTTCCTTTCCTTCTGCCCTTCCCTGCCTCGGCGTAGCCGAAGGCGAAGACGGGTGCCTTAATCCTCAAGCGAAGCTCTCGGTCTATTCGAGTCAAATTTCTTCCAACGGAATAGTGATTTCTTCTTGTTGCCCTTTTATTACTATTATGACTCGTTCCGGATAAATTTTATGTACAATAAATCCGCCTTTTTCCAGTTCCTCCCCCTCTTCATATTCCAGACCGTTTAAAATAGCGAGGTTTCTTGCGCCCATATTCAAATAGCCGGTATATTTGATATTAACTTTCAAAGCCGATACATCAGCCTCTGTGTTTTCCGCTTTGAATTGAAATTCCGTATCAGAACTAAGCAAAGGATCCTTGTCCCATTGTTTTGGGGCTTTTTCAATAATATAGGAATCTATTTCAGAAAGGCTCTCTCTCGTGAGCTCGGCAACATGTGAAATGAACTTGTTTAATGATTCCAGATTACTGTTTTGACCAATGGCTCCTTTTTTGCCAGGGGCCTCAATGACGAAAACATAAAAGCCATACACAATGGATAGTGCCATAAAAAAGAGAATTATTTTTTCCCGTTTAGACATTCTTATTCCTGAGCCATCCAGACCTTGAGTCTGAATTCTTTTGTTTTCCTGACAGAAGTAATCTTTATCTGTTCAATAAATTCAAGAAAGGGCAGTTCGCATAACTGGAATAAAAATTCGTGCAAATTAATAAACTCGCCTTTTGCGACAATGTTTATCAGCAGATGTCCCGACCCTCCGATTAATGTATCTACATCTGGGGTAACGTCCACAAGTGTAATATTGCTGTTTTTTGCAATATTATTTAACCGCTGAATAATTTTCCGTGTATCACCCTGCGCAAGTTTTTTTTTCTTTGACGCTGCAATACCTTTTGTTTTCTTAAACTTGGTCTTTTTTAAAAGATTATTATAAACAGGATTGAGGATCTTTTGTTCATCCATGGAAATTTTTATTTTTTTAATTTCCATATCCAACTCGGCCGAGCTTTGCATGGCAGGAAGAATTGTGAGAACAACGAATACAAGGATTCCTCCTCCTAATATCATAAAATAAGCAAGACTCTTTGTTGGGAAATTAGATAGTTTTATTTTTGCCATTTTTTTCAGGAATCAATTTTAAATGGGTTGTAAACTGCAACACTTCATTATTATTAAAAAAGCCCAGCGTTTTTTCACTGATAACAGGTTGATCAAATATGGGCGAACCTTTAAGAGCAATCAGATACCTGGCCAGGATGGATTCCAGCGCCATTCTGTCCCCCAATACAATACCACCAATTACAATCGAATTTTCCGGATTTTTCTCCTGAGCTCCAGGAGGTGCTTCCAGCTGAGCGGAAATATTTAACAGGCGAATATTAGTGGGTGTTAATTCGGCAATTTCACCTAATACCGCAATAGCCAGATATTTTCGACCATATTCCTTAAATGCCTCATTATTACTTTTTGCCTCTTCAACCAGTTTAAGTATTGCAACCTGATTCACCTGGGACGTAAAGCTTGACATCTCCAGCTTCAGCATTGCCACCTGATCTTTTTTCTCTTGTATTGTGTTCCCCTGATAAAAATAGAATCCGATACACAGGATCATTATTAATGCAAAGCCGGCATACAAAATTTTATTGATAAAATTAACGTCCACAACTTTCTTTTTATCCTTATAAGTAAACAAAAAATTGGGTGTAAAAGAATTGTTGGAAACGGCTATACCTGCTGCAGGTGCAAATGCTTCCTTTTCAAGCGCTGATTCGGGGCCTGAGACTTCACCTGAAAAATCTGAATCTGCAGAAAAAGGGTCAAAGTTTTCTTTGGGAATACCAAGCTCGTTTCCTATATAATCAACGATCAATTTGTGAGGACTCGCGCTACTGGATATATATATTCTTTCCACACTCTCATTTTCAAAATTTGCAGAAAAATGTTCAAAAGTAAGCTCCACCTGTCTTACCAAACGCTTAAGGGCAGGCAGTATCATTTTGAAAATTGCTTTCTCCTCAGGTTTAAGTTCAGCCGGACGCGAATCCGAAGAAGATAAATCCTGAGCGGAACCAAAAAACATTTCCTGAGCTCTGTCAGCATCTATTTGAGTCTTTTTTGCTTCATCAGACTCGACAGGTTCTGAAGATAGTTCCATTCGGTTTTCATCGTTTTCTCCGGTTATGGTTGCTCTCATTGTTTTTATACCGGCCTTGATACCGCGTGACAGAACAAGATATCCATTTGAAAAGATGTCAATGCGCGACCAATCTCTCCCGATATAAAGACTCGATACATTCTTGGCGTCAGTTCCCACACAATTGTTCAGCAGGAGATTCTGGAAAGCGAATGGAACGATTGATATTCCCGTTAAGGGAAAACCGCTTTTGGAAAAAACACCTTTTAGTTTCTTGATTTCTTGAGTCGGGGCAGTATAGGCCATAACCTCTATTTTCTGGGCACTACCCTCTTCAATATCACCCAAAACTTCGAAATCAAATGTTGTATCTTTTTCATTAAAGCTTGTTATTTTTTTAAATGACCAGTATACAGCGTTGGCAATCTGCTTTTGAGGAACTTTGGGTATTCTAAGATAACGCATTTCCACGCGGGCTGAAGAAATGTTAGCCCAGATTTCAGCCTTTTTTGCAGACCCGCAAAAGCGAGTAAGAACCGATTTTAAATAAGGACTAAATTCCGGATGATCAACAGAAACGTTCGGTAAATAAGGCACCTTCACATAATCAAGCAGTTGCTGTTTCTGGGGGGAAGAACGGCTGGTTTTTACCAGCTTCAGTTCATTATAGCCTATATCAACGCCAACTGTTGTTGACTTTTGGAAAGAAAACAAATTGCTTACATATGATTTTATGCGTTGCGAAAATGAACGCGATGGAGTAATGTTGGAAAATTTATTACCTGTTTTAGTGCTGTTTCTAATCAGGTCAAGTAATTTTTCAGTAGAAGATATCTCATCTCTTGCCAAGGCTATTCTCCATTCTATGATGGCATGGGAAAATAAGGTTTTTCATTGGAAATCATTATTGACTTCAATGATATAAAAGCCAATGTCCAGTAAACACACTAATTAACACATAATTGATACGATTTGTCAACAACTATAACTTATAAACCACGACAATTTTAAAATCAGATAGAATCCGATTGAAAAAATCCCACTAAATCCCCTTTATTCAAAGTGTTGCCAAGGAGGGTTTTTATAGTTTGTAAATTTCTGATAATAAAATTAACAGGAATGATAAATGCAAAAAAAAATAACAGCGTATTTCTCTATATATTTTATAGCAGCAATTGTTTTTTTTAGCGCAGGTTTTACTTCAATAGCTGCTGAACACGGTAAAAATCAAAAATCACAACCTGTTCCTGTACGTGTAGGCAGGGTAGAAATAAAGATGGTTTCAGACCAAATATCGCTGGTTGGAACTGCAGAAGCAATTGCAAAAAGTGCGATTGCCTCAGAAGTCTCCGGCATTGTAGAATATTTTCCGGTAAAAGAAGGGGATTATATCAAAAAAGGAGATCTGCTTGTAAAATTAAAGTCCACTGATTTAAAACTCATACTAAAAGGTGCTGTTGCGGCAAAAGAGAAGTCCATTGCAAATCTTGAAAAAGCCAAAAAAGAGCTTGCAAGGGTAAGCAGGCTGAAAGACGCAAACAGTATCGCTGAAAGAAATTATGATGAAGCCCTTTATAACTACCGTGCTCTCTCCCAGGAACTGGTGCAAAACAATGCCAAAATAGAACAACTTGAGTATGAAATTGCACAAAAAAAAGTTCTTTCACCTTTTTCAGGTTTCATAGCCGGCGAACACACACAGGTGGGCCAATGGGTCAGCGCCGGTGGAGCTGTGGTTACTCTCATTGATCTTAGCAAAATACGCGTAACGGTTGATGTTCCTGAGCGGTATGCAGTCCTACTACCTGCAAAAGGAAGGGTCAAAGTTAATGTTAAAAGCATACCGGGCAAACCGTTTTCAGGAAAGATTTATGCAATACTCCCCCAGGGAAATTCAGAGTCCAGAACATTCCCTGTTAGGATAAACCTTGCAAATCCTGGATTTAAAATAAAAAGCGGGATGGAGGTGTTTGTCACCTTTGACCTGGCGCATACAAGGAATGCACTCCTTGTGCCAAAGGATTCGATAGTCACATCAGGAGAGGGCAAAATGGTCTTTTCTGTTGCTGGCGGCAAAGCTGTTCCTGTCAAAGTAAAAGTTACAGGTTATTTTGACGGTAACGTGGCTGTTGAAGGAAATCTGAAGCCCGGAGATCAAGTCGTCATAAGGGGTAATGAGCGTTTGAGGCCGGGGCAGGCGGTAAGTGTTCAGGAGTAATGATAAAATGATAAGGCTATAAATAATACTTTTCTGCTGTATTTTGAACCGCAGAATATCGAACAAGGAATAATGAATGTCGAAGGCAAACATCCCAGCCTCCTGGCCTCCCTGCCTCCCAGCATGTGTAATTCGCAACTTCCTTTTTGGGTTAAGTGAATGGTCGAATTCCGGTTTATCCGGGTTAGGGCTATGAAACTATGAAACTCGTTGATACTGCAATAAAAAAGCCGGTTACTGTAACTGTAGGAGTAATACTTCTCGTACTGTTCGGTTTTATCTCCCTTTTCAGGATCCCCATTCAACTGACTCCGAATGTTGACCTTCCCGAGATTTCGGTTGAAACCCGGTGGAACGGTGCCAGCCCCCTGGAAGTTGAACGTGAGATTGTCGATGTTCAGGAAGAACAGCTAAAGAATCTGGATGGACTCGAAGAGATAAACAGCGAGAGCCGCGACGGCAGGGCATATATCAAACTTATGTTTGAGATCGGTACGGATAATGATGAAGCCCTGCTGAGAGTATCGAATAAACTTGACCAGGTAAAAAAATATCCGGACAACATTGATAAACCGATAATAAGGTCCGGTGGAAGGCACGACAGGGCTTTTACATGGATGATATTAAAAGGACTCAACGGATATAACGGTGTATTGAAACAGGAATATGATTTTATCGATGAACATGTAAAACCCCGCCTTGAAAGGATTGCCGGAGTTGCATCCGTTAATATTTATGGTGGTCAGGAAAGGCAGGTCCAGGTTATTGTCGATTCGGACGCTTTGGCTGCACGAAAGATTACCATACCGGAACTTATACGGGTTCTGGATATAGAGAATAAAAATATAAGCGCCGGGGATTTTGATGAAGGAAAACGTAGATATATTGCCCGTACAGTCGGTGAGTTTAACAGCGTTGAAGATGTTGCAAAAGTTATTATAAAAAGAATTAACCAAATCCCTGTAACTGTAGGAGACGTTGCGAAAGTTGTACTCGATTATGAAAATCCGGAGGTGGCTGTTAGACACGAAGGTGTTCCGACCATCGTTATGAATGCTGTCAGGGAACCCGGTTCCAATATTCTTGTTGTAATGGATAAACTAAAAAAGGCCCTTAAGGATTTAAATAATGGCATACTTAAGGAAAAAAAACTTGGAATAACTCAAGTTTATGATGAGACCGGCTATATTTACAGCGCCATAAACCTGGTCAAAAAAAATATTTTTATAGGAGGCACACTGGCAGTTATAGTGCTTCTTCTATTTCTAAGAAATTTTTCCAGTACCATCATCGTATCCATTGCAATACCTATTAGTGTGATAGGTACGTTTCTGATTATGACCCTTTTCGGGCGGAATATCAATGTTGTCAGTCTGGCGGGTCTTTCCTTTGCTATAGGTATGGTGGTGGACAACTCCATTGTAGTGTTTGAAAATATCTTTCGCCACAGGGAGATGGGTAAAACCCGTGCAGAGGCGGCCTATGATGGTACAACTGAGGTGTGGGGTGCTGTTTTGGCGAGTACCCTGACAACTGTGGCAGTTTTTCTCCCAATCGTTTTTGTCCAGGAGGAAGCAGGCCAGCTTTTCCGTGATATAGCCATCGCAATCAGCAGTGCGGTTGTATTGAGCCTTATTATTTCAATTACTGCAATACCAACACTTTCAGCGAAAATCCTGGGAAAAGTAAAACAGAAATCTACGTTTAAGCAAAAGCGGATAAAAAAGGTTTACTCTTTTGCAAAATGGTTTGTAGATAGCATTGCAAAATTTATTTACTGGATGTGCGGTCGTGTATCAACCCGTGTCGGTATCGTTGTCCTTATGACATCTCTGGCTATTGCTTTTGCCTGGGCTTTAGCGCCAAAGACCGAATATCTGCCTGAAGGAAACCGTGAAATGCTCTTTGGTATCCTTTTGCCCCCGCCGGGTTACAACCTTGATGAGCTTGAAGAAATTGGAAAAAATATAGAGAAGGATATTCTTCCGTTGATTGACCATGAAGGAGAAAGTGAAACTGCAAATAAGCTTAATTTACCACCGGTTAAAAATTTTTTCTATGTTGCTGCCGGCCAGCAGGTATTTATGGGCATTGTTTCAAAGATCCAGGAAAGAACACGTGAACTGCTTCCTTATGTTTATGGTGTACTGAAAAAAATTCCAGGCATGATAGCAATTGTCCAGCAGCCGGGTCTCTTTTCCCGAGGGATAGGCAAGGGCAGGTCAATTGAAATAGAGATAAAAGGACCTGAGCTTACCAAGCTGATAAGTCTTGGCAAACAAATATACGGTATGTCTTCCCAGGCCCTTCCCGGTTCACAAATACGCCCGATACCGGGCCTGGATCTTGGAAACCCTGAGATGAGAATCATACCGAACCGTGACCGGCTGAGCCGCCTAGGCATGACCACATATGATCTTGGTTTAACGGTTAATGCACTGGTGGATGGGGCCAAGGCTAGCAATTACCGTCTTCATGGCGATGAGATAGATTTGGTTATAAAAAATAGAGAAGGGAAACTGGAGCGTACCCAGGACCTTGCCGAATTTCCCGTAATTGCTCCTTCAGGTGAAAAAGTGACATTGGGATCTTTGGCTGATATAAGCCTTCAAGAAGGTCCCACCAGGATTGACCACCTCGATTCACAGCGTGCAATTACGATTATGGTAATCCCGCCCCGAAAAATACCTTTAGAGACCGCTATGGATATTATCAGAGACAAAGTTGTAAATCCCATTAAGGCAAGCGGAACCTTGTCTAATCTCTATAGCTTAAAGTTAGGCGGCACTGCCGATGACTTAACAAGAACAAGGCAGGCCCTTATGTGGAACTTTATCCTGGCCATTGTTATCAGTTATCTCCTCATGTCAGCCCTTTTTGAAAATTTTTTCTACCCTTTTATCATTATGTTCAGTGTACCCCTTGCTGCTGCGGGTGGATTTGTAGGCCTTTTTCTGGTAAATTCTTTTATTACTTATCAGCCCCTTGATATAATAACCATGCTGGGATTTATAATTCTTGTCGGTATTGTGGTTAATAACGCCATACTTATCGTTTATCAAACCTTAAATAATATTCGTGAAGGAAACATGAACCCGCGTGATGCAATCGTTGAATCAGTGCGCATCAGGATCAGGCCGATATACATGAGCAGCATTACAACAATATGTGCAATGCTTCCTCTGGTTCTGTCACCTGGCGCAGGTTCTGAGTTTTACAGGGGGCTTGGTAGTGTAGTAGTAGGAGGCCTTTTAGCTTCAACGGTTTTTACAATATTTTTGATTCCCGCCCTTTTAAGTCTTGCTTTTGATGCAGCAAAAGTTATCAGGAAATATGTATAACGTTGTAAACGTTCAGGGGTTCAGGGTTCAACGAAAGAAAGGTAACCGTGAACGGTGAACTTTGAACTAAAATAAAAAAAATGAACATCCAACGTCCAACATCGAATGATGAAATCGCTTTGCTCCGCCGGTTTATAAAAATCGGCAGAATACCATATTCAAAATTCGATGTTGGACGTTCGATGTTCAATTTCTAATTTCAACATTCTCCGAACGCTTAATAAAATAGCTTATGAACTCTTTATCCACCATCCGGAATCAAAAATCGTATGCCGATAATCCGGTGCCTGAAATCCTGGCGCCTGCAGGAAACAGGGCATCTTTTCTTGCAGCTCTGGCAGCAGGAACTGATTCTATTTATTGCGGAATGAAGCAGTTTTCGGCACGCATGGAGGCAAAAAATTTCAGCCTTGAGGAACTTGACTGTCTTACTAAACTGGCACATGGCAGAGGAGTTAAAGTTTATGTTGCTTTCAACTCTCTCTTAAAGACTGTTGATTTGAACAGGGCTGCGGATTTTTTGAATGCTCTCAGCCGGTGGGTTAAACCTGACGGTCTTATTATTCAAGACCTCTCACTTGTTTCCCTTGCAAGGCAGACCGATTTTGCCGGTGAGATTCACCTGTCAACACTTGCCAATGTGAGCTTTCCGGCTGCCTTAAATCTTGTCCGGAAAAAATTCGGGATCGACAGGGTGGTCGTCCCCAGAGAACTTAATGTTGATGAGATTAAGGCTCTTGCCAAGGCTTGCCCGGATGGCCTTGAACTTGAGGTATTTGTTCACGGAGCCCTTTGTTACGGCGTTTCAGGAAGGTGCTATTGGAGCAGTTTTTTTGGAGGAAAGAGCGGCCTCAGGGGTAGATGTGTCCAGCCCTGCAGAAGGCTCTATACCCAGAAGGGTCAAAAACAAAGATTTTTTTCCTGCCAGGATCTTTCCCTTGATGTTCTATCCAAGGTTCTTTTATCAATTCCCAAAGTGCGGGCGTGGAAGATTGAAGGCCGAAAAAAGGGCCCCCATTATGTTTACCACACGGTTAAAGCATACAGGATAATGAGAGATTTCGGCAGTGATCCTGAAAAAAAGAAATTTGCCCTGAGCCTTCTTGGGCTTTCGCTGGGAAGAACAGGCACCCATTATAATTTTTTACCTCAAAGACCCCAGGATCCTGTTAATGTTAAGGGCCAGACCGGATCAGGGCTTCTTGTGGGCAAACTTCAGGGGGAAGGTAAAAGGCCTTATCTTATTCCAAAAGTGGAACTTTTCCCTGGGGATACGCTGCGTTTAGGTTATGAGGATGAGCCATGGCATGCAGTCCAGACTGTAAGCAAATACATACCCAAGAGGGGACGGCTTTATCTGAAACTTGCTATAAAAAAAAGACCTGCGAAAGCTGCTCCGGTTTTTCTTACAGACAGGAAAGAAAGTCAACTCAAAAGGCTTTTGTCCGAACTTGAAAAGAAACTCGCTGATATACCGGCATCTAAAGTAAACCTTCAGGAAACAAAAGCCAGACTCCCCCGTAAATCGTTTAAAAAAGGGCCCTCATTTGAAATAAATATAAACAGGATACCCGGAAAGGTAAAGACCAAAGGCCAGAAGACAGGTTGCTGGTTGTCTGCTCAATCCCATAAGGGAATGCCAGGCCATCTTTATACAAAAACCTGGTGGTTCCTTCCGCCGGCAGTCTGGCCGGATGGAGAGAATGATTTAAAATCGCTGGTTACACTTGCTCTAAAAAAGGGAGGGCGGAACTTTATACTAAACGCCCCTTGGCAGAGGGCCTTTTTCATAGATATGACTAAAAACAAAAAATCAGGCAGAAGCCTTAACTTATGGGCAGGCCCATTTTGTAACCTGACAAATCCCCTGTCTATAGATGCTCTGGTATCTCTCGGTTTTTCAGGAGCCATTGTCAGCCCTGAGCTGAGCAGTAAAGATTATTTAATGCTGCCAAAACAAAGCCCTCTTCCTTTAGGTATCGTTTTGTCAGGCAACTGGCCCCTTTGTGTTTCAAGGATAATCTCAAAAAATATAAGGGAAAAGGAACTTTTTACCAGCCCCAGGGGGGAGCAGGCCTGGGGCAGAAGCTATGGCTCTGATTTCTGGGTTTATCCCAACTGGAAGCTCGATATCAGCAAGAAAAAGGATGAGCTTATACGGGCAGGTTATCGTCTTTTTGTACACCTTGCCGAGCCTTTACCTAAAGGTGTGAAACTTAAAGACAGACCTGGGATGTGGAATTGGGATTTGGAACTTCGGTAAGGCATAAAGGTGCCGAGCGCTTCGCTTAAGGAGCACTTCGTTTGAGGAGAGCTACGCTTTAGGCCTTAAATCTGACGCAGGCGGATGCTCATCAAGTCCCGAAGGGACGCTCCTTAAGCCAGGCCGCAGACGGGCGCTCAGTGCTTGCCCTAGCAAGCACTATCTCTTTTGCCTCAGCCGCTCCATCGCAAGGCGCAGACTGGTCTGCATCAGCTTGATTGCCTGTGCCAGCATGCCGATTTCATCCCTGGACGAAATATTGATCTTCATGTTGAGATCTCCCAGGCTCATGCGCTCAGCTACCTCGGTTAATTTTTTGATGGGTGTAGCAACAGCTCTCGCGGAGACCCATGCAATTAACAACACTATCACAACAGTAAGTATCAGCAAAATTACGGCAAACTTCTGCATCCGTTTTAAATCCGTAAAAACTTCCTGTTCCTCCTGCTGGATTGCAAGTGCCCAGCCATAATTAATTCCCCTTATATACCCGATATACTTCTTTTTATTTTCATCTTTAAAGCCGAATGTTTTTGTTGTCCAACCTTCTTCTCTGAAGGATGCAACCAGGGGATGGGAGCTTATTTTTTTTAGTTTTGATGCATACTGCTTAACCTGGTGGGCAACAACTTTGTCCTTATCATCCACTAAAAAAGCAAAACCTGTCTTTCCCTTTTTCCACCTTGCGACATGCTTCGATATTTCGTCAATGGTCATTGCGGCAGCCATCACACCGACAAGTTTATCTTCGGACATAATGGGAACTGCCAGGACAAGAGCCGGCTTTTGGGATGTTTTGCCTATTAAGGTCTGCCAGCTAAGTTTTTTCCCATCAATTATGTCTTTGAAATATTGCCTGTCACCATAATACTTCACTGTTGCATCATCACTTCTGGCCACATTGCTTCCATCCAGTTCTACTGTGAAGGCCAGGTATATGTAAGGGTATTTTTTTTGAATTTGTTGTAAAAAAGGTTCCTGTTTTTGACGATCCATGGAAATAACAGATGGGAGTTTTGCCGCAGATCTAAGCACCCATATATTATTATCGATCCAACTGTTTACCTGGTTTTCCAAGACCTGTGTAGTCAGAGACATGATAAGTTGTGTGTCATTTTTAATTCTAACGCTGGTTTCTTTAAACGTGACTCCCCAGAAAATTGCCATGGGAATCAGGCTTACAAGCAGCATTACAATAATGATTTTTGCAAAAAAGCTAAAATAAGCCTTTTTCTTAACAACATTCGGGGTCATTTCTTTTTCCCTGGATGTATCAGCAAAACTGTTGTACGACTCCACGTATGCTTCAGGCTTTTGTTTGGATACCGTTATTATATTTTCACATGAGTTACACTTTAATCTGACCGTCTCTCCTTTAATCTTATTTTCATTTATTCTATATATTTTTCCGCACTTATCACAGGTGACTTCTATCATAATCCGATCCCTTTGCCCTACAACCGATTTTTTTTCATTATCTCGATCATGGTTTTTTTAAACTCGATTTGATTATTTTCTTCCGGAACTTCCCGTGTTATATTACTAATCAGCTCCGCAACCTGGTGCCCCGGTATTTCGGACATTTTCAGTTCCATTTCAGCTACTGTATCTTCAATCAAAATCTGGGCCATAGGCCCAATTGCCTGCGACAGGTTTAATCTTAAATCCTCAAGAAATTTTTTGCTGAGAAATCGATTCTTTTTTTCAACAGGCTCAATAAGCTTGAGCTTAAGAAGTTTGGACAGTATCTGGCTCAACATGGAGATATCCATGCCAACTTCATTGGATATTTGAAGGAGGTCTTTATTTTCATCAATTACCATAAGCAGACGAATCATATCAGCATTAAGTCGAATTTCATTGCTGTCTGCCGGAGTAACTTTTCTAAAAAACATTTTTGTCCGGTCAGTGGAAACGATATCCATTGAATACCTGTATGGTTGAAAATACTTAAAATTATTGCTAAATAGTGTCTTCTATATTAACGAAAAAAGTGCTTTTATGTCAAGGGAAAATAATTAGCTCCTTAGGAAAGCCATATTGACAATTTATTACCGATCCCGGCCGGTATGTTGTTTTTACGTTGAAAGATGATGATAGTGTCCTGTCATGCATCAACTGACGCGTCTTGCTTGCCTTTTTTCCTTTCCGCGGCGTTCCGCCTTCAGTTACATAGCGGGACTATGCTCCTTCAGGCGCGCCTTGCGGAAAGAAAAAAATACGGCCCAACCTCACGTCATTTGACACATGACAGAACACTAGGAGTCGCGTAATACCTTTTCTACTTTTTTCTCCAGTTCTTCCTTATCTATGGGCTTAACGCAGTATTCACCTGCTCCCAATTTTAAAGACTCCAGCGCTGTTTCAACGGTAGGATAGCCGGTCAGTATAATTGCCTTTATTGATGGTGAAATGCTTTTTAGTTTTTCCAGCACATCGATACCGCTCATTTTTTTTAACTTTAAATCAAGGATTGCCAGATCTGTTTTACTGAACTTAACATGATTGAAAGCATCTTCTTCTTCTGTAAAAACAAAGACGTCATGTCCTTTTTTTTCCAGAATCCGTTTGATAAGGTTTCCTGCGTCTGCTACATCATCTAATACCAATATGCTTGACATGGTCTATCTCCATTTTATTTTTTTTACCCGATATGGGCAAGTGTATGGCAAAAAGTGTGCCCTGGGAGTTCTCTTCCTTTTCATTTATTGTAAATAAAGGAGGACTTTCAACTTCTATCTTTCCATTATGCTCCTGAATTATACCGAAAGTAACCGCCAATCCGAGGCCGGTTCCTTTTCCTACAGGCTTGGTTGTGTAAAACGGATCAAAGATTCTATCAATTTTTCTGGGCGGAATGCCGTGTCCTGTATCGAGAACGCTTATAATCACCTCATCAAGTTGCACATCATAGTGCGTTGAAATGGTGATCTTACCTTCTCCGATAATAGCATCAAAAGCGTTGTTGACCAGGTTTATAAATGCCTGCTTAAGTTTTTCCTTATCCCCCACAATAGCCGGCAAATCAGGTTCCAGCCGACGGACAAGGGAAACCCTGTCAAGTTTAAAGGTATGCTCTACAACAGAGAGTACGTCTTCTATGGTATCGTTGATATTAAGCGGACTCATAGTGCTTTCGGTGCGACGGGAGAATCTTAACAGGTCTGCGACAATCTTTTTACAGATCCTGGTTTGCTTTTCGATTATCTTTAAATCATTATAAGCTTGGCTCTCCGGTTTCACCTCTTCGAGCAGTAACTGTGCATATCCTAAAACAATGCCCATGGGGGTGTTGATTTCATGTGCAATACCGGCGACAAGCTGGCCAATGGATTCCATTTTTTGAGCCTGGGCAAGCTGTTCCTGGATCCGTTTGAGTTCTGTAATATCCCGACCGCTGCATAAAAGTCCCCTCATTTTTCCGTCAGCCTCATAAACGGGGATTTTAACCATGTGAAGCCATTTACTTCCGTTGAAGCCGGATATATTGCTTTCTTTAACCATCGGTTTGCCCGATTTCAAAATCTCGAGGTCTTCCTTGAGGTATCTTTCAGCCTGGCCTTTGGGAAAGAGATCATAATCGGTTCTGCCGATAATTTCTTGTTCCCCCCTGCCGACCAGATCGCAAAATGACTTGTTTGCAGCCAGATAAACCGACTTGATGTCCTGTAGAGAAACAAAGTCGGGAGTGGCATCCAGTACAGTCTTAAGAAGCTGGCGCTGTTCTTTTAGAATTTTTTCAGAATTTTGGAGTTCGGACAGGTGTGTTTTTAAAGACAGGGTCATGGAGCTAAAACTTTCTGCCAGGCTCTGGATTTCATCGCCTGCGCATTTTTGATAAACTTGGCAATTTATACAGCTCAATATTTTTTGGGCATATTCACCTTCAACACAGTTAGGACATAAAGTTCCTACCAGATACCAACAGCGCTGATGAATTTTTCCATATGCCGGGCATTCTTTTTTGTTGCAGTTCATAATTTCCCAGCAGTTTTTTTTGAGTAAAGGTGCTGTCTGAGTATCAAGATTGCCCATAAGTGCCTGTTCCGAAGATTTATGAAGAATCTTGACACGGCGGGTTACAGGTACGGCTACAGCTGTGCCTACGAATATAGCAATAATAATGACGATTCCTGTTGACAGGAATGTGCTCCACCATAGGCGATTGATCGCCTCCTGGATTTTGGTCCTAAGCAAACCGAGCCGGATGGTTCCAAAGCGATCTTTATCAATTATTACAGGAAATGCGTAATCGTAAATAAGCTGTTTGCCGGTATCGAGCAGGCGTATGCTGTATTTATGAATGTCTGATACGGAATTTGCCTCTTTTAATTCTATCGGGAAACCGCCCTTGAAAGTATGGACAAGTGGTTTTCCTTTATCATTCAGGACAAATGTATAGAAAATGTCGTCGCTTAACCGAACTGTTTCATCCACAAGGGTTTTCATCCTGAAGAAATCCATGGCAAGAACGGGTTCAGCCATTCTGGCGGCAAGAGTGCTGCCGATTGAAATTCCGCGGTTTTTGTTTTCCTCCAGCAAAGCTTCTTTCATAATCATGCTGACTACAAAAAGGATAACTATCCCAAGAAGCAGGAGCAAAGAAAAAAGACCAAGGTAAATTTTGCTGCGAAAACCAAGTTTCATTGCATATATTCCTAATAACGACCGCTCCGCTCGAAGAGCGCCACGCTTTAGGCTAATCCTTTAAAAAAGCTTCAAGTCCCGCAGGGACGCTCCTAAAGGCTCATACCAAGCTTGGCAGCCAATTTCCTGACAGGATCGAAATCCCGATCATCAGAAGGTATAATACCACTGATTTCGGCTGGTTTCAGTATTTGCCGGTGTTCTTTTTGATTATAATCAAGTTTCAAGAGAGCTCTTTTAATTTTATCCAAAATTTCCGGCTCAAGATCTTTTCTGGCAGCATAAACCCAGCCGGGATACCATCGGGTGTTGGCAACTACTCTTATTTCGTTTATATCAATTTTATCCGATACGACATTTAGGGTTCCTTCCCGTATTGTACCGATGTCGTATTTGCCCGCATAAACTGCCAGGACCACCTTTTCCTGTTTGCCTCCTGGCCCTGGAGAAAAGGCAATTTCACTGAAATCCGATTTTGTGAGACCATAGTTATAAAAATGCCCCAGGGGATAAAGGTATCCACCTGCGGAAGTGGCATCAACAGCGATCCATCGTTTACCCCGGCAATCAGCAATATTTTTAATGCTCCGGTTATCAGCCCGGCAAATAATCTGGCCGCGAAAATTTTTCTGTTTATTCATTTCGACAATACGAGAAAAAGCACGGGCGCCATATCGGTTTGATATTTTAATATAAATAAATGGATTCGAATAGGAAATATCGATTCTCCCCTGCCCTACCATTTTTATATGTTTGTTAAATGTGTCAGGAAATATCTGCTTTATGTTCAGTCCTGTTTCTTTTCGCAGGTATTCGACCAGTAAATGATGCCGGTGATAAGATACCGTATGGGAGTATTGGGGTAGATAAGCATAGGTGATAATATTTTCATCTTCCTTTAAAATAACCTGCTCTCTTTTGCTCAGGTCTATCTTTTGAGCAGGTTGCTCCTGGCTGCAGCCGACAGATAGAAAAAGGCAGATTAATATAGCGCTTAACAGTCTTTTCCCCATTACATAAATTTCCCCTAAAGTGTCTCTTATCTTTCTGCTTACAAACAAATATTATCGCATTGCTGAAGAAATTTGGCAAGATTCTTTTTAGGTGGTAGCTTTGCAGACCAGAGAATAGTTGAATAATTGTGAGGAATAAACGACTGACATTAAAAAAATATTCCGGCAATACGATGAATAGATAAAAGTCAGGGAGTGGGTGTTGGCTATTAACCAAAAAAAATGGCCGGATCAAAAAGCGACCCGGCCGTTTGAAATAAACTGAATCTTATATGTTAAATCTTTTCTACCCTGGTTTTTATGTACTTAAGCAAAGGTGTGCCACCCACGCTTTCAGTTGTATCAGGTTTCATTATTCCAGGAGCGTTGACTCCACCGAACTGGGGAAACTTGGGATCACCTTCCAGTCCTCGGACATGTCCAAAGCCTCCTGCTGAACCTAAAACCCCCTGCATGATGAACCAGGTTGGTTTAGCAACTATTTCAATTTCACCCCAGGGAGACTTGAGCCGCACCTTATCGTTCTCCTCTATACCCAGCTTTTGGGCATCAAGTGTATTGATCCACAGCGTATTAGTTGCATTGCTATTCATAAGCTGGTAGTTGCTGAAGGTCGATGAGTGCTCATGGGTGAATAACCGGAAGTTTCCGAATATAAAAGGATACTTCTTATCAGGCTGCAAATCCTTGTCCGGCTCTTTATAGTCGGGCAGAGAGTCTACCCCCTTCTCCTGAGCTACCGGGTTTAAGAAATTATACTTTTCCGTCTTGCTCGTACCTGAGGAGCCGTATCCATCCGGAGTATTGATGGAGTTCCACTTCTTATATTTATAATACTCGGCTTCGTCAGTGATGATAAAACCTTTTTCCTTGAGTTCGTCAAAAGACCATGGCATACCGGCCATCTGGTTTCTAAAGGCTTCCTCTATGTTGTCCCAGGGGAAGTTCTTACCCAGATCAAGTCTCTTGGCCAGCTCAACTATTATTTTCCATATTGGTTTAGAGTCATACATGGGCTTTACTACTTCGGCATAATATGCGATGAATGCCTCATAAAGCCAGTCAGGCTTTATCTGGCTTTGTTCCAGCCAGGTAGCATCAGGAAGAATCACATCGCACAAAAGGGCGCTGTTACACATAAAAGCCTCGATAGCTGCTTTAAACTCCATTTTTTCGATAGCTTTGGTTATGGCAGCCTGATTTCCCCAGGATAGCACAGGATCTCCATAATAGATGATCATACCCTTAAGTTTTCCTGCCTCAACATCAGACAACAGGTAAGCCGGCGCCCATCCAGCCCAGATATCAAGCTTGTTGAGTTTGGGAGCAGAACCCTTTGGTGGTTTTTCCTGGCCTTCTCCCCATGCAGGTTTTAATTTTCTCTTAAATGGCAGGGATGGTCCGCCAGGCGCATCAAAAGTGCCACAAAGACCATTAATGGCCTGGAGCGAAGCGGTGGCATACATGCCATTCGGGACCTGTGCCAGGCCTGTCCAGGAGGCTGCACCTTTGTTTTTAGCTCCAGCGAACTCAAGGGCTATGCGCTCGATTGTTCCGGCAGGGACACCACTTATTTCAGAAGCCCACTCAGGAGTGCGGGGATTGCCGTCTTCTTCGCCCATCAATCTTTTTTTGAATTCATCAAACCCATGGCTCCATTTAGTTACAAACTCTTTATCATAAAGATCGTTTTTAACAATTACATAGCACATGGCCATGGCAACAGCAGCATCTGTATTCGGCTTCAGGGGAATCCATTCGGTAGCCGCAGCTGCAGTTTCAGATCTCCTGGGATCGAAGACTACGAGCTTGGCGCCTCTCTTGAGGGCAGCTTTAAGCTGGGAGGTCTTGCGCTGACTATAGGAAGTAGCGAATTCATTCATTCCGAAGTGGAGAATATAGTCGGATTCCTGATAGTTAATCCAGGGTCTCTTGTCGGTGAGGTTATGTTCATTAGCCATGCGATTGGCATTGTCACACATGGGACGATGGGTAGTTTTGGGACAGCCCAGGTGGTCAAAAAGGGCCTCGTGAATCCAGTTTACAAAGTCATTGCCGCGGAAGTAACCAAGTTTATCATATTCTATGCTTTTTATTCCTTCAGCAAGCTTATCGAGTGCTTCGTCCCAGGTTGCTTTACGAAAACGGCCATTTTCTTTTATAAGTGGCGATTTTAGCCTGTAAGGTGAATAGACGTGCTTAACTGAGGCTGCACCTTTGGGACACAGCCTGCCACCGCCTTTGGGGTCACCGTTAAGGCCGGATACACCGGTGAGGATGTTGTCTTTAACTTTGGCCGTCATACCACAAAGTGCCCCGCAGGTGTAACAGTGAGTGGGGATCTTTTTCTCCGGCTCCGGATCCACCACACCTTCGACCAGTGTGAAGTAAGCAGGATCAAGGTTAAGTGCTTCACAGGCCGGAACCATCTTTCTTGTGACCTCTTCGCCCCTTGTAAAACCCTCAAGTCTCATGTTCTCGCACATCATGGCTCCCCGGGTAAAAAGGGCCAGACCCTGATAGAAGTCGGTCTGTGTAGATCCTACAAGCTGGTCGCAAAATGAAGAGACCCACTTCGTATACTTGTTTTTGAAAAAATCTCTGTATAGGTCTTCATTCCCATTTTCAAGGAGGTAACGGAGCAACTCCATCTGGACTGCAACGTGTTCCTCCAGATCCTTATAATCGGGATTCTTATGAACACCTGCCTTACGGAAATACTCTCTAAGCTCAAAAATCGGTTTCTGCATCACCACCGGGTCTCCTGTCACATGGCAGGACTCATACGGAAATACAGGATTGGCACCGGCATTCAGGAAGATATCAGCGTAATCGTAGCTGAGTTCCTTCTGAAGCTTTTCAGCATCATTGCTCTTTAGACACCTTGTCATCACCTCTGCACCATTTATCAAATCGAGAAACCCGCAACCTGTTACGGA
>Ga0255419_10017_pt1 | contig 31275 bp, 30 predicted proteins | sample ANMaggSeSYBR02J3_FD_182658 | JGI IMG/M metagenome (GOLD analysis project Ga0255419, IMG submission 182658) | Sediment cell enrichment communities from methane seep in Santa Monica Basin, California, United Staets - ANME aggregate JGI... | ecosystem: Environmental > Aquatic > Marine > Cold seeps >...
CAGCGAGATGGGAGAGGTAGACCGGGCCGCGGCCGAAGAGGCCATGCTGACAAAACAATTCATTTACAAAGCCTATGATACTACATGCCTGGTAGAAAATGACGAGGAACCGCCCAGGGAGTTGAACCCGGAGGCACTTAACCTCACACTACAGATAGCTAAACTCATAAACATGGACCCGTTCGATGAGGTCTTTACAATGCGTAAGATCGTTATAGACGGTTCCAATACATCCGGATTCCAGCGTACTGCCCTGGTATCCACAGACGGGTACATTGAGACCACCCAGGGAAAGGTGGGTGTCGGTGTACTGTGCCTTGAAGAAGATGCTGCCCAGAGGGTGGAAAACAAGGTGGACAGTGTAATATATTCACTTGACAGACAGGGTATTCCACTTGTAGAGATCGGGACCGACCCTGATATTGTATCACCTGCCCATGCCAGGGAAGTGGCAGAGACCATAGGCATGCTGCTGCGCTCCACAGGCAGGGTCAAGCGCGGCCTGGGAACCATCAGGCAGGACGTGAACATCTCCATTGCCAGGGGCGCACGGGTAGAGATCAAGGGTGTACAGGCCCTGGATCTTATCGAGACCATTGTGGAGCAGGAAGTGGAACGGCAGGTGAACCTGCTTGACATTATGGAAAAACTGCAATCCGTTAATGCTTCGGTTCCCGGGGATATTGTCAATGTCACACAACTGTTCACCCAAACCCAGTCAAAGGTCATTAAGAAAGCACTGAAGCACGGTATTGTACTGGCATTGAACCTGCCGGGTTTTGCAGGGCAAGTGGGCCGCGAGATACAGCCAGCGCGAAGGCTGGGTACCGAGTTCTCAGACTATGCCAAGAAATCAGGTGTTGGCGGAATATTCCATACAGATGAACTGCCTGCATACGGCATAACCGATCAGGAAGTGGATACCGTGCGCGAGGCAGTAGGTGCCGGGGACGGGGACTGTGTTATATTAGTTGCAGACCTGGAAGACAGGGCACAGGGTGCCCTGCAAATGGTGGTCGAGCGGGCACGTTTAGCACTGGAGGGCATTCCCGAAGAGACAAGGAGGGGACTGCCTGACGGTAACTCTGCATATATGAGACCTCTGCCCGGGGCGGCCAGGATGTATCCCGAGACTGATGTGCCGTCTGTAGTTGTAACCAGGGATATGCTGGATTCGATTGAACTGCCTGAGCTATTACCGGAACGGAAAGCCAGGTACATGGAAGAATTGGGACTGAACGAAGAACTGGCTGGAATTGTGGCTTCGAAACATTTAGAATTATTTGAATTAATTATAGCAGAAGTGCCAGGTATTGATCCAACACTGGTTGCAAGTACACTTGTGAATACTCTTACTAAACTCAGACGGGAAAGCGGATTGACTCATGAATTTAATATAGATAAAGTAGAGCATCATCATTATGTTGAAGTTTTCAAATTATTCGTTTCTGGCGGTGCTGCAAAAGAAGTAATACCTGATCTGTTGATCGGGATTGCACAACACCCGGAAATGACAGTTGAAGATGTTGCAAAAAATATGGGTTTGGGACAGAAACGCATTGAAGACATTGAACGATATGTGGAAAATATCATAGATCAACGGATTGATTTTGTAAAAGAACGAGGTCTTGCTGCCGTCGGACCGTTAATGGGAGAGGTCATGAAGGAATTCAGAGGCAGTGTGGATGGGAAAGTCCTCAGCGCCCTTCTCAAAGAGAAGATTGAAGCACAACTCAACTCAATGAAATAATTTCTAAATTAAATGCAGTAATTTCCAATGACAATCGTTCGCTTTTTAATGTATTATCGTTATATTTATGTATTGATTGTATCAATGTAGTACCAAAAATATATGCACTTATATACTACTAAAGAATTAACAGTGACTTGTATATAGTGCATTGCGGTTGTGCTTAGGATATGTACATTATTATTCAGCTATATAACCATACTAGTAAACCTATACAAGAGGAGAGATAAATGTCAGTTTTTATTGAAATTAAGGACTTATCGGTAGGCTTTGATGATGTTGATGTATTGAAAAATATAAATCTGACGATCAATGAAGGCGAAGCTATTGGAGTACTTGGAAAAAGCGGTTCAGGGAAATCAATCCTGATGCACGTCCTGAGAGGTGTTGAAAAATTCGATCGTATATCAGGACAGCTACTATACCATGTAGCCCGTTGCGAATCCTGCGGCCAGATCGAACCCGCAAGTCATGCAGGCAATTCCTGCAAAAAATGTGATAGTGAACTGAAAGAAATAGTTGCAGATTTTGTATCACTTCCACTCCACGATCCCGTCAGAAGAGACATAACCCGGCGGCTTGCTATTATGCTGCAGCGTACATTTGCACTATACGGCGATGACAGGGTCATAGTAAACGTGATGAATGCACTTAACGAGATCGGGGAAAAAGGGCCTTCAGCTATTCATAAAGCTGCCGACCTGCTGGATCAGGTAAACCTGTCTCACCGTATGATGCATATTGCCAGGGAGTTAAGCGGTGGTGAGAAACAGCGGGTAGTACTGGCAAGACAGCTTGTCAAGGATCCCATGATGCTACTGGCCGATGAACCTACAGGTACACTTGACCCGAAAACAGCCGAACTTGTTCATAATAGTATAATGAACTCTGTGAAACAGTATAATATGTCCCTTATCATTACTTCACACTGGCCCCACGTTATTGAAGAGCTGTCAGATAAGGCAATACTCTTAGAAGATGGGAAGATAGTAGCCCAGGGTGATCCAAAAGAGGTTTGTTCCACATTCATGAAAGAAGCCTCTGTAATCGAGAAACATGATTATGCAGTGGGGGATTTAATTATCAAGGCTAAAGGCCTCAAGATGAAATATTTCTCACTTGATAGAGGTGTAGTCAATGCTGTAAATGATATAGACTTTGAGGTAAGGGAAGGAGAGATTTTCGGCCTGATAGGAGTAAGCGGCGCAGGCAAGACTACCACATCCAAGATAATAACAGGTCTGTTACAACCTACTACCGGTGATATACACATCAAGATAGGAGATGATTGGGTGGATATGACTGTATTGGGTCCACATGGTAAGGGAAGGGCCACCAAATATGTTGGTATGCTTCACCAGGAATACAGCCTGTATCCCCACAGGAACGTAGTGGATAACCTGACCGAGTCAATTGGTCTGGAACTGCCACACGAGCTTGGAGAACGCAAGGCTATCCAAACCCTGATGACTGCAGGATTTTCAGAGAGAAAAGCCACAGACATACTGCAAAAAATGCCGAATGAACTCAGTGAAGGTGAGAATCACAGGGTAGCGATGGCACAAGTATTAATGAAGGAGCCCAGGATACTGGTATTTGACGAACCCACAGGTACCATGGACCCTATTACAAAGATTGAGGTTTCTAAATCCATTCTACACGCAAGGGAAACATTGGGTGAGACTTTTGTTATTGTGTCCCATGATATGGATTTTGTTGCCGAGGTATGCGACAGGGCAGCACTTATGAGACTTGGCAAGATAGTAGATATCGGTGAAACTTCAGAGGTGCTGAGCCATCTGACAAGAGATGAAAGAGAAGAGGCACTTGAAGGGATATCTAAAGATTTATAGTTTGTTCACACAAATACGAATAATATTGGTAATCAGGGTGATTCTCCTGTAGCATCACCCAATAGTATTACTTATTATAGTACATTAGCATTATAGAGTAGCTGTTTCACATGGAGGAGGATTATTGACAAGCACTATCACTGTAGAACTGAACGAGGTCTCTGTTGAAATAGAAGAAGGGGCATCTCTTGGCGATCTTCTCACTAAAACACAAACTTCCTGCATTAGCAGGGCAACGATAGGCATTGTAAAAGGTGACGAAGAGAAAGAGGAACAGACCACTGAGTACAGTGTCCAGACAAACAAAGGCGAGTTCAAGATAGAGGTAGATCCTGAAAAACCTGAACTGGTGTCCACCTGGCTTAGTCAAATTGTAGGAAAACAATTACGTGCCCACTGGGCCACTATCGATGCATTGGCTTTTGGCCCCATTCCTACTAATATCACACCGGACAGGGGAACCTTTGATTATCAGAGATATGATCTGGTATTCGGGGCCGGGGGTTATGATGCAAAGAACACATATGTGGTGGTATCGAAGAACCGTCATACTGCGTCTCATGGTTCACCAGCGGACGGGGGTGTTTTTGCAAGGGTTATAAGCGGCAAGAATATAATTGCGAAACTGGAACAAGGGGACACGATCAACAAGATAGAGCCTGTCATACGGTGGGAAACACTAACTGATAAGATCACCACCACTGACATGAATACTCCTCTTGAAAATGGGATGAAGATATTCACCTACCTTTCAATAGAACTCAGGAAGGATTCACCTTATGGTTCTGAACATTTCCTTGGACTGATAGGTGACGGAATAATCAAAGTGGACGACATCTCCAGTTCCTACATAGTAGACAACCTATTAAATGGTGAAGATTGTCCCTTCGAGTCCCTGGATTCCAGGTCTGAAGGTGCTATTGCAGTGCGAAACAAGGGTTCGGGATTGGGACGTGTTTTTATTTATAAGGATGACCGGCCCAGTAGTGTGGTGCATTCGATCGTGGGAAACGTCAATAAGGGAATCCAGCTTATCAAGCTGGCAGAAAAAGGGAACAAACTGGAAGTAAGGGTCTCGCCTGAAAGGATCATGTTCCAGGGCATGACGATCGATGAGGCAAAAGCACTGGCAGAGCAAAAAGGACTTGAGATCACATTTGATGGTTATATGGCAGAGGATGCCATTGTTGTTGAACAACTGCCCTTTACCACAATTCAAATTATTGAAGCGAAAAAAGTTTCTGTGTTATGTATTCCACCCAAACAATTGTTACACATCAATTTTTATCAGGATAAGGCACCGATCACCATTGAATATTTCCAACATGCACTCAGGCTGAAGGATCGTCCGATAGCACCTTTGCCTGTACATTTCACATATGAGAATACTACTATTTTCAAGACAATTAAACGGGTAGAGGGATACAAGGAGATTATGCCTGAAAATACTCCAAAGGATGTGGTCCTGTCAGGTGAAGTTGGCGTGACCAACCAGGCGTCAAATCAGTACGGTCTGATCGGTACAAAATCCTTTGATGATAACCGGTATGGTCCCACTGGCGAGAAGTTCCATGCTACTAATATAATCGGAATTGTCCGGGATATTGAAAAACTGAATGGGGTCAAACAGGGAGATGTGATATATGTCACGGAGGTAGAAAAGGATGAACGATGATGATATTATAAGTAAAATGATAGTCCTGCACTCCACCTTTACCCTTCCCAGCGATCTTGTTATCAGGATATATGAAAGCAAGGCTGATATCACAGTAAAAGAGACTTGTTTTGGTCTTATTATCGAGGGAAAAAGGTCTGTAGTAGATGAAGTTGCCAGGGAGATGCGGACTCTTGACCCCAACCGGATATTTATTAAGGAAAGGGGTGTGCCGCCTGGCGATCCGCACCGGTGCAGGGTCGGGCGGGGAGGTGGACCCAAACCCGGGTTCCATCAGCATGAGCTTGAATTTCCGTTTTTGCCATATATCACATCAGCACTTGAAGAGATCGAGAGAGGGGAGGGCAAGGGAACGAAAATGACCAGGTCTTTACCCATACACATAGAAACATTCAAAGACATTATTGAAAAAGAGGTTGCACAGTCCAAATGAGGTTATCGAGATGGTTAAGGTTTTTATTTACCCCAGTAACAGTCTGATTTTATCAGACCTTATAGACAGGTTCGGTCATGAACCTCTTGCTGTAATGCGGGAGGTCGGGAAAAAAATCCGTACGGCAGGACTGGATTCGCCGCCAATTAATATTACACCCGAAGACCCGAAGATCGGACTGAAATATGCAGCCGTTGAAGTACCTTCCGGTGTAAGGGGCAGGATGGCGCTGCTTGGTCCATTGCTCGAGGAGGCCGAGGCAGCCGTTATTGTCATGGAGCCAGACATAGCCTTCGGATGTATGGGCTGCGCCCGCACTAATGAGCTTGTAAACTTTTTGGTCAGGACAAAGAATATACCCATACTGGAACTGGATTATCCCCGCACTGAAGAGGATGCAAAGGCATTTGTGCATCTGATACATGATTTTACAGACGGACTTGGAAAGGGGGATAAGTGATATGGCAAAAGAAAATCTTGTCAAGATCGCCCAGCTTTCCTGTGGTAGTGAATACAGTGGTATCCAGAAAGAGATAGATACTGCTGCCAATGTGGTTAATGCTGAAATCTTCTTCCCTGAGATATCCATAGAGGACATAAGGAATGTTGAGAATGATTTCGGGTTCAAGGTGGCAAGCCCTGATCTGAAATTGATGATAGCAAGGGCAAAATCAATTGTGGAAGGAAAGACCATGGCTGATGCCGTATTGATAGCTTCATGCTTCAGGTGTGCCGAAGGTGCCCTGGTGCGAAATGAGATTCGCAGGTATATTTATGCCAACTCGAAGATTCCTGTCATCAGTTATTCGTTTACTGAACGTACAACGTCAAGTACCCTACTTACCAGACTGGAAGCACTGACCACTACTGCCAGGCGTCGCAGCTTGCTTGCCAGGGAGAAGCAGGAAGGTTTGACCGCTGGCATTGATTCGGGGTCGACTACCACCAAGGCCGTGATAATGAAGGATGATGAGATCATAGGCACAGGTTGGGTTCCCACCATCAAGGTGGTGGAAAGTGCCAATGAGGCACTGGACAATGCCCTGGTTGAGGCGGGTATTACCAGGGATGAGATACAGGCCATAGGTGTTACCGGTTATGGAAGGTTCCTGCTGAACGAAGAGTTCAATGCAGACCTGGTTCAGGAAGAGATCACTGTCAACTCAAAAGGAGCGGTATATCTTGCCAACAGTCAGCATGGACCGTCCACTGTCATAGATATTGGAGGTATGGACAATAAGGCCATCGCTGTGCAGGATGGTATCCCTGGTATGTTCACTATGGGCGGTATTTGTGCCGGGGCATCAGGCCGATTCCTGGAGATGACATCAAAGCGACTGGGTGTGGATATTACAGAACTAGGTGATCTGGCTGTAAAGGGAATGCAGCAGAACGTGGAAATGAACAGTTACTGCATAGTGTTCGGCATACAGAGCCTGGTCAATTCCCTTGCAAAAGGTTCAGCCCAGGAGGATGTAGCAGCGGCTGCCTGTTACAGTGTAGTGGAACAGGTATATGAGCAGCAATTGCAGGAGATAGATGTTAAGGAACCACTGATCATGGTAGGCGGGTCATCGCTTATCGAGGGTGTACCCAAGGCCATGGAGGAACTGCTAAAGATCAAGGTTACGGTCCCACCTCATTCCCAGTACATCGGTGCTGTAGGTGCGGCATTACTGGTTTCAGGTTTTATTGATAAATAGACCCGCCGGGGAGTCATATAGATGGAAGATGATACAATAATCGTGGAATCACCAGAAGAAGTAGGTGCAGATATCTATAGGAGAGTGATAATAGATGTACTGTCCGACCTGGCGCTGGGCAGAGTTCTTTTAAAGGTCAGGGCTTTTGTGGATGTGACCGAACCCGTATTCATTTTCCTTGGTCTGCGCAAGAAAGGAATACCGTCTGTTAAAATTAGTGATTTCGCTGACCTGGAGATTGGCGGATACGGTAAATCTGAAGTGTTAATTTTCCTTCACAAGGAAGCTTATATACCTCAACTGCTGAATAAATTGTGGGAACGCTATGGCAGGGGCAATATCTCACAAGAGGAAAGAACGACGATCGTTGTGGAAACTCCGGATTATATGACTGAGGTTGATTTGCTTGGAGATATAGTGATTGATGAAAAAGTTCAGGAGATCAATGACAGGATCGTTGATGCAATGTTGAGGATCATTCCGGAGGGTTTCAGGGTCAGGTACCATCAACTGACAGATGAATATATTCTTTTCGTGGCTTCCGAGGATCCTATTAAACAGGATTGGAAGGACAGGGCTGTAAGTATGCGCGATCAATTGCTGCATGAGGTGGGGCTCAATGCTTGAACCAATGATGTATGAAGGTGGGGTCTATAAACATAACCTGATCGAAGAGCTGGTAGAGGATCTGGGTGGTTATATTCTCCAGAAGAATATAATGCAGACTGAAGTTGTCATCATAATGCTGGTTCCGATCAAGGATACCGGGCTTGTTGAGGATATGACAAAGAAATTGCTGGGTGTGTTAACCCGTGCACCTCTATCCGGCACAGAGATCGCTGTTGTGGCACCAACACTTGCATACCATCATTTGCCACACCCGGACTGTGATATTGCCGAGTTTTTGCGCCGCAAAGGTGCAAAGACCAATATGGTAGGGCTGGCTCGGGGCGTGGGCGCAAGGACGTGCCAGATATCTGCACATGAGCGTGAACTGATCAATGAGCATGATGTGGCAGTATATGTTTTTGGTAATTTCAAACACTGCATCACAGATAGCAAGCCAAAGTTGTTCGAAGGTATCGATATTCCCATAGTGGTAACAGGGGCTCCTGAGATAGATATTGCAGATATACCAAATGCGGATGTTTATGTGGCTAACCTGGGTCGTATTGCCCACAGGCTGCGAAAAGGGGAAGAGATGTTTGCCATGGACCGGGTGGTCGATGTTGTTGGAGAGATATTTGATAAGGAACGGGAAGAGATTGGTAAGGACTTGCTTTCTGTTATGCCACCAAGGGTGAAAAAAGAAATAGAGGACCAGGTGTCTGCGATCAATGAAGTATTGTCTCCTTTGCCTATTACACTTAGATTGAAAGGTTTAAAGGTCAAGCTGGATTTTGATGAGTTCCATGAGCAGGTCAGTGAAGTTTCATTTGTGGAAGGTGTCAAGTTGAAGGATATTGCTGATATCAGGCGTAGTAATATGAAAAATTTTATCCTGGTGGACATCAAGACAAAGAGCGAAACCGGGTTCTTGATATGAAACGGTTTTTCATGTTCTGATATTTTTTGTGATCAATGTATGAATTTGTATACTCAAGTTAGTCCGTCATAGGGGGGATTTTCTTGCTGCCTGTACTGCGTGAATATTGACAGCATATATATGTTAGCCCACCAATGACCAGCATAATGACCGATGACTCCAGGGTAGTAATAAAACTGGGTGGCAGCCTGATGGACTGTGCCTCCCCACTTATCAGGACGGTCAATGACGTAACCTGCCAGAACCTACAATCAATACTTATTATTCCAGGTGGGGCCGTATTCGCAGACAATGTGAGGAGTTTCCAGGAGATATCAGGTATTTCAGGGGATGCGGCACACTGGATGGCAATACTGGCCATGGAACAGTATGCCTATTACCTGTCAGACATCTCAGGCGTACCACTTACTAATGACCTGGAGATACACGAACCGGGTGTAAGTATTTTGTTGCCATACACAATATTACGTTATTACAACAGTGGCCTGGAACATTCATGGAACGTGACATCAGACACCATTTCGGCCTGGGTTGCACAAAGGACCGGCAGCATGCTGATAAAGGTCACAGATGTAGATGGTATTTACCTGGATGGTGAACTGGTGCAGCAGATATATGCCGGCGATCTGGCTGGCAGTGAGGAGACCTGTGTGGATAAGGAGCTGCCCGCTTTCCTTATGACACATGGAATGGATTGTATGGTGATAAACGGCAGGTACTTTGATAGAGTTATCGAAGTGTTGAAAGGCGGTGTTACCGGGGGCACATTGATATATGGCAGGAACAAGTTTTAAGTCAGTATAATCATACTAATACCGAAATCTAATAGGAGAATTAACAAGGATGACCCAGAAAGCAGAGTACTGTATTTCATGCGGAGTAAAACTTATCGAGAAAGGGTATGTGCGTTTCCCGTGCCCATCATGTGCCAGGGAAATTGGAAGATGTGCAATGTGCAGACACCAGAGTAACCCGTATACGTGTCCGGGATGCCAGTTCCAGGGACCCTGAGGTGAATAGTGTGGGCGAAGTAGCAGCTAAGATCAAGATCATGCCGGCTGGCGTGGAAACCGACCTTGATGCCCTGAAAGTGAGACTGGAAGCGGTCATACCTGAGGGTGTAAAACTCCACGGTTTTTCCGAGGAGCCCATAGCCTTTGGCCTGAAAGCCGTTATTGCCGTTGTCGTCGTGGGTGATATTGAGGGTGGTACCGATAAGGTGGAAGAGGCTTTTGCAGCAGTCGATGAAGTTGAAAGTGTTTCGGTTATCGAACTGGGGCGCCTGTAATATCAATTGACAACCAGTTACTGATTTATAGTCAAGAACATAATATCTTTGACATATATCCTAAACACTTTGCGCTCTTTGCGTTCTTTGCGGTGTATGATTTTGTTCACCGCAAAGAGCGCGAAGTCCGCAAAGATAGTTTGGATTGTCTGGTTTTTGACTATAACTGGATTTCGGGGCAGGAAAATGTCCCGATAATTTCTTTTTTGGGCTCGTAGATCAGGGGTAGATCGTCACGTTCGCAACGTGAAGGCCGCGGGTTCGAATCCCGCCGGGTCCATTGGATGTTCATTCCAATCGTCAGGTAAAATTCAAGGAAATGCTCACTTTATGCGCATTTTCTAAGCCTGCAGGAAAGTATATACTTTCCCATACGTCAATGAAACCCGGTAATGGATATAATGGTAGTTTTAACGATATATACCTGCAATACTTACATACCAAATGACCGAACAACGCAATAAAAGACAATTCAAACCCGGAAAGGATGTATCCATTCACTGGTGCCCGGACTGCAATCTCCCGCTTATCAGTATCGAGTGTGCACTATGTGGCTCAACAGGTGAGAGAATTGACCTGGGACCGCCCGGAGATGTGCGGTTCTGCTCACCTTATGAGTGCGGCATCCTGCTTGATATCCTGACTGCCCGCTACGGTATTGACCCGTTGGGTGAGCGTATCGTCCTGCTCAATAAAATTGGTGGTGAGGATAAGACCGACCAGGTAATAGTGGACGGGCTGGTGTTTGGGATACTGCGCTTTGACCTGAAAATCCTGGACTGGCTGTTTGACCTTTCAATGGATGGGGCTGCTATCATGGCACAATATACTAGGCACAGGACCGTTGAGCTCTCAGATGTTCCCGGCCATCTCAGCGGTAAGACCGTTAGTTCTGATGTGATACAGTGGTGTTCTGATGATATCAGGCAGGGTGATGATATCATTGTCAGGCATGGCAAAATGATTGGCGTAGGTACTGCGCTGCTGGATGCAAAAGCGATGGGGCAAACTGCCACACCTGCGGTCAGGGTCAGGAAGATAGGGAAAAGCAGGGCCAGGTTAAAGGATTTAGTTCCCACAATGGACAAGGTGGTCAGGGCCAACGCGCCTGCCATCAAACGCCTGGGCAAGAATGCTATGAACACTATAAAGGGTATGGCCAACCAGCAGGAATACCGTGATAGACCCGTGTATGTGTCCTTCAGCGGCGGCAAGGACAGCCTGGTGGTGCTGGACCTGACTAAAAGCGCATTGAAACACAGCCCTAAGGCATATTTCATCAATACGGGCCTGGAATTTCCTGAGACTGTGGAATATGCGCGACAGTTTTGCAATGATAATGATATTGAACTGGATGAACTGGATGCAGGGGACGTGTTCTGGCAGCATTTGCCTGACTTTGGGCCCCCTGCCAAGGATTACAGGTGGTGCTGCAAGGTCTGCAAGCTGGCCCCTGCTGGTGAGATACCAGAGAAGGGGAATTACCTGACCATTGATGGAAAACGCAAGTATGAATCATTCAGTCGTGCCCGCATCCCTGCTACTGAGGGAAATCCCCTGGTGCCGGGGCAGGTGAATGTATACCCCATCCGCGACTGGCGTGCGCTTGAAGTGTGGCTGTACATACACTGGCGGGGCCTGGAATACAATCCACTGTATGACATGGGGTTTGAGCGGGTGGGCTGCTGGCTGTGCCCGGCGGCCCTGGGTGCGGAATACGGGCGCATGCCTGAGCTGCACCCTGACCTGTACCAGAGGTGGGATACATACCTGCGGGACTGGGCTGAGCGCCTGGGACTTCCTGCCGGGTATATCGATCACGGGTTCTGGCGCTGGCGGGAGCATCCTCCTAAGATGAGATTGCTGGCCCGGCAGTTGGGTATTGATATTGTCCCAAAGGATGCAGGGGGTGACGCTGAGGCTTTCCGGATAAGGGTGGTCTCTGGCATATCACCTTGCAAGGCCGGAGGGTACAGTATTGAGGGTACTGCCAGGGGGGTCAGGCTTGTGGATGCTGTGGAAATGATGAGGATGCTGGGTGAGATCCGTTATTCCGAGGAGCTGGGTGTGCTGGTGGTCCTGACCGATGAAGGGAGTGTGAAGCTGTACACGGATGGTACTTTCCAGGTTATTGCGGGGGACAGGGAGACGACTGAAGAGCTTTTTGAAGCGGCTGCCAGGCAGTTGACGAGGGCGGTGAAGTGTACTGGGTGCGGGATATGTGAGAAGGCCTGCCCGAAACATGCTATTATTTTTGAGGAGGGGCGCGTCAGGGTGGGGGATGAGTGTGACGGGTGTGGGGTGTGCGATGAGGTGTGTGTTGCTGTCAGGTATGTGGGTAGGATTTTAGAGGGGTAGTTACGGACCCCGGACTTGAATACGACCTGATGATGCATTTTGAGTGGGGTGCGTTGATTTTGGATTATCAGATCGTCACGGGCGCCGGACGTTGCTATCGCTTAAATCCGAGGCATCAACGAGGCTGGAGGTTGGGTTAGTACGAGTAGATGAAATTAAGCATAACACTTTTAAAATATAATAATTTGAAAAACTAAATTTTCATACCTGAAATTCTAGGCAGTTTTGTCACTAAACACTCACTTCCATTAGTCTCGCATTACCTTGAATTTTTATCCTTTCATTCATCACTTCCAAACAGCCATAAATTGCATCTTTTATGTTATCCAGTGCCTCTTTAATAGTTTTGCCTTGTGATATACACCCTGGAATGGAGGGACATTCCACAACATACCATCCATCTTCTCCCTCACTAACCACTACTTTATATTTCATTTTTTATTCACCCTTTAGGACTTGTTTTGAATAATTAAAAGACATTCTGTTCGAAAAAGTTTTGATCTTGATAAGACTGCTGGGTGAGGTCCGTTATTCGGAGGAACTGGGTGTGCTGGTGGTCCAGATAGGTGGGGGGAGTGTGAAACTGTACACGGACGGTACTTTCCATGTCACTGCGGGGGACAGGGGGACGACTGAGAAGCTTTTTGAAGCGGCTGCCAGGCAGTTGACGAGGTCGGTGAAGTATACTGGGTGCGGGATCTGCGAGAAAGCCTGCCCGAAACATGCTATTAGTTTTGAGGAAGGGCGCATCAGGGTGGGGGATGAGTGTGACGGGTGCGGGGTATGCGATGAGGTATGTGTTGCTGTCAGGTATGTGGGCAGAATTTTTGGGGGGTAGTTGCGGGACACCTGACTTGAATAAGACTTGGTGTTGTTAGTGGCTTTATCTTGACATAGGTTCATATGAACCAAACAGACTTTGAGAGATTAAAAAACATCCGTACCCATTCGATTTCACTCAAAAACCTAAAAAAGCTAAAGCTAAACCATCTAAAAACCACTATCAATAGACCCACCCCAAAACAGCCGAATTCTAGTTATTTCAAACTGTAGGTGTAAGATTCTAGTGTCAAGTCATACCTCGGCATATAGATTTTAAAGCGAGTGGGTTGAAAGTACTGCTGCTGTAGCTGTAACAGTCATCGATTCAGTTGCATTCTCTTCAGCTATCCAACGCAACAGCACCGGCCGCTTCATATCCTGCCCTGACAGAACTGTTCATGCTGCGCTCTGGATAATTAGCCTCAGAGAACATGCCTGCAAGGTACAGCCCATCATCACTCTGCGCCTGCACGCCCGCAGTCGTTTCAACCAGAATTTCGATTACAACCAATATCCCTATAACCAGTTCGGTTTCACACATCCTTTAGAACTTCTCGTATCGCAAGCAGATTCAGATGTGATTGCGGTTTGATGACTCCAGTATGCGGATCAAGGAACAAAATGTTATCCTTGATCAGGAAATGCTTTGCAGGTCTGTTCAAACCTTCATCATCAATATATTCCGTATCTACAAACCTGTTAAGGATATCAGCAATATCCCCCTTTTCAACCAGGTATTCATCATCTCCGATCATTATTCTCGGTTTGGTATAATCCAGATAGTCGAGTAAATCCTTGAGCTGGGTTACTCTTGTCTTCAGCATATCCTTTGCTATCCGTTCCCTGTCATCGGGATAGATCAGCTCCATTAAACATACCGGCTTTCCGCCGCAGTATTCCCATGCAACCGCCTTCTCATCATCAGTAAAACCATTCCTCTCCAGAAGCGCGGTAGCAGTTTCGTAATCAAAATCATCCACTAGCAGATATCTGCACCTCCCATCAAGCATTGCCTCACTGTAGACGTTTTCGATAAAGAGTGAATCAGATGAAACAGCAAAGATGTGACACAGATGTAACTCTTTTGTCAATCGTATGAAAAAGTTAAATAACTTATACATCAGCAACCCATCAATCTTCAGATCCCCGACCACCTGCAATTCGTCGATGATAAGCACAGGTGTCTTATTTTTAGCGATTGTTGCAAAGTACTCCTCCAAAAATTCAAATACATCCTCGTAAGATTTTTCCTTGAAAAGTGCATTCATAACACTTTCAGCAACCGGGATTCCGCTGAATTTCAACGTCTCTGCAGATATTTCAGAGATTGTTTTTAGAACTTCTTTATAATTTTTTTTCTTTTCAATTTTGAATAAAACCTTAATAAAATCCCTGTAATCCGAAATAAATCTCCCTCTCAGGTTAATGTAGAATACCACGTATTCTTCAGGCAGTTGATCGATCAGGTGGCTTACCAGCGTAGTTTTTCCTGAGTTTATCGGTCCGTAGATGAAGGTAATGAGGGACGGCTCTGCCTCCAGTATCTTCATGACCTCTTTAAGTTCTTTTTCTCTGTTGTGGAATGGAATTCTTTTCATATTCTTTTTCTCATATATATCGCTAATAATCCGGTGATTGCAAGCACTGCCTCTAATCCAGTTTTATCTCCTTTAATATTGATATAAATTGTCTTAGCCTTTCCTGGCGGGATAGAGAAAGTTCTGTATATACGTATATATTACCTGCCAGCCCTGCTTGACCAAATCCTTCTCCATACACATGAATTCCTGATAGAACACTTATCCTTGCATCTACATTAAATGTCACATAATTCAGGGATGGGTTGTCCATATGAAGTTCAACAAGTCCATTTTGTGACTTATCAACAACATCATTAACCGGATGCAGAGTAACAGTAGGACCTACCCTGAACTTTGGTTCAACTAATGTTGTTTCAGTTGGAAGTACTGTTGCTGTAGCTGTGATAGTCATCGATTCAGTTGCATTTGCATTTGCTGTTGCATTCTCTTCAGCTATCCCGCACAACAGCATCGGACGCTTCATATCCTGCCCTGACAGAACCGTTCATGCTGCGCTCTGGATAATTAGCCTCAGAGAACATGCCTGCAAGGTACAGCCCATCGACACCGGTCTTATAAGGCAGTATCCGCTCAGCATACCCGGTCTCATACACCGGAGCAGTCAGTGCATCCCGCCCCAGTTCCCACCAAAGTACCACCGACCTGTCAAACTCCGGGTACAGCTTCTCAACCCCATCCAGGAACATCTCGATAACTTCCTCCTCGCTCCGGGTGTACAGCGGGTCATCATGGTCCTGGAAATACGAAGCAATATAGAGCAGGTGCTCTCCTGCATAATCAGATGGCGGCATGAAATTAGTATGCTCTATAAGCGCCCCGAACGGCACATCGGCCTTGATGTTCAACCAGTAAGTACCATCTGTCATCAAAGGCTTTGCCATCCCAAGCAGGGCACAGCATGTACCCTGGTAATGTATGGCGGTTGGGTCAAATCCAGGAATGCCCGGTTCTACCAGGGACGCCAGGGCTACAGGAGGTACTGTGGATATCATAGTATCACACGACAAAGAACCTTCTTCAAGCCTTACACCTGAAACCCGGCCGTCTTCCATCAATATCTCCTTGGCACCGTTACCTGTTATGATACGTCCGCCCCGTTCCCTTATTGAATCAGCCAGCGCAGCTATCAGATGGTGGACCCCACCCCTTATATATCCCAATCTCTCACCTTCTGCGCCACGGTTTGAGCGTATCTTGACCCTGCCCAGTAACCAGGCAGCACTGACCCTGTCGGCGTTCGATCCGAACTTGCTGTTCAGGAGCGGCTGGAAAAAATTATTGTAAACACCACTGCCTGCGATCTTCAATATCCATTCACCTGCTGTCATGTCATCGTAGGACCTGACATCCCTGACAAGCTTTGCCCGAAATACCAGCAACCCCAGCCTGAATATATCTAACAGGGACATGGGCGGGAACTTTAGAATTTCCAGGGGAGTGTTCATGGGATATGCCCTGCCGCTCCAGTAATAGCCTGTGGTACCCTTGACCCACTGCAAGCGCCCTGCCAGGCCCAGTTCGTCAATTAGTCCCATCAGTTCGATATCGCTGGAAAAAAAATGATGGTAATATTTCTCGATATAATAATCATCAGTGTGGTTATCAATATGGCCATCAGTATGTTCATCAATGTGGTAACTCTGTGCCATACCACCCAGTGCATCGTCCTTTTCTACCAAGGTTACCTGATGTTCATCCGAAAGCCGGTATGCCGCTGCAAGTCCGGCCAGACCGCCGCCAATTATTATAATCTTGCCCATGTTTTCACATCCAGCCTTTATTAATTACTTTATTCATCATTATCTGTAGAAAAGCACCACTCCATACTCACTCTGGGGCCTGTCAAGCTGGCGGTACATAATGAACCTGTAATTGATGTCACCAGGCTTAAACCAATACCATGCCATCTTTGCACTGTCCAGCCGCTGGTAGTCATCACCCACTATCTTCTCCACATAATCAGCATCCTCGTCATGGGCTACTACAATAGGTGCATCCAGTGCCGGATCATTTTCCAGGTTCACCCTCCATTTTACATTTTTGTAATGGCGTATCTGCCATAAAAACTGCGTATCCATCTCATTATCCGTGACCTGTATCTCAGTATAAAAGCCTTTGTGCCTATCGGCAGTTTCATGCAGGGTGACCATGAAGTGCTGGAATTTCTGTGGCGGCTGGCTGGCCTGTATCAATGGTTCGGCAGGGTCTGAAAAGTTCTTGTAGTTCAGGTTATAGCTGGTATACATGAAAAAAGCGAAACATAATACCATTATGACCACAAAGGCGGTCTCAGCCCATCTTGGCCGCTGTTTCAGGGAAGGCACGACCTCGCCCAGATATGCGCCTGCGATCAGTACTGCCGGAAGAAGAGGATGCAATATCAGCCAGGGTACCTTCTCACCTATGTAGGCATAGGCTGCAAGGCTGGCAGCCAGCCAGTAGACCAGAAAGACCATCATTGGATTTTCCCTGCTTTTAATAAACCGTTTAATGTAGTCTATACTTCCTATAAAGGCAAACAAGGCTACAGGAAGTTCATACAGGAAAAGCAAGGGGATATAGTAATACAGCGGCCCTCCGATACGTTCTATCTCATGCATTTCATACCAGTGGGAAAAGGCACTGAAAGTGGCACCCTTTACAGCTTCAAAGTCTTTAAAGAAGTAAGAGTAGAATGTCACGTAAATAGCAAGGAACACTACTATGAACAGACCGGTATCCATCAATATCCTGAACATGTTCTTCTCAAGAGATGCGATGATGCCAGGTTGCTGGTGTCGTGTGCGGTAGAGCAGCCATATCCTGTACAATAGATACATTCCTACCGGAAAGCCGAGCAGTGCAATGGTAACGTATGCATTCTCTTTTGCAGTGACTGAAAATGCCAGTGCAGCAGAGCCCAGTGCTAAATAAATGAGCCTGTTGGGATTATTTCGTTGCTCAAGATATTTTACAGCACACACCACGGCTGCCAGCGTGAAGAATGTGATGAATATGTCGTTGCGGAAAAAACGGGAGTAGTACAGGAAAGAGGGTGAGAAGGCGAAGAACGCTGCCGTAATAAGCCAGCCCGGGCGGCCGAGGTAATGCCTGAAAGGATATACCAGCAGCACCATACCAACGCCGGTCAGTGCAGGGACCACACGGGCTGCAAAATCGGTATCCCCTATGATGTTGAATATACTTACTGTGAGGAAATACAAAAACGGACCGTGAAATACCGGGTTGTATTCATAATTGCCGTTTGTGAACAATTTGTAGGCAAATGAGCCTACAGCAGCCTCATCATGGTGGAAAGGGCGAACATCAAGCTGGTACAGGCGCAGGGCCGTAGCTGCTATTATTATGACAAGGAAGATGATCAGGTCAGGCTCTTTAAAAAATGGCCTTTTGTTTGTTGTTTTAGCCCCTGTCATGTTTATCCCTCTTGGTGTTTAGGTTTTTTAAGATCGATTTTATGCCAGACCAAACAGTTTTTGCAGTTTGTTCGCTACTTCATCCTGCATTTGTGGCGATAATTCTCCCAATTCCCGCATGATAAGTGCTGTCGTGACCGTCATCAGATGGTGTAGACGGAGCGTGGATGTCACTCGTAGCCCGGCCATGGCGAAGAAAGTCCTCGATCCGTAAGATGGGGGCACGTTCCAGCTCGCGTTCGGAATGCTCTTCGCCCATTTCAAGTTTATCATTTTTGGCATTTCATCTTTTTTAATCGCATCCGTTTTAATCGGGTGTGCTCATTTTAATTGTTCGCGCACATTTAATTTAGCATATGTTATGATGTTAAAACCCAGCTCACAGCAGCGATTATTAACCCAATGATGGCACCCACGCCAATATTCCTCAAATCCAGCAATCGGCTTTCTTTTTTCTTTTTAGAATCATATTCTGCAAGTGCATCTACACTATCTTTTATTTTTTGTCTGATATCACTTAAATCCTTTACAATTTGAGTGTATTCAGACAGAGCATCATCATTTATGGAAGCTATATCTTTTTCTGTCCTAAGTGCTGTGATACGTCTTTCATATTGGGGAAGAGCGGGTCTTATTTCTTTGTAATAAGTTGGCATGACCTCTTTGATGGCTTCATGAGAAAAGGATTTTAAATCTTCTTTAATGTCCTGTGTTATGTTTATACTCAACCAGTCCAGAGCATCATAACATGCTCTATAGATATGGCCAAGTGCTTTGTCTAAAGTTTTAATCGAGTAGTCATCGCCCCTGTTTTCAGTTATTTCCAATTTTTCAGCTAAAACCCGATTGAAGTGATCGTAGGCATTTTTCAGTTCATTTATAATTTGTGGAAATGTATAACTATCAGGATCTATAATTTCGTTATAGATCAACAGTTCTTTGACAAAGAGATACAACTCAACTGTTTCTCTAATCTTTGCTGTTTCTTGTTCATTGAACGAGATAGTATTCATGTTGTAACTTCAGAATAGATGTATCTGACAACGTTCAAGGCAAAGGTTCTTTGAAGATTTTCTTTTTCCTATCTTCAAACTCTTCTTCAGTGTAATATTTCCCGCTGGAGAGTCTCACACTACCCCTGTGTCTTAATGAGAATTTCCTTACTTGTTCCCTATCAATCCGCATGGGGCCAAAATCAGCTTCTACAATGTCCCTATCTTTCACAAAAAGGCCGCTTTTCGGGAGGTTTAATACCAATTATCTCACCTTCATTACACATTTTAAATCAATTCAAAGTTATATATGTTTTTCTTCTTGCTACTCATACCCATTTGGACCTTTGGCATTACCATATCCGTTTCCAGTTGATCGATTGACATCCGGCTGCTGATAAAGGCCATAATAACATGGCGATGTGGACCGACTGGATCTGTCAGGCAGACTGCGGGTCGTACCTTGGTCGTCTAAAGATCATCGAACGGAAAAGGCACCAGGACGATTTTACCCTTCATCATAGAACGGTCTCCCGTCGGAAAGTGTATAGATGTCCTCTTCAGGATCTTTCAGGAAATCGAGGGCGGGGTTGGTGGCTGCTGCCTGAAGCCATTCAGTCTCATTTATATCAGTTTCTTCAGGCACCAGGATGATTACGCGGACACGAGTCGGTCCGGTGATGGGGAGCGTTTCGTCCGAAATGAGATGGTGCCGGGCGTCAATCGTTCCTGTTGTTTCGTTGGCTTTTGTTGCGGCTTGCATTTTGGTTTTTCTCCTTGTAGAGGCTGTCTAACAATCACTCTCAGTAAGATTTCTCTTGCTTCCTTTTCGATTTAAATCCCTAATACACCGTCCTTTTCTTCGAATTTTGAATTACTGGACGGCTTCTGTATGGATTAATGTTCGGCGATGTTTAGGTGTGTCATTCTTTTCTTTCCGCAAAACAGGTTTTTCCATGTTTATCGCACGACATCTGCCAAGTTACACATTCTCCGGGCTTATTTAGGATGAATTCGGTTATACTCAATCCTTTCGCACATAATAAACCATCGTTGACACCAAATGGGATATGACAACGTTTATTTGGATCAATAGATTTTAAAATTTCAACTGAAATATGGTTAAATAATTTATTAACCCCGTTGAGAATTTCCGCAATAAACAACAACACATCATCGATTTCAATCATTTCATCTCTGTCGTTTCTTGGTGAATCGGTTCGACTGAAATATGTTATGAAATATTTATCATCCTTTTTATCGACTGAAATAGTTCCAAGTAAAAAATGTGTTTCTTCTGATCGTAATATGCGAAATTTTTCATACCAAATTAAATTTCCAAGAACTTTTGAGTAAATCACGAATTCATTAATATTCGAATTCTGTAATACCATTCTTCTGTGCTGATTAAAACTGTTTGACGGTGTAGACTTGCCTTTTGGAGAAAATAATGAACTGTATATCCGAGCATATATATTTAAAAATGAATAAATATCTGAAAAAAAGTGTCGCACCATGCAAAGAAGTTCTTCGTTAGGAATGTTGGATCCGTATCCTTTCTCCTCCATCTCAATATAATTCTCAATTACCATATTAAAATTGTTTTGTATTTTATTATACGATTCGGTGATACAAAAATAGTTGGTCTTTAGAGCTTCAAATAGCCTTAATCCCTGTATTCGGCATTTTGGATGAATTTTATAATAAACAGAGCACAATTTAACTCGTTCCTCAATAGATAGTGACTCTATATATTCAAGATAATTAAATTCTTCTTTCATTTACAATACCTTTTCCATTCCTTTCTACCACCTTAATCTCCTCCTCCGTCAGCCCATACAAATCATAAACCAGCCCGTCAATCTGCGCATCAACAATCTTTATCTGCCGCTCATAAATCTCTTTATCTTGCTCTATTCTCTCCTCGTGGTATTTCGTCTGGAGTTCGAGCATGTCATCCACCAGAGAAACAAGTTTATCGTGCTGTGCTTTTTATTTCATCTCGTCTTTGGGCATTATAGTAGACTATGTAAGATACACTTAATTATATTTACTATTATTTTGCGAGTGTATTTCTTAGGTCGGATTGGGCGCGTGGTCTAGTGGAATTTCGTGGGGCGGGCTGCCATCTGCCTGATTATATGCGCTGAACAGGGGCTGGCTTTTTGGGATATCCGGGTCCTGGCATATCTGCCTGTAAGAGCTCCGGCTTAATCCTAAGACTGCCAGGTCTCAAGCTGTATGCCGCACGTCCGGCCTTCGGTTGATCGGGAGTGCTGCCGGCGGGTGGGTGCTGTGCGATATAGCAAATTTTAAATCTCTATCATATAATTTACTACCTTGCACCCTGATAGAATCCATATCCCCTCAGATATTTACAGGGTGCAAGATGTATCCGGGTTAAAAGACTTTTTTTAAGTTTCTCTCGGGTACATCACCCTCTTTCACCTGATACTACTCTCCGGTTTTTATGCACTGATCCGTGGGGCTGGCTTTCGGGAGTAAAAAAATTGCTCAAAAGAGCGAGCTTCATGAGCAAAGAAGACCTTTAAAACTCGTCTACTGGAGTTCATCTACTACTTTAATTGCACGATGGCTAAGCCCTTAAAATGGACTTACAAAGGCAGAGTAATGGCTGCTTGACGGTGAGTAAATTTGCGCCGAGATGTACTAAAAACACAGGAAGAGCCAAATTTAAAATAACAATCTTTATCAGTCATTATGTTTATCCGAACATAACAATGACAATAAAAAATCATATCTTTCTAATCCTAACAATATCCTTACTGCTCACAGCCATCTTTTCAGTAACCGGATGCATTGACAACGAAACTGACGAAGAAGCAATACTCAAGATATTCCATGCCGGCAGCCTTAGCATACCCATGGCAGAACTTGAAGAAAAGTTCGAAACGCTTCATCCGAATGTGGATGTGCAGCGCGAACCAGCAGGCAGCAGGGCGTGCATTAAAAAGATAACAGAGCTCGACAAACAGACAGATATTCTGGCATCAGCCGATTATACCCTCATTCCGACAATGATGATGCCAGAATATACTAACTGGTACCTTGCGTTTGCGAAGAACCAGATAGTTATAGCCTATACCGATGACAGTAAATACAGCAGCGAAGTCGGTCCGGACAACTGGTATGATATACTTCGAAGACCTGATGTGGCATTTGGTTTCTCAAATCCGAACGATGACCCCTGTGGATATCGCTCAGTAATGGTAACGCAGCTATCTGAAGCTTACTATAATGATGAGAGCATCTTTGACGACCTTATGGGAGATAATACCGCAATAGAGATGACACTTGACAATGGAACATATACAGCAGTAATGCCTGCCTCTGAATATATTGAACCTAACACAAAAAAGATAATGATGAGAAGTATGGAGGTTGAACTTTCATCTGCACTTGAGACGGGCGAGATCGATTATTTCTATATTTACAGAAGTGTTGCAGTACAGCATGGATTCAGGTTTGTGGAACTCCCGCCACAGATAGACCTGAGCTCAGTTGATTATGAGGATGACTATAATACAGTCAGGCTCAAGACCGCAAACGGTAATATAGTGGTCGGCACGCCGATCGTCTACGGGATTACCATTCCAGACAATGCAATGCAGCCAGAGCTTGGAGTCGAGTTCATTAAACTGCTGCTTAGCGTTGACGGGCAGAATGTATTCATAGAAAACGGACAGCCCCCTATCGTACCGGCTGTAACGAAAGATGCAGGAAATTTACCTGCCGAACTGAGGGCATTACTATAAACCGACGACTCTACCCGGGGAGTGGGGTTAAATTTCCGGGGTGGAGTTAAATTAAATATAATAAGAATTAGATAACACCATCTGTATGTTGAAGAAAAAGCAGACCAGACCCATGCTCACAAGCAGAAAAGCACCTGAGCCACTTATGCTCGTATTTCTTTTCCTGGCTCTGGTGCTGCTGTTATTTGTAGCTGTAACGCTTGCAAACATGGTGATAGAGCAAGTAGTCACTGACCTACCTGCACTTATCAATGCGGCTTGCGAAAAGTCTGTTATCAAGTCCATATCATTATCCATGTATGCCGGGCTCGTTGCAACTTTGATATCCCTGGTACTTGGGATACCTGCGGCATATATCCTTGCACGTAAGGACTTTTTTGCAAAAGGTTTTGTTGAAAGTGTGCTGGATATACCTGTTGTGGTCCCGCATACGGTAGCTGGCATAGCACTTCTCACGATCTTTGGTGCGAACGGCTTGCTTGGCGCTCCGCTCGAGTCATATATCCAGTTCAGGGACGCATTTGCCGGTATTGTCATTGCCATGCTCTTTGTATCTGCGCCCTTTTTAACCAACTCGGTGCGTGAGGGGTTTCAGAATATAGACCCCAGACTTGAGAACACAGCCCGTTCGCTTGGTGCTCCTATGTGGAAAGCGTTTTTATTTGTCACACTACCGCTTGCTGCACGCCACATAATGGCAGGTTCGATCATGTGCTGGGCGCGGGCGATAAGTGAGTTTGGTGCTGTCGTGATAATAGCATATTATCCGATGATCGGTCCGACACTTGTGTATGACAGGTATCTGTCGTACGGCCTGTCAGCGTCAAGACCTATTGCGGTTCTGCTGATACTGGTTACTCTTACAATATTCATAGCGGTAAGGCTTCTATCCGCGGGCTGGCGTATATATGATAAGGATTGAAGGTCTGCACCGGAACTGGAAAGAATTTGCGCTTAAGGGAATAGACCTTGAGGTGCAGGATGGTGAATATTTCGTAATAATTGGTCCTACAGGTGCCGGGAAGACGCTCCTGCTTGAACTTATTGCCGGATTTCATGCACCGGACAGCGGTGAGATATTTATTAATGAGAAAAACGTCACAGGACTGCCGCCTGAAAAGCGCAATATTGGTTTTGTATACCAGGACTATTCCCTTTTCCCGCACCTGGATGTCAGGAAGAATATCGAGTTCGGACTGCGCATGAGAGGTATCAGGGATCACAGCAGGGTTGAGAAGATGGCTGAGAACCTGAACATCTCACACCTTCTGCATAGATATCCGCTGACACTTTCAGGTGGTGAACAGCAGCGGGTTGCGCTTGCGCGCGTGCTTCTCATTGAACCGGATGTGCTGCTGCTGGATGAGCCGCTGAGCGCTCTTGACCCCGTGACCCAGGATACGACCAGGCGATTGCTGAAAAAAATACACAGCATGTCTGAGCTGATGGTTATCCATGTTACGCACAACCAGACAGAAGCACAGATACTGGCTGATCGGATTGCAGTTATGATGGACGGCAGGATAGTACAGGTTGCAGCAGCAAACGAGGTGTTTGACAGACCGCTTAATGACCGTATCGCTCATTTTATGGGGGTTGAAAATGTGCTGAAAGGAACAGTCACTTCTAACATTGAAGGACTTACTAATATTGCCCTGGATAATTGTGAGATCGAGGCGGTGTCAGGGTGTGCGGTTGGTGAAACAGTCCATGCGTGCCTGCGACCAGAGAATGTGACAATTAGTGTAGTGCCTGTTAAAAGCAGTGCCAGGAATGCGTTTGAAGGAGTGGTGATCGAAATTGAGCCGATGGGTGCACTTTTGAGGGTAAAGGTGGACTGCGGCTTTATGGTGAATTCGTTCATAACAAAACAATCGGCACTGGAGTTGGGACTTGAACTGGGTAAGCGTGTGACCATATCATTTAAAGCAACTGCCGTTCATGTAGTCTAAGCTGCGATAAATATAGTTAAAAACCAAATAATATTTACTAATAAAATGCAAATTCCAACAAGTAAAAAGCAATAAACCACAGAGGGCACAGAGGACATAGAGAGTGAAATCAGAAACAAGCTCTGTGTTCTCTGTGTTCTCTGTGGTTAAATTATAATAATCTGAAGATCAAAGTGTCAAGACATTAGTATCGATGATTTCTATCGAAGTCATCTACCGATAACTTTTGTCCAAGTTATCTATCGATACCTTCTGTCCAAGTTATCTATCAAATATTAGGTTCTTGACTATAATGTGATAAACAATGATACCTAAAACAAAGCTGTGGCTGACCGAAGATGGGAAAACATTGATGGGCGAAGGAAAGGCTGCACTTTTATACGCCATCGATGAAGAAGGTTCGTTGAACAAAGCATGCAAGAAGGTCAATATCTCGTATAAACATGCATGGCTTATGTTGAAGAATATTGAAAAAAATTCCGGGAAGGAGATTGTTACAAGTGTTCGCGGTGGAAAGGACCAGGGTACATTTTTGACTGATTATGCAAGGGAGATGCTTAAGGAGTACGAATCCCAGAAGAACATTATCAGTGAAACTTTAGATGATGAGACGTTCTGGGAAGGGGTGGGACTGAAGATCACGGCTCGCAACCAGATGCCAGGGGAGGTTATTGATATTGAGCAGGGGGATGTGATATCCAAGGTTAAGATATTGATCGAGCCTGTCGTGGTAACTTCACTGGTAACAAAGGAAGCCGTGGATAAGCTGGATATTAAAAAGGGTGATGAGGTATATGCGGTCGTCAAATCTACGGAAGTGATGATAGGGAAAAAGTGAATGTGTTCATGACGTTGTTGGGACATAACAATAATGTTATTCATTGTCAGGCACCAAAAAATACATAAAAATTAAATACTTTAAACACGATTATGCTAATTGTGTTTAAAGTATTTGTAAACAGGAATGATGAATTAAACTTTCTTGATTCTGCATACCGCTCAGACAGGAGTGAATTCATAGTAATATATGGCAGAAGGAGGATTGGGAAAACAGAACTCCTGAGGGAATTTATCAAGGATAAGAACGCCGTCTATTTCCTTGCAGACGAAAGAAGCGACCAGGATAATCTTTCAGACTTCAGGACACTTGTGGCAGGGGGTATTGACAGTGAACTTTTAAGTGCCTCTGATCTGGATTGGGGCGATACTTTAAAGGAAGTGTCGAAAAACGAGAAAAGACTTATCATTGTAATTGACGAGTATCCATACCTGATAAGCGGCAATAAATCGATTCCCTCTATTTTCCAGAAAGCATGGGACCTTTATCTTAACGATTCAAATGTAATGCTTATCCTGTGCGGTTCATCAATAAGCATGATGGAGCAGTATGTACTTGGAAGCAAAAGTCCGTTATATGGAAGACGTTCAGGACAGATAAGAGTTGAGCCATTGAAGTTCAAGCATACTGCTTCGTTCTTCCCTGAACTCATGGCAGAAGACCTGGTAAAAATATATGGCATCACAGACGGAATACCATATTACCTGAAAGAAGCCCGGTACAGGATAAAAAAAATTAGCGATCTTGAATCGATCTATTCTGTTGAGGGGTTGCTTATTGAAGAGGCAGAGATACTACTGAAATATGAGTTCAGGGAGCCTGCAAAGTATTTTTCCATCCTGAAGGCATTGGCCTTCGGGAATACAAAGTTCGGGGATATTGTCAATGCTACGGGACTTAGCAGTTCCATTGTATCCCAGTATCTCTCAAACCTTATAATATTGAATATAGTGAAGGCACAGTACCCAGTCACTGATATGAACCAGAGATCAAGGAATGCCAGGTATTATATCACAGATAATTATTTTACATTCTGGTTCAGGTTTGTCTATCCCAACAAGAGCCTGATATACAATAATCTTCTTATCCCGGATTTTGGTTCTGATTTTAACCGCTACCTAGGCCATGTTTTTGAGAAAATATCAGCCGAATTCCTGTGGGAGGTACGGCCATTTGGTTTTACACAAATGGGGCGCTGGTGGCACAAGGATGTAGAGATTGACCTGGTTGCTTTCAATGAAAAGACGAAAGAGATGATGTTCATTGAGTGTAAATGGAGTTCGCTTTCAATGGGTGATTGTTTACGAGTCCTTAATAAACTGAAGGAAAAATCGATGGCAATTAAGTGGAATCCAGGGGGAAGGAAGGAATATTTAGGTATTATCGCCAAAAGGATAGAAAGGAAAGATGCTTTGAGGGAGAAAGGTTTTTTGGTGTTCGATCTGGACGATTTTGTTCTTAAGTGATGGTGGGATGAATTAGAATCCGGGCTGGGATTTCCTGTGATTGAGTTGTTGTAATATTTCTTTTAAACCAAGTGTGGCGGCTGGCTGGCAGGGGGTGAGTGCTACCGGGCAGGTGGTTGGTTGAGGCGGGCAGCAGGGAGGTTGTATTTGACGTGGCGGAGGATGAGAGGAGGCAGGTGTTTATTCAGAGGGGGGTGGCTTGAAAGGAGTGTAGAGAATAATTCTAACGAATTACAATAACTACAATTTTTAAAAGTTAATCGGATATGGGTGGAAACTTTTTGATTATATCACTTTCATTGTAACCGTCGTATATGTCTATGTCAACTGTTTCTCTTCCTTTGCCAAAGTTTGACAGCATTTGAGCATCTTGATATATTGAAATATATTTGTAATCTTCAAAATCAGGGGATTTTTTTATATCTGCTAATGTGAATATTTCATCTGTCTGGGGTTCTACCAGGATAAATTTTTCATCTATGATACAGTAGTTCATTGCGTGATTGTATCGTGTTCCTATTCCTACTGCCATCGTATCTCTAATTGATATTGCCCCTATATCGATGTCGTATTCTTTTGCGTTTTTAGCCAGATCTCTTGAAAAGCCGCTGCTTGTATAGTAATCAAGACTCCTGTGATCGTCATTGTTAAAATTCCCGTCATTTACTTTATCCACTTTTAAGAAATCAATTAGTTGTTGCATTTCCGGTGAATATTGTGGTTCTGGTGTATATTCGGTGTTATGTGTATTTTCGGTGTCATGTATGTTTCTGGTAGTACGTGTAATTTCAATTTCTTGTGGATACTCTTCTTCGATGCAACCGGTTCCAAGAAGAATCAATAATATACAAAATATGTGTATTATAACTATTTTTATTTCCATAATATTACTGCCTGAAATTATTATTGTGGTGGGTTAGGTGACTTTATGTGTCTTTTTTTAAAACCACTGCCTTGCTTAAAATCATTCCCGGTTTTTTTACCTGACTAAATCCTATGGCACATGCCCGATTCACAGTTTCTTCAAATGCTTTCTTTGAAACATGGAATGACGGCTCTACAATAAATAAAGTTCCATCCGGTTTTAGTATTGAGTACATTTCTTTTAAGAACTTATCCTGGTCAGGGACCTCATGAACCATATAAAAAGCGAGAACAAGATCAACCTTTGTTGAACTACCGATTCTGTCCTCTTCACATTTATGCAGCTCAATTATATTTTCAATCTCTGTTCCTTTGATCTTATTCTTAATCTTATCAAGCATTCCCTGTTGCAGGTCTGCTGCGATTACTTTGCCTGATGCACCAACCATATCAGCTATTTCTACTGAAAAAAACCCGGGACCACATCCTACATCTAAGACTGTCATGCCCTCTTTGACATAATCTTTCAAGATCTTCTTTGGATTCTGGACCAATTTTCTGAAAAAATTATCAAGGCCCTTAGCACTTTCAACAGGGCATACATGCTTTTCTTTATCGTTCATATTACTCACTTTCCACAGGTAAATGAATGTGCTTATTATTTTTCCGATATCACTTATAAATTTAATTATGTTTATATTTTAGCCGAACTTTAAACATGGTCAAAAAATTTGGACAATTGAGATTTTTTAAATTATTCCGCATGTAAATTTCTAATCTTTACTATGTTAGTGCCCACTCCTCTAAAAACATTTTCTACAAGAAATGTAAAAAATTGCATCTTATTTAGGTCGTCAGCATCTAAAACATGCTCGAAATATCCCCCTCGACGCACGACTTGATTGCTAACTTCCACACCATCTTTAGTTAGTGACAACCAAACTTTTACTCCCTTAATATCAATTTCCAAAACTGTAATGGCCCACCCATCAGGCAAATTAAGAGTTTCACCAACTCTCAATAAATGTGTGCCAGTTTGACCCATATCATCAACAAAATAATTCAAAAACTTAGCTTGTGTCTCAGAAGATTTTTCATCAAATATCTCAATGTCACGAACTTCGTCGATTGAATCCTTTGAAATATGGGATTTAAGGTATACTTTTGCATGTTCCATAAATTGCGATGACTGATACATATAAAACTTTACACCCGCCCTGGAAAACATCTCATTGATTAACTCTGGATGCGGACTAATTATTTTCCCATTGAATTTTAACCACCAATCATCTTTTTTATCATCAATAATTAAAATAACAGGCTTTTGTTTTGACTTAACAAAATCAATGATTTGACACCACAATATTAAGTCACCAAATTTTTTAATACCATCCTTTTTTTCATCATTATATCCAGGAGGTATATTTTTTTCATATCTTTCTTTACCCATCGCATATATTTTTTTCAATTTTTCTTGAGAAAGTGCTAAACCTACTTTCTCCTGAAGTAGTTCGGTAATAGTTTCTCTAAGGTCGTCCTCATCAAGCAAGTTGGGATGTGTTTCCTTTTTATTGTTCAGTTCTTTATTAATTTCGGTGAATGCCGACTCTATATTTTCAATAAGTTGATCAACAATAATATAAGGATGCCTCGAAAATGTTTTAAGATCATTTAGAATTTTATCTTTATTAGAATCAAGAGATTTCTGGATTTTTTCATATGCTGATAATTGTTGATTAATTACGTCTAAACGGTTTTTCTGATATTCTAGTGCTGCTTGATGTGGAATCCATAATCGGTCAGATATTTTATCAAGTATATCAATAAAGCCGTCTCTTGTAGCAGGAGTATATCGATATATATTTAATAGAACACTCGCATCAAACACAAATATACAATTCTTCCATATATTTGAAAAATCATCATTATTCGGACGATAATATCCTGGAAAAGTTTTCCTCACAGTTGAATTACTCCCGTACGATCAATTTTCTTACAATTTTAAGGAGTAAGTCAATTTTTATCCCATATAATTGTTTTTATTCCGTTGTAATTCTGGATTGAAAAACAGTGTCGTACAAATTAGTAAAAATCCATTCATTTTTTCTAGGTATTTATCCTATGATAAAGTGCGTTGGAAGGGATTCGAACCCTTGAACTCCTGCGAGAAAATGAGATACAAAAGATGAGCATCTATTTTAATACCCCTTACCTTCCAGTCCCATACCAGTAACTTCTCAAATAATCCCTATATACTATAAACAAAGTATAACCATAAAACAAAAACTATATTGGAGGAAATAAGTAATGGAATATGAAATAACAGGAGACAATCTCCAGCTGGTAACACTTCACCTGCAGGGAGACGAAACAGTCTATGCCGAAGCCGGTGTCATGAACCACATGAGCAGCAATATAGATATGCAGGCCAAGGCCAAAGGCGGTCTTATGAAAGGCTTAAAGCGTATGGTCAGCGGCGAATCATTCTTTATTACTGAATTCACAGCCCAGGGTGACGGATTTGTAGCATTCGGCGGCAATGTTCCTGGCAAGATAGAAGCAATACCAATCAGCCCCGGAAACGAATTCCTGGCTCAGCGGGATGCGTTCCTTTGTGCCGAAAATGGAGTGGACATGGACGTTGAATTTACTAAAAAACTTGGTGCGGGATTCTTTGGCGGAGAAGGGTTCATACTCCAGAAATACAGCGGACAGGGCACAGTGTTCATTCACGCCTGCGGCGACTTTGTAGTCAAGGATCTGCAGCCTGGTGAGACCCTGAAAGTAGATACTGGTTCAGTTGTTGGGTTCGAATCATCTGTCCAGTATGACATTACAAGGGCAGGCGGCATCAAGACATCGCTGTTCGGCGGTGAAGGCCTGTTCCTGACAACACTTACAGGACCGGGCAGGGTAATCATCCAGTCACTCAGCATCGCCAA
>Ga0255419_10019_pt1 | contig 30866 bp, 24 predicted proteins | sample ANMaggSeSYBR02J3_FD_182658 | JGI IMG/M metagenome (GOLD analysis project Ga0255419, IMG submission 182658) | Sediment cell enrichment communities from methane seep in Santa Monica Basin, California, United Staets - ANME aggregate JGI... | ecosystem: Environmental > Aquatic > Marine > Cold seeps >...
ATTATAGCCGAAACCCAGGAACGAAAGGTTCAGCCCACATGCCCCGATGAACTGCGATTTGGCCTGCTGACAGGCCGGATTAAAGGTATAATCCCCGCCGATCAGAAATGCCGTATGGATCCATGGCACGATCAGATCTTCAAATACCCCGATCTCGATCCGGGGAAAGGCAAGGCCAAAACTTGCGGCGATGGCTGAAGATGCCCCGGTATGGGCCAAATTTTTGTCCATGCTCTGATCACCCATGGAGGCATCGGTCGATACGGTTGTGCCATTGTATTTTATTCCTGTAGTCGAATTATAGGTAAATTTGACTTCAATCTGGGAGGAACCGTCCACGGGCACGGAGCAGTTGAATACGAACAGCACTTTAACATTGATCGTAACGGGGATCGGACCGACCATCATCGGAAATTTTAACAGTACAACTGGAAAATCAAAAGTGATCCCATCCTTGCCCGAACCCGCGACAGTGAGATTGAGTATCAGTTCCCCCTGCATGCCGGGATTTTTCTGCCCGAATTCCGTGAGTTTACTATTCTCGAATTTCATTTCCGTGTTTGAATAGAAATTCTCGATGTAGCCTTTGGTCAGGAATTTTGCAGTCACGGAGCCGACAAGGTCTTTGGAGATCTCAAATTCCACATCTGCCTTTTTATCAGTGAAAAAGAATTTTATCCTGTATGTGAAATCCCCGTACGGGAACTCAAACTCGAAACCATCCGCAGTGGCCGATTTCAGTTCTATACTCTGTCCCTGCATCTGCACATCCGGGATAACACCGTCTTTGAAGCTGATTTCCTTGTTCCAGGAAATTTCTCCATCTCTGATCGCTTCATTCAGTGTGGCATAGCCTGTTTCCACCCTGGTCTCACCACCACTCCGCGTGATACCTGTCACCCTGCGAAGAGCCACCCCGTAGATCAGCAGGATGTCATTCACTTCCAGTTCTGTGATCTTCGGGTTGGAGCTTTTAAAATAGTAAATGTAATCGGCCGTATCGATCCGAACCAGGGACTGGACATCAAGGTTATCAATGAATACTGTATTATCGGTATATGTGACATCGTATACAATGGATTCATTACTGGCAGGCGGAATGGGATCATCCTTCTCGCAGCCGCCAAACAGGAAAAAAACTAGTACTGAGAGCAGGGACAACCGATGATGTTTCATGATCTGGGTGTTGAATTATTAAATTTAAGGAATATCGTCGTCTTTATAACACTCGGGTACATAAATTTTTCAGGTATCGGTGCGTCGGCAATTGAAAATACCGCATCAGTCAACCCACTTGGGTGAATTTATTAACCAGCTTTTTGATTCAGGTTATTAAGCCAATTTACTAGCATTTTGTATAAAATCAATTGCCGAATTTAGATTGGATTAACCCGCATCTGACTTATCTGGGTGCTGCGCAATATCAATCCTTGACTTTGGCAAAGTATCCGGGTAGTTCTTTTGCAGAAAATCAATTAGTTTTTCCCGAACGTTCACCCTCAGATCCCAGGCAGAAGGTGAATCGGCTGCACTCATAAGGGCCCTGATCTCCATTGTTTTTTCAGTTGAATCCGTAACCTGAAGCACATTTACCTTTCCGTCCCAATTCTTATCCGATTTCAGTACCCTTGTAAGTTCCTCCCTCAATTTGCCTATGGGGACTGTGTAATCCGTATAGATAAATACTGTTCCAAGTATATCGGCTGAAACACGGGTCCAGTTCTGAAAAGGTTTTTCAATAAAGTAAGTCGTGGGTAAAATTAACCGGCGTTTATCCCAGATCCTGACAACCACATAGGTAAGGGTAATTTCCTCGATCCAACCCCACTCCTTTTCTACAATGACCACATCATCAATTCGGATAGGTTGGGCTATGGCAATCTGGAATCCGGCCAACACATTTCCGATCAATTTTTGTGCAGCAAAACCCAGAATGATACCTGCCACACCTGCAGAAGCAAAAAGGCTCACTCCTATTTTCCTGATCTGTTCAAAGGTCATGAGTGCAACTGCAACCGCAATCACTATCACTATGAAAACCAATATCCGCTCAATGATTTTAAACTGGGTATAGACTCTTCTTGCTTTCAGGTTGTCTTTTTCTCCTATATCATATCGAAGTAATACAATTACTCTACTTACTCTAACAAGCCGGATAATTACCCAGGTAATAAAGAAAATTATAAATAGTTTTAGGAGATGCTTGGTGATATCGACAAACTCATTATCAGGAGCAAATGCTAATAGAATAACACCCAGGGCGATGGTTAGAATAAGGCCCAGGCTAGGATTTTTTAATTTATCCCAAACTTGTTTTAAAAAGGGTTTATCAGATTTCTTACTGATTCGTTTTAAGATCTTAAACGATATGAAATGTATAGTAAGACTACCTGCCAATATCATTACACTGATAATAATCGCACTTTGCCAGTGGCCATCATCGTATTGGTTTACTATGTCATTTATCAGTTCTTCAAACATATTAATTCAATTCAATAATTGTTAACATCAATAATTCACCGGGTGGATCAGTTGTTACTCCCTCTAGCTAGTAACTTATTATGAGGTAAAGATATGCTACTATAGGACAGATTGGTTTAGATTCTCAGGGAAATTGGATCTTTTTCGTTCTTCAGAATACGAATACTGTCAACATCAATTTCTTTTTCTGGGATTTAAGTATACCCAGGACCCTCTTATTATTTGAATGCTTTGCTCTGGGATTGATCATTGGATTAATCATACCTTCTTCACGCATAAATGAAATTTGTTTAGTAAAGCACCCCAAATATGGTACTCGCGAGGCTGCTAGAGCAGCCGAGCAACACTATCCCCGCTACTACAGAAAGCCTGCTCAACGATAATTCGGAGGGCTTTCTATATAATCCTAGTTTAAGGTAGTAAGCCATTCTTTGAAAATAGGATTTGTGGTTTTATAAATGTCCTGAATTTTATATATCAACCCTTTTTTCTGTAATGCTTTAAGCACTTCATTTAAAGATGAGCTAACAGGAAGTCCAAACTTAATCCTTGTTTCTTCTGCAAATATCCCTGGTTTATTCATTTTGGCTATAGCTTGAAGAACTACCCGTTGCGAATTTGTCAACTGATCATATATAGTTTGAAAAATATCTACCTGAGGGATGATGATTTTTTCTATCCAGGAATCTTGAAAACTGTTAATATTTTGATCAATTCCTGATTTCACAAGATCAAAAACAACTGAAGCAAAATACTGTGTGAAATGAGGTTGGCATTCCGATTTCTCCAAAATATCGTCAATAGTGTGCGTTTTAATCGGAAGATCATGTTTTGTAAAATTATCTTCTATGAACTTAAATAATTCATTTTTGCTAATGGTTGAAAGGTTCATTTTTGCAGCAAACTCATAAAATGGTGACTGTGCAGAGGAAAAGATATCCTCCATCATAGATTGTTTGCTTCCTAAAAATATGTACGAAATATTTTTATGCCTTTGAAAAGAGGATCTCATCCAATTCAATAGGAAAGGATCGATTCTTCTTATCTCCTGAAATTCATCAAATGCAATACAAACTCTCTTTGAAGTTTTCGATGAAATCCGATATGGTATCTCAAGGATTGTTTCTATATCTTCTTGTTTTTCAACTTTTTGAACATTCAATGAAAAACCTGAATTCCCAAATTCATCAAATGAAACAGTTGGTGATAGCTTATTGAATGCCTCTGATAGGCTTTTAGTAAGTCTCTTAATATCATTCTTCCAGTTAAAAAGCTCTTTCGCAATTACTTTTGAATATTTTCTGCAAAAATCATCCTTTGACTTTATATTATATAGATCAAAATAAATACATATAGAATCATCTAGCTCCCTGAAAACTTTTTCAACCAAAGAGGTTTTCCCAAACCGGCGAGGTGAGAATAGCCATGTAGAATACCCATTATTTATCTGGTTTTTAAGGTAGGCTATCTCTTCTTTCCTATTACAAAAAGCTGTATCATCAATAACTACTCCATATTGAAACGGATTTGTCAATTGTTGTCTCATATCATTTGCTTTTATCTCGTATAATTACGTGTCGTATAATTACGTGTCGTAAATGTACGACTAAAAAACCCTACTCCAACACATTCAATAGTTTAATATCTGAGAATCATGGAGGGTATGGACCAATAAAGAATCGATTCAACATAGAGCTATTCATTTACTACACTAATAGTATCAAGTACTTTCACCAAATCCTTCACCAAATCGAAGTTAGATATTTCACCTATCCCCGCTACCAGGGAAAAGCCTGGTGGTTCATTTCAACCACAATGATTATCCCTACAAATACAAGGCACTTGATTCTGAAAATATGAATCTTCAGATCAATCAGTGGAACAAGATTACTTTTTTTTATTTAACTCCAGCGGTTAGGAAAATGGATAATAATCTGAAGGCCTATTTCTGGAACCGGGGGACCGGTAAGGTTTACATTGATGATCTTAAAGTAGAGGTTTTTAAGAAAGACAGATAGAGTAAACTAAGTAAGGACTTTAGAACTTTTTATAATCAGGTCTACTGCCGGTAAGCTTTTACAGGTAAAAACGCTTCAGCCAATATTCAAATATTGGATCATTAAAGTGGATCATATCCCCATGTATCTCCAGAATGTCTTTGGTTCCAAGCATCTTTTTGTTCTTGGATACATTCCTGGGGGTTCCTAATTTGAATTCAAGCATTGTCGCTGCAGAAGTCAACCTTCTTTCTCCATGCAATATAGCTTTTAACAGGTTTATCTGGGTAGTACTTAAACCCTCGCATATATCCTGGTAATAGAGCGTATTAGAACTGATTACCAAATCTATTGATTCTGACAGGATCTCTTCAGTTACCTCTGAGTCAGTATTGTTCCAGGTATTATGACTCAGTTGCTGGAGATAATCCGGATGATTGCTGGTAAGGCTGATCATTTTGTGTACTATATCTTTGGAGATTTTTTTTCCTGTTTTTGAAAAGGAATCTCTGATATAGTCAATCCAATGCTTTTCGGGGATCTTTTGAAGTAAGAAAAGATCTCCAAATCTGTAGAATGCACGGGATTCCTCTTTAAACAGTTCCAGCATCATATGTTTTCTGCTTCCATACAGACAATAAGTTGTATTGTTATGGTATTGCCAATATGATCGCAGCTCTTGCTCAAATAACACACTCTCTGGGAGTTTGGAAATATTCTGAAATTCGTCAATACATACCACTATCTTAATTCCTCTCTTATTGGCAATAACCTCCGGCAGATTTATAATCTCATCTTTTGTTTTTTTCGCTTCATTCCATGTCAATTTCAATGTAAAATCGTTCACAGGATCGGCACCAAATGAAAATGAAGGTGACAATTTCCTGAAAAACTCCTTACCTGCCTGCAACAGTTCTTCCTTTCTGCTAATACTACACCTGATAACTTCTCGCATATAACTCGTAAGGAATTCTTCTTCGGTCCTGATTTTAAAAAAATCAAGAAATGCAAACCGGAGTTCATTGTCCGTATTTAATTGCTCAACCTGTTTTATCAACGATGACTTCCCCCATCGCCTTGGTGAAATCAAAATGGTGTTTATTCCAGCGCTGATGTTATTTTGAATGCGCTGAATATCTGCACTTCTATTGATGAAATGATCACCTGTTACAATTTTTCCATATCTAAAAGGAGAACCCATGTTTTTATACTATTAGGTATTATGCTCTTGGGTATAATACCCAAAGGTATAAAAAACAAATCACTTTGATGATATCCAGCAATAATTCCAAGTTAGATATTTACGCTATTCAGTTAGGATGCACCTGTCAATTTTATAGTTGAATCTTCACGATTAGAGTATTTTACAACTCAAAGAGCAATTAATTGCCTTTTATTATGCATATTTGTATCAATGGTTCGTTATAAATGTTAATAACTATTTGATAATCAGCGAAATAAAGAATGGATTAATTAGGTTAAATCCCTGATAATCAGTAACTTAATAGGTTAACCAATAATCTATTTCAGTTATGACTACCAGGGAGCATAAATCTTACAAAAGCCTCATTATCAGTATGTTAGATAAATTGCCTAAAATTAACCAATGGAGAAGAGATTTCTTGATTGAAACCTTCATCCTGTTTTTATCTATTCGCGGCCGTATTAACTTTCTACAACTCGGAAGGTACGGAAAATACAAAGAACAGAGGTACCGGCAGCAGTTCGAGAAGTCCTTTGATTTCTTAACCTTTAACAAGGAACTCACGTTATCCCAAGGGAGCGGCAAATATGTCATTGCCTTTGATCCGAGTTTTATCAACAAATCCGGGAAGAAAACACCCGGGCTTAGCTGGTATTGGTCCGGTTGTGCCAATCAGGCCAAATGGGGCCTGGAAATTGGAGGCCTTGCCGCCATTGATATTGATAACCATACTGCTTTTCACCTGGAAGCTGTTCAAACACTCAATACCGATGATCAAACCCTTACAGATTGGTATGCCGGGGTAATATCCGACAGAAAGGAGACCCTGATGGGTATATCCAAATACCTGGTAGCGGACGCCTGGTTTTCCAAAAAACCATTTACAGACCAGATAGTCGCCTTAGAGATGCACCTGATCAGCAGGCTCAGGGATGATGCTGACCTGAAATATCTCTACAAGGGACTACATACCGGTAAAAAAGGCAGACCACGTAAGTACGATGGTAAGATCATCAGTAACGACATTGATAAGGAATACTTCCGTTTCATATTCAGTAATGAAGAGGAAACGGTATATGCCGCTGAGGTTTATTCCAAAGCACTAAAGCGGAATATCATGCTGGTCCATGTGACATACCCAAAAGCCAACGGAAAGGATGCCCGCAAACTTTATTTCAGCACCGATGTGTCAATGGATCCATCGGAGGTACTGCTTTATTACCATAGTCGCTTCCAGATTGAATTCCTCTACAGAGACGGAAAACAACACACCGGGCTGAATGACTCTCAGGCAAGAAGTGAGAACAAATTGCACTTCCAGTTCAATGCCTCACTCACTTCCATTAATATTGCCAAAGCAATTCATTGGCTGAGCATACCCAAGGAAGAGAGAGGAGCGTTCTCCATGTCTGATATTAAAACAATGAATCACAACACCTTACTACTGAAAAGATTTATTGACGTGTTCGGTATCCGCCCATACTCTACTAAAAATCAAAACTATGTCAAAGAACTCATATTATACGGCACCATGGCCGCTTAAAAGTTTAACGAACCATTGTGTATATAACTAGCAATTAAATGCTTATGAAATACAATATTTCATTAAACCAAGACATTCTTTTAAACTTGGGCAAAAAAATAAAACAACACCGTTTAAATCATAATTTTACTTCCGGACAACTGGCAGAACTCAGCGGTGTCAGTGTTAGAACTATTACAGGGTTTGAGCGCGGTGAAAAAAACATCTCTCTCTTAAATCTTATTGAATTACTCAGGGCTCTTGGCTTAGTTAACAGAATGAGTGAATTAATACCAGAGTTACCATCAGTTAGTCCTTTGGAGTTAATTAAGATAGAAAAAAGCAAGCGAAAAAGAGCTAGTAAATAAATGGGGATTGAATCTTTCACCGATCAATCTACCACTTGATGGGAAAGAGGTATATATCAACGAGACCGATTGGAAAGATACAGCTGGAATACCCGGTCTAATATATGATTCGCTGCCAGATCGTTTTGGAAACAATCTTCTAAGAGTCTACTTTACACATAAAGGTCTTACAGAGGATGATATAGATGTTTTTACAAAACTACAATATATTGGAATCCGAGGTATGGGAGCTCTTGAATACCATCCAGCGACAGAGACTGAACAATCAGATGACATAATTTCGATAGAAGAAATCGAAAGAATATCTACAATTGCAACTCAGGGCAAAGAAGCTCTTAATACAAATCTCCAGGACAAAAAAGCACTACTTCAAATTCTTCATATAGGAACCTCAGCAGGTGGAGCCAGAGCTAAAGCTTTGATTGCGATTAATAAATTAACCGGGGATATTAAGTCTGGTCAATTTCATCATAATTCTGATTACGAATACTATCTGATCAAAATTGATGGAGCCAATAAAAAGGAATTGAGCGAACCAAGTGGTTTCGGAAGGCTTGAATATACTTACTCCCAAATGGCGAAAGATTGTGATATTCATATGATAGTTCAAATGAATGGGTAAACGGACACAACATGAGAGTAAATAACGAAAGGACGGATATTACTTTCTTAGACTTAATGACTGAGGTTGAGAAAAATCATCCAAGAATTGATGATTACTAAAAAGTTGATATATTGAATATCTTCATCTATCCCCGCTACTAAAGAAGCCCCTTAACACGTTGATGTTGAGGGGGCCTTGTTTTGGCTGGTTACAAAGGGGTTACAAAAAGCAATGCTTAAACGGCAAAAACCAATCAGAATTGCAACCCACAATGGAGGTGAATTATATTCATTGCACTTCATTCTTGGTTTTTTTAGTTATTTTCAGTGGACAATCATGTAGCTAAAGGTCAACAGTGAACTTTACCTTACCTCAACAATCATGAAAAACCCACTATTGAAAGCAGTACTCATGGTTATAGTACTGTTTATCATCATTAACAACCTGATCTTCTTTCCTTCAAATATATTATGCTGGGATGTGTTCGGTTATTACCTGTACCTCCCATTAAAATTCATTTATCATGATCTTGGACTCCAGGATGAATCTATAATACATTCCATTCTGAAGCAGTATAACAATTCTGGCACTTTTTACCAGGCATTAAGGCTCCCTGAAGGACATTATGTGATGAAATACACCATGGGCCTGTCAATCCTGTACTCCCCTTTCTTTTTTATTGGTCATATTATAGCTAAGCTGACAGGATTTGCCGCTGATGGCTTCTCATTGCCCTACCAGTACTCGATCTTCTTTGGTGGAATCATATATAGCATCTTTGCCATTATTGTGCTCTCCAGGGTTCTAATCCGCTTCTTCAGCGAGCGTATAACTGCCATCGTTTTGATCATTGTAGTATTTGCAACCAACTACATAATCCACATTACAATGTCGGGCCAAAATGCAAATTCACATAACTATCTTTTTCTTGCATATGCCCTGATCCTCTGGTTAACCATATTATGGCATGAATCCAACAAACTGAAGCACATAGTTCTCCTGGCGGTAGTGTGTGGAATTACTATTCTGATCAGGCCTTCTGAAATAGTTTGTCTCGCTATACCGGTATTATGGGGTGTGGCTAATAAAAAAACCTTAATTCAAAAAGTACAACTTCTTATAAGGAACTATTACCAGGTTCTAATCTTTGTGGCAATCCTGGCTGTGATCGGCTCTTTTCAATTCATTTACTGGAAAATTCAGACTGGTAAATTCCTCTATAACAGTTATGGTGGTAATGCAGGTGAGGGTTTTGAGTTTTTCAGTCCATATATCTCCAAAGTTCTTTTCAGTTTCAGAAAAGGATGGCTGATCTACACCCCTGTGATGGTGATTGCCATCATTGGATTTATCGTGATGTTCAAGAGGAACAGAGCGATATTCATTGCCCTGCTTGCCTATTTCATTTTCAACATATATATAGTATCTAGCTGGTCAAACTGGTGGTATACTCAGAGTTTTAGTCAGAGAGCCATGATTCCTTCTTATCCAATTATGGCCATATCACTGGGTTACTTCTTTGTATGGCTCTTTGAACAGAAAAAGGCGCTTAAAACCGCTGGGCTGACTGTCCTGGCTGGTTTATTGCTTCTGAATATATTCCAGACCATACAATATGCTAATGGAACCATACATGGAGACAGGATGACCAGAGAGTATTACTTTGCAGTGTTTGGAAAACTCAAATCTACAGAAGAAGATAAAAAACTGCTCATGGTAAATCGATCCTTTTATACAACAGAATCACTTGCAAATGAAGCAGATTACACCTCCAGGCTATTGAAGAAACTCGAATTTGAAGAAATTGATACCAGAGATAGTATTCCAGCTTATTCAGGTTCCCGTTCTTTCCAGCTCGATAGTGTAAACATCTATACTCCAGCCATTGAATCCACCTATGAACAGCTCACAAAAAAGGATCATGCCTGGATAAAGGTTACTGCATTTGTATTCCCCACTGAAGATAATATACAGTATCCTTTCAGCCTGGTGGTTCATTTCACTCATAATGATTATCCTTATAAGTACAGGGCCTTTGATTCTGAAAAGATGAATCTTCAGATCAATCAGTGGAACAAAGTTACTTATCTCTATTTAACTCCAGAGGTCAGGAAAAAGTATAATAACCTGAAGGTCTATTTCTGGAACCGTGGGACCGGTAAAGTTTACATTGATGATCTTCAAGTGGAGGTTTTAGAAAAGAAGTAATTTTGATTAAGCGTTGAATCAAGTAGGATTGAAGGAACACAAACCAATATGGATGAAGCATTACTTCCCATCGAAGAGATAAAACCCGAAAGGAAAAAGGACTGGTTGGAAGTGAATAACTATATCACAGCATTAAACAAGGCTATTGAGGAACTACAAGTATTACCCATATCATCTCGTCTATTAAAAACAACACACAAAATATTACTCCAAAGTGTAAGAGGAGAGCATAAACTTCCAGGTGAATTCAGGTCCAGCCAAAACTGGATCGGGGGCAGTTCATTGGCCGATGCCGTATTTGTACCACCTCAACATCAATTGGGTGATGATTTGATGGGTGATTTAGAAAAATACCTTAACAATGAGAAAATTGATGTACCCGCTCTCATCAGAATTGCTGTAGCACATTACCAATTCGAAACCATTCACTCTTTTCTTGACGGAAATGGAAGAAGCTGAATGCATTATTTTAATATCCAATCACAACCATTGACAAAGCTTCCAAAATATGTGGACTGAGTTTCAAGGTGGCAAATGATTTAGTTAGGCTAATGCAGGATCAACAATATCTTAAAGAGCTGACTGGTCAAAGCCGTAACAGAATATTTGTTTTTAATCAATACCTGCAAGCATTTGACAACTAGTATACGCCACACAATCAGCCACTTTCTGCATAAAAACAAGAAACGATGTCACCATCCAAAGACATACTTCATGGGTACATTATATCCAGGTATCTCTGGCATTTCCGGATATAGAAGAAACTGAAATTTTTAATCTCTTTTTTATCAAACAATAAATCTCTATTCTTGAATGTTTAAGTGGCTCTCCGATAATCAATTCATGATTTCCAGAACTTCAACATCGAAAGTAAGGGTAGAGTTAGGTGGGATAATCGGAAAGCTTCCCTCTTCTCCATAGCCCAGATCTGATGGAATGATAAACCTGAATTTCTCACCAACTTTCATCAGCAGCATCCCTTCATATAAACCCGGGATGATGTCACCCAAACCAACTGTAAACTCTGCCGGGCTCTCTCTTTTTACTGAAGAATCGAAAATGTTGCCATCCGAAAAATAGCCTGTGTAGTGAACCATCACAGTATTTCCGGTGTGCAGCATCTCTCCTTCACCCTGTTCCACTATATAATACTGCAATCCTGAACTTGTGGTGTTGAGCAATGAATCCTCTGTAGAAAATGGCTCCACAGGATTTCCCGGTCTTACTTCTATAAGTTCAAGATCATACAAAAGTGTGGAATAAGGTTCTATTACTCCAGAGGAATAGGCACCAAATGCTAACGGGGAAGGAATGATGGCACGGGCCTTACTCCCTTCATTCATATAACTTACGGCTTCATTTAAGCCGTGAATGATACCCCAGTCCCACAAATTAAAATTGAATGCTTCTCCAGTGATCTCAGAGGATCCAAGTGTGGTGCCATCCATCAGGGAGGCATGATATTCAATGACTACAGTATCGTAATAATCAGGCTTTACACCTGTCCCAACAGAATCTTCAAGAAAGTAAAGTCCTGTCCAGGTAGGAATTGCATTAATATTGTTTGTTACCAGGTATTCTGCCAGTTCATTGATTTCATCCTCTCTTGTTCTTTCCTCCTCTTCCTTTAAGCAGGAAGAGAAAAACAATATACTTATTGCAAAAAATATGGTAAATAGAGCTTTGTGATATTTCATTTTTGTTGCGATTTATTAGACAATTTTCGTCCAAAGATAAGTTAGATTTCTTTCAGTCTTACCTTCATAGAGTGCAAATATCAAACGGAGGGCATTCGGCAAAAAAAAACCACCCATTCCTGAGTGGTTTTTCTATTAGGATCCGAGATCCCCTGAAAATTTTGATTTTATCCCTGCAATCTTGGCATATAAGTAGCAATTATGCCAACAGCCTGGTCCTTTTCTATGTTGCGCTTCTTCAGGAGAATTGTTTGATCGTGGTACTCTTCTGAGTCAAACATATCCCTTGTAGCTGGACTGCGAAACCTGGCCTTTCGAACACCAAATCCTTCTCTGGTGCAGTTATACTGAAACCAGTAGTCTTTGGTAAAGGCAATATATGATTCGCAGTCACCCTGGTCAAGTACAGCAATCTTCATGTTATTCTTCGGATTGTCATAATAGACATTGTATACTGCATACTCGTCACCCTGATACTGATAGATATCATCGGTTGCCTGAACCACGAAACTACCGGCAGCGGTATTGGTAGTTCCGGTAAGATAGACTTCTGTGGTGTTGCCTCCTGCAATAGCTAAAGTTGAAACGCAGAATAACGCCAGAATTGCGGGTGCAAATCTCATTAGGTAATCTACTGCTGTTTTCATGGTATTAAGTTTTTAATTAATTATCAGAAACTAAAGTATGGTATTTATTTAGAACCATTCTAAGCAGATAGATAATTAACACCCTATTTAACAATTGCTATATATGATTTGTGGGAATAGAAGTATCGATCAATATTATTTTGATATTTAAACCTTTGTTGAGAAAAAAGGTCAAAACTATGCTTACATGTAACTACATCCCAATATGAGCAGCATGGTAAACCGCTGGGAAAAAGCGATCATCCTATTCTATTTAATATGCCTCTCGGGTTTATTGTCCGCCCAGTCATTACCTGAAAATCTCCATTTTGAGGAGCCTGAACACAGACTTAATTTAAGTGCTGCGGAAAGTACAGGATTTTACGATGAATCGATTATTGAACCGGTCAATTTGGAATTCTATGATGAGAATTATTGGGAAAAGCTGCACCAATATTACAATACAGAAACATATGTGCTTGCAAAACTGACTTATAAAGGCGAAGAATTTGATAGCATCGGGGTACAGTTCAAAGGTCAAACTTCTTATAGACAACCAACCAACCTGGGATCGGAAAAACTCTCCTTTGGTATTAAACTCGACAAGTACATCAGCGGACAGGAGATCGATGGCTATGCTACGTTTAACTTTAATAATGCCTGGCGGGATCCCTCTTTCATGAAAGAAGCGGTATATGCACATCTGGCGCGAAAACATATCCCCGCAGTCCAGGGCAATTTTATTCACCTTTATCTAAATGGAGAAGATTGGGGCCTCTATCCCAATATTCAACAGCTTAACAATGACTTTCTGAAAGAGTGGTTCATGAATAACAATGGTATCCGTTGGCGTGCTGATGTACCTCCGCCAAGCCTGAAAAGTACAGAAGAGACTGAGCCAAACTGGGGAGATGGAACCGCAGCCCTGAACTATCTGGGACAGGACACGGCACAATACCAGCAGTACTACACCTTAAAATCATCGGAAGAAGTCAATCCCTGGGATTATCTGGTAAAGGTATGTGATGTACTGAACAACACACCGATTAAGAACCTGTACGATTCCATCAGAAACTATATCAACCTCGATGCTACATTATGGTTTCTTGCCACTGAAATACTTTTTTCTGATGACGACAGCTATGTGCACAAAGGTAAGATGGACTACTATCTCTATTGGGATGAAGAAACAGGATTGATGAATCCGCTTGAATTTGATGGAAATACAGCAATGGGCATCAGGAATGCTAAGTGGGACTTGTTCTACAATGAAACTGATGCAAATTATCCACTCTTAAACCGATTACTGCAGATTCCTGAGATCAGACAGCGATACATTGCACATGCAAAAACAATTCTTGAAGATAGTTTTAATGATACGGACCCCATCAAATTGATCGATAACCTGGCCTCTTTGATAGATGAAAAGGTGAGGTCAGATCCCAAAAAAACTACAACGTATACCCGGTTCAGAATTTCAGTGGATACCCTGAAGGGATTTATTGAACAGCGCAGGGATTTTATTCTGTCTGACCCTGAAATGAATGATATTTCACCGGTGATCGAAAACATAAAATTTATCGCAAACAATGTAGATTGGAAAGCCCCGAATGCCAATGAACCGGTAGTAATTTCAGCAACAGCAAGCCATCCGTCGGGTATCAGAGAGGTGAATCTTTTCTATGGGACCGGATTCTTTGGCAATTTTGAAAAAGTAAAAATGGAAGGGGCCGGTTCGGTATATACCTCCCAACTGGAGGGTTTTTATCCAGGAGATTATGTACGTTTCTATATTGAAGCAGTTGCCAATGATAAGTCAGAAACCAGGAGTTATTCACCTTCCGGTGCTGAACATGATGTATTTCTATTCAGGGTAAACATTGCCGAACTGGTATCTTCGGAGATAGTGATCAATGAATTCATGGCTTCGAATGATATTACATATTCAGATGAACAGGGCGAGTTTGATGATTGGATTGAACTTTATAATACCTCTTCAGTAGACCAATCTCTGGATGGCTACTACTTATCAGATAACTCAGGAAACCTACAAAAATGGGCTTTCCCCCCTGGCACAGTAATCAATGCCAACGGATACCTTGTTATCTGGGCTGATGAAGATGAAGAACAACGCGGCTTGCATGCAAATTTTAAACTTTCAGCATCGGGTGAGGAACTGTTTCTGATCAATTCCCAGGGAGAAATTGCCGATCAGGTTTACTTTACTGCACAAACATCCGATTTGAGTTACGGGCGAATACCCAATGGCGATGGTTATTTTCGGCAACTTAATCCAACTCCAAATAGCAACAATCAGCTTTCTCTTACCAATCAACCAGCTTTTTCCCAATCAGATGAATTAATTGTTTATCCCAATCCGGCGACAAACATATTGCATCTAAAATATGACAATTGCCATATCCAAAAAGTTGCCATCTACGACATGTTGGGCAAAAAAATATTCAGTACGGGTAATACCCTTCTTATCGACATATCACAGTTAACACCGGGTTTATACATCCTGAAGGCTGATTATCTCTCTGCCATTTTCCAGAAAATACCGCACTAGGCTGGGAAAAAGCCCTATCTCCCTATCCTTTTAGCGATCAAAATATACTTCGTGCAGCCAATATTAATGGATGGGATTGATTTCACTTATTAGCGAAAATAATACATTAGGCTTTAGGATTTAAGTTTAGTTATTGCCAGCTCCTTTGCAAGCCTTGCTTTACGTTTGATATTTGCCCCGGGGCCAATGTCAAGCACCTTATCAAGTATCTTTATTATCTCGTCTGCAATGGCCTGATCAATGATTAACGGAGGGACAAGTCCCAGTACATTCCCGCTGAAGTATAAGAGCAGTCCCCTGCTGGATGCATCCAGTCCCAGTTCCTGCACAGTATCTTTATGCAGGGGTTCTTTGGTCTTCTTATCCTTTACCAGCTCAATCCCGATGATTAATCCTTTTCCCCTTACCTCTCCAACTATTCTCTTTTTATCCAGGACAGATTTCAGTTTTCCCAACAAATATTCTCCAATCTGAGCTGCGTTTTGAGGCATACTTTCATTGATGATTATATCAATATTGGCCAATCCCACTGCCGCACAAACCGGATGGCCACTGGCTGTAGATCCATGTTCCAGCTCATTTCCCTCTCCAAGAAAACGATCAAAAATCTTTTCTGTCACCAGCGTGGCTGACAGAGGCAAATAACCACTGCTGATGGCCTTTGACAAACACATGATATCGGGTTGCGGATTCCAGTCTTCACTCATGAAAAGTTTTCCTGATTTCCCGAAACCTGTGGTAACCTCATCAACTACAAACAGAATGCCGTGCTCCCGGCAGATTTTTCCAACTTGTTTATAGTATTCTTCAGGCGGAACAATAAATCCATACGCTCCCATCACTGGCTCAAGAATGAAGGCAGCAATGGTCCCAGGACCTTCATTCTCAATCTTTGCTCTAAGTTCCTTAGCACAGTCTAATCCACAATCCGGATACTTTGATTGCCCGAATGGACAGCGATAACAATAAGGGGGATCTATCTGGACATATCCATCCAGCACCGGCCCGTACTTGTGCTGTTCCACTTCAAGTCCTGATGTGCTCATAGCTCCGTAGGAAACCCCGTGATAACTATGCTTCAAAGAAATGATCTTATACCTGCCATGGTCTTTTTCGTCCGCACTCTGACGAAAATATTGCCGGGATATTTTCAGGGATGTTTCAACAGCTTCAGAGCCGTTTGTCCCAAGGTATACATATTGATACTGTGAGGGAGAAATGTTAACCAGTTTGTCGGCCAGTTCAATGGCTCTGGGATGTGTTTGCCGGAAGCACGAAGCATAAGCCAGTTCTGACATTTGTTTTTTGGCAGCTTCAATCAGTTCCATTCTTCCATGACCAATTGAAACATTCCAGAGGGATGAAAAACCATTGATATATTTTCTGCCTCTGTCATCATATACATAAGGGCCCTCACCCCGCGTTATCACAATGGGGCCAAAACCGAGGTAATCAAGGAACTGGTCCATCTGGGTAAATGGATTCCACAAAGAGTATGGGATCCCTCTGTACGTTTTCTTTTTCATTGAACAAATATTTGGTTTTCAACATAGTAAGTTAAGTTACTATTTATAGCAATCCAAAATATAAGCCATTTCTTTGTTAGAAAAATAATAGTCCGGCTTTCTCAGAATTTCATATATTAGTTTCTGAAAATCAATTCATCATCACCATGAAACCATACACAGACAATACCCGAAGAGAATTCCTCAGGAAACTCATTGCCAGCACCTCCATGATGGGACTGGCACCTGCCCTGGGCAGCCTGCAATCCTGCACCGGAACAGCCGGCAAAGTCGGACTGCCCATGAGACCATTCGGCAATACCGGTGAAATGGTTAGCATATACAGCCTTGGGGCCCAGGCCACCGTGGAGCAGGTGGGAATGAAGGACCAGGCCATCGAGATCATCAACAGGTGCATTGACCTGGGCATTAATTATATCGATACATCGGCCTGGTACGGGATGGATGGCACCAGCAGCAAGGATGACCATCTAAGGGGTACCAGTGAACGGCATGTGGGAGAGGTGATGAAAACCCGCCGAAGCGAAGTTTTCCTGGCCACCAAGACCCATGACCGCAGTTATGATGGTGCCATGAGGCACCTGGAGAGCTCATTGAAGAACCTGCAGACAGATACAATTGATCTCTGGCAGATCCATAATATCAAGGGAGGGGGGAATGAAGACATTGACTACATCTTCAGTGATGACGGAGTGATGAAAGCACTGGAAAAGGCCAGGGATGAAAAGATCGTCCGCTTCCTGGGTATTACGGGTCATGCCGATCCGGATCCCATGAAAGAGCTGGTAGACCGTTATCCTTTCGATACTGTATTGATGGCGCTGAATGCTGCGGATAAACATCATAATTCATACATAGAAAAGTTGCTTCCAACAGCAGTGGAAAAGAACATGGGCATCATTGGGATGAAGATCCCTGCCCGGGACAGGATATTTTCGCACGGGGGCATCATCACCATGAAAGAGGCCATGAGTTACACCATGTCACTTCCCATAAGCACCATCATTGTAGGGATTGATAAAATTCCTGAACTGGAAGAGAATATCAGGATCGCGCAGGAGTTTGAACCACTGTCGGCCGATGAAATGCTTGCCATCGAAGATAAGGTGAAACCCCATCATGAGCACCTTCTGTTCTATAAAGGCCTTTCAGATTGGCCTGAAGAGTGGTCGGGTAATAATGTCTGATACAGGTGCTTGTATGTAAACCTACCAGCAAATGGCGCAAAAAATTATTCCCAAATACTACGGCTTAAGATTGTACCTGGCATCTACCTTCCTCTATTTCTTTCTTGTCATCCCCTTTCTGTTCTTTATTGCCTTCCAGAGTATTCCGCAATTTGCAGCACATAAAAACATTTCACTCATTAACATACAAGGCCTGGGTGAAGATTACGCGGATAGTATTGCCAGTGATAAATTAGAAGCCTTAGCTCAGGTTCCCGCTACTGACCCGCATGACAACGTTGAGGTGTTTGAGGAAAAGGGACCCTTTTCAAAATACTTCCGGTTGTTGTTTCTTCTTTTATTCCTGAGTTATATGGCCGGGCTTGTATACAATATACGCTTTAAGCGATATTTTAAACTGAAGCGGAGAAAGAGAGAGATCCCGGAAAGGTTACACGCATTCTGTAAAAGAAACCTGTTGGCTACCCCCCTTGTAAACAGCATGATACTCACCATACCCAATGTGGCGATCATTGTATACTCACTTATTTTCATTATTGCTCAGAACAGGATTGAAGGAGAAATTGAACAAGGCCTTTTCATTCAATTCTTCTACCTTACACTGGTAGCGGCACTCCTGGAATTTCTGTTTGTCTACTACTGGCAAAAACACCGGGTCCATATCATGTATATCGATCATCTCTATTCAGGAACAGAGCTTCGCAAACAGGTGTTTTCCCGTAAAGGAGGAAAGATCAGGAACAGGCTTCTCATTGCCAGCAGCATGACCACATTCCTTCCGCTGGTGATTGTACTTGTTTACCTCATTTTGAGCCTGACTTCCGTCAAAGATCTAAACCTGGAATCCATAACCACCGAACAGACAGAAATCCTTATTGGATCCTGGGAAAGAATCTTTGATTGGGACCAGAAACCAAAATCAATAGAAATCCTTGAGAAGCTCTTCTATGTAAATGCGGTTGATTCCATCATCATGCTTGTAGGGATCGGGAACGGTATCATGGTTTCATTCATCTATGTATTACTGTTCATTAAATGGACAAACCAGGATATCACCGGTCCTCTGAAAGACCTCCTGAAGAATATCAGGAACACCAGGGGAGGCGAGGTAGAAAACTACACCATTGTGCGCACCAACGATGAAATTGGCGAGCTTGCCGAAGGGTATAATGAAATGACAAAGAAAATCCACGATTATGTGGAGAGCATTTCAAAGATGAACAGGGAATTGGAAGAAAGGGTAAAGGAGAGAACCAATGAGGTAGTCATGCAGAAAGAGGAGATTGAAGCCCAAAAAGAGGAGATAGAGACGCAATTGGATATGGCAACCCTGCAGAGAGATACCATTTCACGACAAAATGAACAGATACTGGATAGTATTCGTTATGCTGAAAGGATCCAGGCAGCCATTCTTCCACCAGTAGATTATTTATCCGAAACCCTGACCGATCATTTCATAATATTTAAGCCCAGGGATATTGTAAGCGGAGATTATTATTGGACCACCCGACTCGACGAGAAACTATTAATTGCAGTGGCCGACTGTACGGGACATGGTGTTCCGGGAGCCTTTGTAAGCATGCTTGGTATTTCATATCTGAATGAGATTGTAAACAGGAGTGAATCCATTCAGGCGAATCAGATCCTGGAACAGTTGAGAAACCTTGTGATTAAATCATTGCATCAAACCGGTAGTAAAGGAGAAACGCAGGATGGAATTGAAATTGCGATGTGTGTGATTGATACCCATAATAATATAATGGAATATTCGGGAGCAAACAGGCCGGTATATATCATTAGAAATGGAGCATCAGCCGGAGCAAAGAAGGAGAGCAGTTCCGGATATACGCTTATGCATATCAATCCTGATAAGATGCCCATCGGCATTTATGAACAGGAAACTAAACCTTTTACCAACACTGAAATACAATTGAAAAAGAATGATTCTATATACCTGTTTTCCGATGGATATGTTGACCAGATCGGCGGTCCGGCAAGGAAAACATTCAGATCAAAATATTTTAAGGAGCTACTTCTTGATATCCAGGATCAACCGATGGAGTCGCAAAAAAGAGTCCTGATTGAAAAGCTGGAAGCATGGCAGGGTAGTGTAGAACAAATCGATGATATATTGGTCGTTGGAATTAAAATCTAAGAAGCTCGTGTTCAAATTACTATACCTCAATTTTTACATATTCAAAATGAAGCTTTGACATCCTTGACATCTCCATCCCTACCTCCAGCATATCCTCATCATCTGCTTCGTAGAACCATTTTACCTGGATACTAATTCCCTGCGAGTGTATTTTACTCAAGATTTTAAAAATATCCAGGATGTATTTTGCGGAGGTGGAGTTAAAATACTCAAAATTGAACTGAAATTCACGTGGTACAGTTCGATTTGATGGATCCTGTTCAGAAAAACCGGCAGCGAATTTTTCCAGCCATTCCAGAACAGGCATGTAAAAATTCCTCACATTCTCAGGCCGCGATTCACCAGAGAATTCATATTTGCCCTTCTCAGGGTCAAGAATAATTTTCGGTGAATTTAACGTATGTTCAATGATTAACTTTTCCATGAATTATTCATTTATAGTTATTTGAATTTCAAAGAAGGAATAGTCGTTTTCCAGGGATGTAAAACTGTAATTGATTTCCTTATCAGTTCTCAGGGCCATGGTAATTAACCCAAGACCAGCCCCCTTATCATCCAAACCGGATTCCTGATTTATAACATCCTCATACAACGTTTTCAAGGCTTCATTGTCCAGTTGATTGACCCGATCAAGCTTGAACCTGAGCTCACCAATATCATCATTGGACACCATATTTCCGGCAGTAATAAGGAATGCATCATCCAGCTTCTTCACCGAGACCATAGGGTCCCTTATTTTGTTCAGATCATCTGTAGATATGCGGGCAGAATACTTATAGATATTGTCTAAGGATTCAACAAAAATGCCGTAAAGCCTTTTTTTGACGGGTTTTTTCAAACCCTGAAACTCCGGCGCTGACCTTAGCTTATTCAGCAATATTTCAATCGATCCAAAAGAGATCGAACCTTCAAAATCCATAATGGTTTTTAACTTCATCATAGGATTAGCTGTAATCTCATACCCCGGTCAACCGGATTATGACAACCTGGGACATGTGAGCTGCCTTACAAAATAACCAAAAAAAACAGAACTAATTTAATTTGTACTTTTAACGTATGAGTGAACCCATATTAAAAGCCCTGATGCAACTGTTTGCATTGATAGTTGATATCGATGAAAACAAAGGTATTTCTGACAAAGAAAAAACCATTGTACGGTCATTTCTTGCCCGTCAGTTAAACAATGAACTGGTGGAAAGGTACATGAAGGTTTTTGATGATTACCTGAAAGTGTACCATCAGGATGACATTACCAGGGGCAGTATCAGGGAGCGAAAACGGACATCCCTGACTGCCGTAAGGATATTGGGGATCTGTGAAAAGATCAATGAAGAGCTGGAGCAAAAACAAAAGATATATGTGGTCATTCAGCTCATCGAATATATCGCATACGGGATCGATATTCGGGAAAAAGAACTGGACTTTCTTCAGACCGTGGCTTCTTCATTCAATATACAGGAGGAGGAATATCAGAATATCCTGGGTTTCGTTGCCTACTCCCTGAAGGACACTCCTCAAAAGAAAAATATCCTGTTGATTAACAATGAGGAACAATCCAGCCTTCAGGATGTGAAGCATATATATGACAGGAACTTTATTGGGGAGATATCCTTTCTTAATATTGCAAGTGTTAATACCTATATTCTTCGTTATCATGGAAAAGACGACCTGTTTCTGAACGGGCAGCATATTCACTCAGGACTGACATATACATTTGAACATGGATCCTCTATCAGGGGCCAGAATATTGATCCCATCTATTATACGAATGTAACAGGGACCTTTTCAAAATCCTCCACTGCCTCCAATTTATCTTTTGTTGCTCAGAATGTGGTATTCAAATTTAAGAACAGTGAAAATGGGCTTCAGGAGTTCAACCTTCATGAAGAGTCGGGAAAACTAGTTGGTATTATGGGTGGAAGTGGTGTCGGTAAATCTACCCTTCTCAATGTATTGAATGGCAACCTGATACCTCAGCAAGGAAAAATATTGATCAATGGTTATGATCTCCATAGTGAAATGGAGAAAGAAATTCTGAATGGTGTCATAGGATTTATCCCGCAGGACGATTTATTGATTGAAGATCTAACTGTCTACCAGAATCTCTATTATAACGCAAGGCTCTGTTTGAATGAATCTAAGGAGGAACAGTTAAAAGAGATCGTAAAGCAGGTATTGGTTGACCTGGACCTTTATGAGATCAGGGATCTAAAGGTCGGGAAACCTTTAAACAAGGTCATCAGTGGAGGCCAGCGCAAAAGGGTAAATATCGGACTGGAATTAATTCGTGAACCCTCTGTATTGTTCGTTGATGAACCCACTTCCGGTTTATCGTCGGTAGATTCGGAAATGGTGATGAATTTACTTAAGGAACAGGTCTATAAAGGCAAATTGGTGATAGTGAACATTCATCAACCCTCTTCCAACCTGTATAAGATGTTCGACAAGATCATATTCCTGGATAAGGGAGGATTTCAGATCTACTACGGAAATCCTTCAGAAGCTGTGGTCTATTTCAAAACAAAGAGCAACCATGCCAATGCAAAGGAGGATCAGTGTACCAGATGTGGTAATGTGGATCCTGACCAGGTATTGCAGATTATTGAGGCAAAGATTGTGAATGAGCACGGGAAATTATCGCGCACCAGGAAAGTCAGCCCGAAAGAGTGGTTCAACAATTTTAAGAGCAGTACTGTTCAAAAACCTGAAGAAAAGGAGGTAAAGAGAGATCTTCCTGAGAATTATTATAGCATTCCCGGACTTATTAGGCAATTGAAGATCTTTTTTATTCGAGACGTATTGTCGAAACTGACAAACCGGCAATACATCATGATCAGTCTTCTGGAAGCACCCTTGCTAGCCATGATTTTGGGATATTTCACCAAATATTTTAGTGGCTTACGTGACATTCCGGATGCATATGTATTTCGAAACAACGAAAATCTGCCCGCTTTTTTATTAATGAGCGTCATCGTTTTCCTTTTTCTGGGATTGACCATCAGTTCTCAGGAGATTATCAAAGACAAGAAGATCCTCCAGCGTGAGTCGTTTTTAAATCTAAGCCGTTTCAGCTATTTGAATTCGAAAATCCTGATCATGTTTATGATATCTGCTGTACAAACCATATCATTTGTCCTGATAGGCAACTTCATATTTGAGATAAAAGGAATGACATTCAGTTACTGGATGATTCTGTTCACAACCTCCTGTTTTGCCAATATGCTGGGATTAAATATTTCTTCCGGACTCAACTCTGTAATTACGATCTATATACTCGTACCATTTCTACTCATACCTCAGATTTTATTCAGCGGTGTAATGGTGAAATTCGACAAACTGCATAAAAACCTGACAAACTATGAATACGTTCCTGTTATTGGCGACCTGATGACCTCTCGCTGGGCCTATGAAGCACTGGCTGTAGAGCAATTTAAAAACAATAAATACCAGAGGGTATTCTTTGCACTTGATCAGGAGATTAGCAATTCCAGGTATTTCGAATCTTTTTTAATTCCAACGCTACAGGGCAAGCTGGATGAATCTGTGCGAAGTTTAAATACCAATGGAAATCGGGCACAGACCTTAATGAACCTGACCATGATTCAGGATCAGATTGCCCATCTGAATAGAGCGGTTCCGGAGGTCCTTTATAAACCCGGTGATAATCTGAATATTGAGTCTTTCAATGAATCAATAGCCTCGGAAACAAAAGCATACCTGCGAAAACTAAAAGACAAGACTCATGAAAAAATTAAGGCTGCCACCCAGGAAAGAAAGCTTCTGCAAGAACAGCTAATCGATCAACTGGGCGGATTAAAATCCTTTTCTTCATTCAGGAATGAACATGATAACAGCAAACTATCGGATATATTATTAAACCGGCATGAGCTGGTTAAGATCGTTGAAAAGGATCACCTGTTGATCAGAAAATATGAGCCTGTATTCATGGAACCCACCTCAAACCTGGGGAGGGCACATTTATACGCTCCATTGAAGATAATTGGCGGACTTAAAATCGATACACGGTGGTTCAATGTGATCATAATCTGGATTTCGTCACTGATGCTCTATATGACCCTCTATTTTGACGTGATAAAAAAAGTGATCGTCTATTTATCCAAGCGTTCTGTCTAGGTTAAATGCAGCGCTGATCAGGGCCAGGTGTGTAAAAGCCTGGGGGGTATTTCCCAGTGATTCCCCGTGGATCCCGATTTGCTCTGAATAGATCCCCAGGTGATTTGCATAACCGAGCATCTGTTCAAACATCAGCCTTGCTTCTTCAAGCTTTTCCGGATTGGCCTTTCCGGCCCGCGTCAATGCTTCCACCAACCAGAAGGTACAGATGTTGAAGGTCCCTTCATCCCCCATTAATCCATCCGGAGATTCGGTGCTGTTATACCTGTATACCAGGCTGTTGGAAACAAGCCCCCCCTTATGAGGTGAACACAGGGTGGCATCCAGGGTTTTGATCATCATTGGATCGGTGGGTGCTATAAAAAAGACCAGTGGCATCATAAGGTTGGAGGCGTCCAGGCTTGAGCTTCCATAATATTGTATAAACGCCTGCCTTTCTTCACTCCACCCATTTTCCATAATATCCATATAGATCTCATCCCTTGCCCTGATCCATTTGGCCAGGTCGCCCGGAAAAGAACGTTTCAAAGATAATCTGATGGCCCGGTCAAGTGCCACCCAGCACATCAACTTGGAGTAAACAAAATGCTGCTGCCCGCTTCGCATTTCCCATATCCCCTCATCTTTCAATCTCCAGTTCTCGACGACCCAATCAACTATCCTGGTAACTTTTTTCCATCCATTATATGAAATTGGGAGTGCGTATTTATTAAACAGGTAGATCGAATCCATCAGCTCTCCATAAATATCCAGTTGAAGTTGATCATAAGCTCCATTGCCAATGCGAACCGGTCCGGATTTCATATACCCCTCCAGGTGATCAAGCGCTTCTTCTTTCAGTTCGTGTCTTCCATCAATACCATACATGATCTGGAGAGGTTCTTCTTTACTGCATTCACTGAGGCGATCACGAACCCATGCCATAAATGCGGAGGCTTCCTGGGTGAAACCCAAGCGCATAAATGCATACACCGTGAAGGCTGCATCCCTGATCCATGTGTACCGGTAATCCCAGTTGCGCTCGCCGCCAATTTCCTCGGGAAGGCTGCAGGTGATCGCCGCTACGATGGCACCGGTGGGTTCGAAAGTCAGTAATTTCAGTATCAGCGCAGAGCGATGAACCATCTCACGCCAGCGTCCCTTATAGTGTGACCTGGATATCCAGTTTCGCCAGAACAGAATGGTATCATGTAAAGATGTTTCGATCCCGTGTATATCCGATTTGACCTGACATATTTCACTCCCCTGTATTTTGTGAAGCACAAATACGGCAGAACCATCCTGCTCTAAGAAGAACTCCACACAGGCCCGGTCACCTTCTCTATTCAAAGGAAGAGAACTGGAGAGTCCCATGATCAGGTCCTCAGAAATAAATGCCACACCTCTTTCGGAGATATTCACTTCATGTCTGTCTCTCCCGTAATTAAAAGCAGGGAAACATTCCATCTTCATTTTTACGCGTCCATGAATTCCCTTTACTTTTCTTATGATGCGGTAGTCCTTCTCATCGGTAATTTGTGAGCCGACTGGCATAAAGTCAGACACTTCGACTATTCCGTCCGGGGTCAGGAAACGTGTAATCAACACATTGGTATCCGGCCAGTAAAACTGCTTTGTTTTATAGTCAGTCACCGGTTGGATCGAAAAATATCCCCCTATGTTGCTATCCAGAATTTTAGCAAAGATGCTGGGCGAATCAAAATGGGGAAAGCAAAACCAGTCGATAGATGCATCTGTCCCAACCAGGGCTGCTGAACGCATATTACCAATTATGCCATAGTTTTCGATGGGTTGATAGTTTTCCTTTTTCATTTTGAGTTACTTTATTACAGTGGTGAATCGAATACTCTGGTTGGCAAGGGATATGCCTGCCTTCACTCCCACATTGTCAACAAACTGACCGTGGACAGAAAATGTGCCTGACAGGAAGGCTATGATGATGACAATTGTTCCCCGGTTCATTCGATGATCACCTTTTTTATTTCAAATGTGTTCCCGTACCCAAGTTGCATGAAATAGATCCCTCTCTTCAGAATTCCCATATCAATGGTGTATGGGAAAAATGGCATGCATCCTTCAAATCTCCCGCTATATACAAGCTGGCTGAGCCCGTTAAACACCTCCACGGTTACATCTTCCCCCCGTTGGTTAATCAACTGAAATGTGATCATTCCCTGTCCGGGATTGGGATAAATTGAAAACGTTTCTTCACTGCCTTTTTCCAAGACTATCTCTTGAATACCCACTACCTGTTTCAACACCCAGTCATTGGGATCGATCTGGATGCTGTCCACCGCATGGGGCATATTGAACAGGTACGCCTCATCATTGACCAGTTGATAAACCCTGACCGTGGTATCCCCTCCCGGATAGAATATCCTGTATTCCATGGGCATTTTAAACAGGGTTGCCAGTTCAGAAGAAGTGGTCTGGGTGGAAAAGATCGTCAGGTTTTGATCTTGCTGGTCCCATGTAACTTCATATAAGGGAAATCCCATCCCGAAATACCATTGATCGAAAAAATCAGTAAAATCCATGCCGGAGGTCTCTTCCAGGACTTCCTTGAATTGTAATCCGGTGGCCACATCATTGGCATACCGGGCAAGGAAATTCCGAAGTGTCTGGAAAAAGATTGCGTCATCCTGCAGTTCAAACCGGATCATGTGGATCAGTGCCATCCCTTTGCCATAAGAGAGATTCCCGCTGAAGATTCGGGAGTCATTTTCAGCCTCAACATCAGGAACATAGACACTCCCATCTGGCTCTTTCATGGCCCGTTCAAACCAATAGGCCCTTTCACCATAAGCATATTCAGGACCCAGGTTCTCGGTAGCAAGATTAGCTGCATAGGTAGCAAATCCTTCATTGATCCAGATGTCTTGCCAGGTAGCACAAGTGACATAATTTCCAAACCAGGAATGTCCTAATTCGTGTGCCACCAGGGAAAAATTAAAGTTACCCATACCGGTCATGGTCTGGTGTTCCATACCGCCTCCCAATGGCCACAGGTAATGCCCGTATTTCTCTTCACGAAATGGATAAGGACCGAATAGATTGCAATAAACTTCCATGATTGCTGCTGTCGCTTCTATCTGGTCCCTGTAGGCAGGAAGACATTCAGGATGGTTGTAAACGAAATTCTGGATGAAAATGGGTGAAGGAAGACCATCGGGATGGACCTCAATGTTATATTCAATATAGTCCGCAACCGCAATGGAGATCAGGTAAAAAGCAATGGGATAGTTGGATTTCCACTCATACCTCACCTTACCATTGGGAAAATAGGTGGTTCCGGTCAATATCCCATTGGATACGCCCTTCAACCCAGAATCTGTGGTGATAAAAACATGGACCGAGTCAGCCTTATCTGCCAGGTTCTCCTTACAGGGGAACCAGTCCTTTGCATAAAATGGTTCCGATAGTGTAAAGGTCACCGGCATGCCCCAATCATAATCTGTTTCCGTAACCATTCCCACACCTGTCTGTCCGCTATAGAAGATCTGTGCCGTTAGCATCTCCCCCATATCAATTGGATCGCCCAAAAGAATCCTGATCTCATCGTCTGCATGGGTAAATTGCTTCTCTTCCCCGTTCACCCGGACCTGTTCCACGGTCAACCCGTTATATAGCTCAACCACGAGGGTTGAGAGTGCATTGTTCTGTACCCTGGCAAGAATGGTTACATTTCCCTTGATATGGTCTGACTCATTATCCACCTCCACATCCAGTTTATAGAATTTGATATCGTAATCGTTCAGGAGGGGATTTGTATTAAGGGAGGTAGCAGACTTATGGTATGCAGGCTCTCTTTCTATGAGGTGCCACTGGGAAAGATCATCCGGAGCCAGGTTTTGTGCAATGACCGTACCCGAAAATCCCGTCAGGTAACACAGGAACATCAAAATGGATCCGGTCGCTTTCATGTGATAATAATTTTCATGTTCGGTTCATCTTCACAAAACTGTGATTGCCCGAATAAGGTACAAATCTATCCTTTTCAAACCAAATCAGCGGGTTAGTGGATTGATCAGAGGGCCCTCATATGCCTCCGCCTGAAAGCCCATGAGCCCAATATAAAGTAGAGGATGGTCAGGACCACAAGGGCCAGTATTTCAGGCCGAGTGTCTCCAATCTCCTGTCCCTGTACCAGGACCTTATAGAGTGCATCCACGGCCCAGGTAGGTGAAAGAAAATCATTCAACATTACCGTATAACCTCCGATGATAAAGAGCTTGCCCCCAGCTATGGGAAAGGCTGCACCGGTGAAAAACATTAACAGGAATAGCGGGAAGGTTCCTATGATGGCCACCTCTTTAATGGACCTGCACATGGCTGCAACGATGAGGCTAAAGCTGATCATCGACAATGCAGTGAGAAAGGAGATAAAGAGGATGAAACCGAGTGTCCCCGGGATCAAAGTGTATCCCAGTCCCATGGCAGCAAGAATGGCCAGCAGGAGCGAAAGAATGGCAATGATGATCTGAACCAATGAAGTGCCTGCAAGGAATTCAAGGGAAGTGAGCCTGGAGATTTTAAGGCGTTCAAGGGTGCGGGTCTCCGGCTCCCTCACAATGGCTGCAGAAGTGGAAAAGATGATCATGATGATCGAAAGGATCAGGAGTCCGGGTACATAGAGTTCAAACATGGAACGCTGACCTGAAAATCCCAGCGTGGTTTCCTTCCAGCTGATGGGTAATTCAATTCCAGAAGCCTTCTGTACAAACCTATTAATCAGTTCCTCGGTCCACACCGCCCCGATGATATACTCCATTTGCGTAACATCTCCCACGAGTTCAATCTGCGCCCGGGTTGCATCCGGTCCTGCCGGGGAAAGAATGCTGGTCGTGAAGTTCTCCGGGAATACCACAAGCACATCCGCACGCTGACTCTGGAGTAACTCAATGGCTGAATCCCTGTTTTTCTCTATCCGGTAATTCAGCATGGATAACTCTTCTTCTCCCACTGCAAGTTGTGCGTAATATACCAGGGAATCAACCAGATTCACTCGAATATTTTCATATTGAATGCCCTTATCATGGTTAACCACAACAACATCATAGCTGGGTGTCTCAGTTTCGACCATCAGGTAATACAAAAGGATGAACAGTGGAGCCATAACAATGATCATGACCAGGATCCAGTAATCCCTGATCTGTTCCTTGATACCCTTAAGGAAGATGTAATACCACCTCATTGTCTCAGGCTTTTTCCTGTTAAATGAATAAACACATCTTCAAGTGAATTTTCGCGCACTTTCATTTCGGTAACAGTGACCTGAACCTTTTCAAGAATCTGATAAATTTCATGGATCTTTGGAATTAGGTCCATGGCCCTGATGGATAAGGTACCATCGCTCCATGTTACTGAGAAGCCCATATTTTTCAGAGCTGTTTCTGCTTTCTCCAGGTTGCACATCACCTGCGAACTTACCTTCAATTCAAGGACATCTCCTGAACCAATGGATCGTTTCAGGTTTCCGGGAGTATCAAGCTGAAGCAGTCTGCCGGAATCGATAATGGCCACCCTGTCGGCAATCCTTTCTGCTTCGTCCATATTGTGGGTCGTAAAGATTACCGTTTTGTCCTGTGCCGTTTGCCGTATAATCTCCCTGACCAGCACCCTGCTCTGAGGATCCAGCCCAGCCTCCGGTTCATCGAATACCAGAATATCAGGATCATGCATCATGGCAAGGATCACATTCATCCTGCGCTTCATGCCTCCTGACAACGTTGATGCCATTTTGTTTCGTTTAGATTTCAATCCCAGTTTTTTCAGAAGATCATCGGCTCTTATACTTGCAGTTTTACCAGTCACATTGTACATACGTGCACTGAACACCAGCTGTTCGAAACAGGTAAGTTTATTCCAGAGAATATTTTCCTGGGGACAGATACCTACCTGTGATCTGACCTCAATGCCGCCACTTGCCTTTATCCTTTTGCCTTGAATGTAAACAGTACCCGATGTGGGTTTGAGCAGTCCGCACATCATCCTGATGGAAGTGGTTTTGCCGGCACCGTTAGGCCCCAGGAAACCGAAGACCTCCCCCTTCCTAATCTCAAGAGTAAGGCGATCCACTGCAAGAAGGTCCCGGTAGTACCGTACAAGGTCACTCACTTCAATTGCTGTATCATTCATGATGGGTTTCGCCTTCATAATTTTACCTAAGTTCGGGAAATCTTATTTCAGTATCAAGCCTGTCCTATTCATAAGTTTTTCGAGAACAATTTGTGAACCCCAAAGGGCTCGACGAATAGGGCAGGCAAGATTACTTCCCCCACCGGATTTGTTTATATTTGCTGTTCAATAAAGGAGACCTCTAAAATCATTCTATCATGCCCCGTATATTTACCCCCGTCGATATCAGCCAGGAAGAAAAGGAAGTCCGTAAGGACTATTTTGATCGTCACACCCCGTTTGTGGTGTGTGACGACTTTGTCCGGGAAGGTGAAAAGTTCCGGGTCAAGGTGAGGTTGGGTTCCGAATACACCCATCCTGATGATCCCGATCACTTTATCAAATATGTGCAACTGTGGAACAGGGAGACATTCCTGGCTGAGGCGCATTTCGCTCCGGGTTCACTGGGTA
>Ga0255419_10020_pt1 | contig 30797 bp, 32 predicted proteins | sample ANMaggSeSYBR02J3_FD_182658 | JGI IMG/M metagenome (GOLD analysis project Ga0255419, IMG submission 182658) | Sediment cell enrichment communities from methane seep in Santa Monica Basin, California, United Staets - ANME aggregate JGI... | ecosystem: Environmental > Aquatic > Marine > Cold seeps >...
AAAATAAGAATACAAAAAAGACACGTATCATGCAGAGTGCCTATCTCCAATGGAAAAATTTTGATAAATATTTCACGTACTTGATTGAAAAAGGATTAGTAGAAAAAAAGCATTCTGATGAAGAGAATTATGAACTTACTGAAAAAGGCGATGAGTTATTGGGGATATTGAATAAAGTTGATGAAATATTGAAAAAATAAGATAGCTCAGCAGATTCTTTTTCTGGGATTTTATATTATTAAACATTTTTTCAGCATAATAAATTAAATGGATATTGCTACTGTTTTTCAGACCTTGTAATTGATTTTTTTTGTGTGGTTTGCACCTGTTTTTTACACATGTTATAATTTCTTAACCTTATTTATATAAATATCACTGAATAAGTTGTATGTAGAATTCTCCCATATTTCAGGGGTGAATTTTTACTTGACATCTGCGATGCTGTGCAAGGTAGGGAACTGGAAAATATGAATCTCGGATTCATAGGTAAGGTTCGTTGCTGGTCACAGGGTCGGGATGATATAAGAAAAGGAATCTAAAATTAGGAGGAAAAGGAATATGAATAAAATATTAGCAATGTTAACTGCAATGCTTATGGTATTGGCGATGTATGTGCCAATGGTTGCAGCACAAGATATACCAACTACAGCAAGTGTTTCTGGTTTTGGTACACCACCTGTAATTGAAACCATCTTTGTTTTGGATGATACCGGAGATCTAACACATGTTGTCGACGGAACACAGATATTGCCTAATCCCGGGTCAGGCATTACTGAAGTATTGACACCATTCATGAAGTATGCCATAGTTTCTGATCCGAATGGAATTGGTGACATATCTAAAGTCGAAGAGTATTTGACCAAAGCTGATGGTGTTGATACACCATTAATGACAACCACAGAAGTGACTGATTATACTGATGCAGGGGTAATATTGAGTAGTGCTCTGGCACAGGATATCATAACTCAGGCAGAATATGATAGTGCTATGTTTAAACTGGACCCTTTAAAAAAGAACGCAAGAATGTTCGAGATAGAGAATAGTTTAAATAACCATGATGTACCTGGAGTAATAACAGTCCACTTTAAAGCCATTGATGCATCGGGTGGAACAACCTTTGCCTCAGAAGGATTCGATTATTTATCATTAAAGGCTTTCGAAACTGACTTCACAGTGATAAATTACGGATCTATTTTGGTAGGTAATGAACAATATATCGCTGGTGATGATGTATGGGGAGCGCCAGGTCCAGATGGTACCGATAGAAATACCATAAAGAACCAGGGTAATATCGAATTCCAGCTAAGAGTTCAAGCAGACGATATGTCAAATGGACAAATTCCAGAACAATTTATTCCAGCGACTGCCTTGAGTATTGAGCTTCTTGGTGTACATCTATATGATCTGTCAACACTTCAAGTAATTGAAGAAGATCCAGAATTTGCAATGTTGCAGCCCTGCACACCAACCCAGATAAGCTTTGACATTACAGCACCCGACGGCACTTCCGCAGGTGACTATACTGGAAATCTGTATTTGGAAATCGTTTAGAAAATAAAAATAAAAGAGAGATCATTAATAATCTCTCTTTTTAATTTTTTTGATTTGCAAAAAATTCCCCTTAGTACAATATTTAGTAAGTTTTATATTCATACAATTAATACTACATGATAAAAAGAGGTAAAAATCATGAGAAAAATCATAATATTACTAATATTACTAATATTACTAACACTCTTTGCAATGGTTCAACCTGCGGTTGCTATAGGTATCGGCATAGCTCCGGCTGAGATCAATTTCAATAATGCTTTGAAGGGCTCAGAATACGAATCGAGTATTACGATATTCAATACTGATTCAGAAGCAACGAATTTTTCTCTTGAAGCAACAGGAAACATAACTGACTGGGTAAGTTTCTATAATTTAAATGATTATGATAATACTATTTCTTCAGTCAAAATCCCGGGAAATGATAAAGTTGCAGTAGTAATCAGGATAATGGTACCCCTTGACGCGGCAAATGCCAATTATTCGGGTTCTCTTTATGTGAGGTCAATACCTGACACCACTGACAAAGCAGGAGGAACAGGTCAGTCTCTTATCATCGGAGCTTCCACTAAAGTAATGATAGCTGTTACTGGTGACCAGATCATAGACGGGAACGTTTTAGGGATATTTACGGAAAATACAGAACCGGGTTACCCGCTAAAAATCACTACGAGATTCCAGAACACAGGAAATGTAGTGGTAAACCCCAAAATAGTGGTAACAATTCTTCAAGACAATAATATAATCAATAGTTTTTCTCACGAAACCACTTCAGTGAAACCTGGTATTACCCAGCCAATAATTGCAGAATGGATGACTACTGCGGCAAATATACCCGCTGATTATACTGCGAACGTTGGTGTCTTGCTCAGTGGAAGTATAATAAAATCAGATGATCTGAGTTTCCAGATATTGCCGGTGGGCACACTCACAAAATCAGGTAATCTTACCAATATTTATGTAGATGGTGAACCTGCTGTTGGCAATATAGTAAAGGTAAGAGCATATTTCACGAATACTGGTCAGATCGAAACCCAGGCTAAATTCAACGCTGAAGTGTATAAGGACAATAAACTTATAGATACAATTTCAAGCGATGAGCTGACTGCCCCTAAAAATGAAGAAACAGTGCTCATATCATATTTGAAAATTACAGAGCCAGGAGATTATCTGATCAAGGGAAAAGTGATCTACAGCGGAAAGGAAACCCTAGTAGAAGAGCTATCACTGAAAGTAGGAAAATCAATACCCGGTTTTGAAGGGATTTCCCTGATAGCAGTTATGCTGTTATTGGTAATGTTCCGTGGTAAAAATAAATCTAGAAAAACATGAGTCGCTATGAAAGTAAAATCATTATTATTGGAAGCATTAATAATTGTTTTGACAATGCCAGCCAAGCCAGTCGATATAGCGACGAGTGTGACGGTTGTGGGGGGAGCAAGCATTTGTATAGGATTGAAGGAGGAGGTGGAGGAATGACTAGCCAAATGGGACGATCGATGATTGTAATAGTACTTGTAGTTGCATCGCTGATTGCGAGTTCAGGGGCCGGAGCGGCAGAAAGCATGATTTCACTTACCAGCCAGTCCTTTGGAGATATTGGTGGTAGCGGAAACGTAAGTGTGACTTCACCAGATGATTGTAATTGGACAGCAACGAGCGATGATGACTGGATAACAGTTACTTCAGGTGATAGTGGTAATGGATCAGGAACAGTGGTTTATTCAGTTGCTGCCAATCCCGACGCCAGTTCCAGAACAGGGACCATAACCATTGCCGGTGAGACATTCACAGTGACCCAGGATGGTATTGATGTCGAAGCATCAGTATCGAGCAGTGGAACTCCTCCATCGATCGACTATCAGTGGGCACTAAGTGTCAATGGTGACAGCATCAACCCAGGTGATGATGGGGTTATTACCGACATGATAACACAGGTGATGCCAATAGCTGGCAGTGGAATGAATGAATCAGAGAAACATTTCAAGAAATATGTAGTAGTTTCTGATCTAAACGGTATAGATGATATTGCTGAAGTCTATGAGCAGTTAAGAGACCCTAACGGCGTTGCAATGGGACCTGAAGTATTGGCTACCGATATAACTGCAGATAATGCAACGTGGACAGAAGCTATCAATCAGGCATATGCTAATAATTTGATAACAGAGGTTGCTAAAGATGATATGCTAGACAGACTAAAATCTGTAAACGCAGGTCTTAAGATCTATGTAGTTGATAACTATCTGACAAATCATGACGCACCTGGCGATTATCAAGTGTATTTCAAGGTTGTCGATAAGGGAAGCGGTTTTGAAGAGAATAGTAATATGACGAACAGCATAGGATTGTTAATTGTTGAATACATGAGCCTTAAGGCTTTTGAGATTGACTTTACGACAATTAATTATGGACCAGTACTTGTAAATTCAAGAAAAGTAATTGCTGGTGATGAGGATTGGAATACACCTGACAGACCAACTATTAAGAATCAGGGTAATGTAGATATCAACCTCGTAGTTGGTGCTTCTAGTATGTGGGGACAAGACCCAGATAAAGTTTCCCAAGAACTTCCGGCAGACTATCTTGGTGTTGAATTTATGGGTGAGCATGTCAATTCCATATATGCCGTCCTACCCAGTTTGCCGGGATCAGGTTTAGCGTCCCCAGTGACACTGCAAGGCGTGTTAACTCCATGCACAACAACACAGATCAGCTTTGATATGTGGATTGATCCGGCATATGGAGTCCCTGCAAATGCCTATGCAGGTACTATAGACATAACCATCGCATAGTACTACCGGGATAAAAGTGAGTATTAGATGAAATAGAGTATCCAACCAGGTCAATCCCCGCGCCAGGTAACCACAACATCATCGGGCCTGTAATTAGGCCGAACATGTGATTCATTTAGCGGCAACAGGTTCTGCTGCTCGAACATCAGAAGCCCAAGGTATGCTATCATGCTGCCGTTATCACCCATGAACCGTTTCTCAGGCACATAGAACGAAATGCCCCGCTCATTGCACATGATCTCAAGCATCTCCCGTAGCCGCATATTGGCACCCACACCGCCCGCAAGCAGTATCTCGCTCTTACCGGTATGTGCCACCGCCCTTTCAGTGACCTCCACCAGCATGGCAAATGCGGTCTCCTGGAATGAAAAACACACATCTTCTATAGGGGATGTTTTCAGGGCAGCGGATGCAGCAGTGGACAGGCCCGTAAATGAAAAGTCCATTCCCTTCACAACATAGGGCAACGGTACATAGGATGATGCATTGTTAGCAAACTCTTCGATCTTGGGACCGCCCGGATGCTGTAACCCCGCACCCCTGGCAAATTTATCAAGAGCATTACCAATACCGATATCCAGTGTTTCACCGAACACACGGTAACGCCCAGCCCTATAAGCCAGTACCTGGGAATTTGCCCCGCTCACATACAGTACCACCGGGTCCTGTGATGGTGTCTTCCAGCGCCCCACTTCTATATGTGCAACACAGTGGTTCACGCCGATAAGTGGCATATCGAGTGAAAGGGATAGTGCCCGGGCCGCAGTGGCAGCGGTGCGCAGGCATGGCCCCAGCCCCGGACCCTGGGAAAAAGCTATAGCATTGATATCGCCAGGGGCAATTCCTTTATCCCTGGCATTTGCAAGTACCGCAGATATTACGTTCTTAATATGGTCAGCATGGTGCTGGGATGCTTCCCTGGGATGGATGCCTCCGGTTGGTGGAACATATGTAGAGGTTACTTCGGTTATTACATCAAATGTGTCCACAATGGCTGCACTTAAGTTCCATGCAGTCCCTTCTATACCTAATATTATGGGTTTGGTCGGTCCGTTCAAAGGAGTGCCCCTATATAGTGATATTTTTTGGCTAAAAAGGTGTGATTACGCTTAAATATTTAGTTTTTGGACTACAGTATTTCCTGGACTTTCCGAGCTACTTTGTCCAGTTCAAGGACTATCGGATCCAGTTTTGTGTCAGGTTCGACCAATACGGCAACAAGAGCCTTGGGTCCTGCACGAATCGCAATCAGTCTTTCATTAGGATAATCAATGATAACCTTTGAACAATTCTGCCCGGATCTTGGTACGACAATATCTGCAGTTCTCAACATTGTTGCTGAGGCCTTTGCATATTTTTCTATATTGGGTTCGGCAGTCTGGCTAAAGATATAGCCGTCCTGACTGGCGACAAGTGACATCTTCACTCCCCCTAAGTTCGACAGGTCTTGTCTTACCCACTGGAACATATTGTCCATAATTTTATTTCGAGACATATCTGGCAGATCAATAACTTTATAAGAATAATTGATGCTGAAGAGGCAATAAATCTTTCCCTCACAGCCAGTATCTCCGAACAATTTAGCCCTAAAGAAAGCTCCACCTTATTCACATGTAGAAATTTGACAAGATGTGGATATACTGTCGGTGACTCCCTGATGCTCTATCAACCTGTGCTGACGATTTAAAGGACAATATGGTTCATTATCTGGTATTCAAGATTTGAGGAGAACTTTATACTTTATATACCACAAAAAAATGTAAATTTCAAACAATATACAATCCAATCCTGGATGTCCTCTCAAAATATTTGATTGATACTAAGAAAATTATCTACGTCAATAATAAAATGCGTTAATAATTTTATATACGTTAAAAAAAGGCTTATAGGACATAGCTGCCCTGAATAAAGGTTAAGAATGTTCCAAATATCATATTATTTTTGTTATTTTGGAAGGATGGATGGTGTTTATTTTAAAATTGTATGCATCTATCTTAATAACACCTTCGTGTATGTCTATAATCTCACCCACGTGGATTCTATTGTCAAATTCCCACAATACCTTTACACGGTCACCAATTGTTATATTCTTTCCTTTAGAATCTAATATCATTAATTCATCCACCAAAATAAATGTATCTTCGAAAACAATAATTGCTGAATCAACTGGGTTTTTCTAGAATAATTTAAGTAGTTTTAATTTCTAAATATACCTTCTATGGCGATGTCTAAGAAGGATATGGGAAGGAAGAGTGCTAAGAAAAAGGCACAATTAGAAGAACTTGAAAAACTTGCTGCTTCCGGAAGCGGTGATGCTAAGAAGAAACTTGCAAAGGCCAAGAAAAAGATGAAATGATCATTTGAGGATTTTGAATGATTTTTTTGGACCAGTTTTTACAATAGCATAAGTTTCATCTTCAATATGATGCTAAATATTAAAATAATGAAAAAAAGATATTCTTATTGTATTAAGTAATGCAAGAAAATTTGAAGGTGCGGGGGGAGGGATTCGAACCCTCGGATTCCTTCGAAACAGGGTCCTAAGCCCTGCGCCTTTGACCTGGCTGGGCTACCCCCGCATTAAGGGATTTTTATGCTATTGGGCGGAGCGAAATGCACGCTTCGATCGAACCTTGTAAGGTTCGTCTGCGGCTACTCCAGCATTTTTAGCATGGTCTTCACTTTAGAAATCTTTGAAACCAAGTGCTATGGATGAAGTTTTAGATAGACCTTTGTAGATTTAAATCTTTGGTGAATACTGGCCTTGAGACAAAAATATGAAAATTATGCTCGAAATATGACGATGAATGCAAAACAAAGTTTTCAAACTCTTCAGGGTTATATTGAGTGAATTTACCTTCGCTGACCCTGCGTTCTGCTGCTTCAACCTTTTTTATTAATTTTGTGTGGATTTTTTCATCGGGTGGAAATAATTCATCCCTGATTATATCAAGTATCTCTGTCAGGATCTCCTATCTCAACTCTTTTTTTAATATTAATTTTAATTCATTCAGATTTGCAATTGCGCCCATAAAAATAAATAAAATTTAATGGACTTTAAAAATTTGTATTGATTTAAAAAATCCTCATGTATCCACACCGATACCCCTGACTTTATGAATAAGTCCGGGGTCGTTGACAATAAACAAATGCGGCCGCCGGGAATCGAACCCGGATTAGTGGCTTGGGAAGCCACTGTCATACCGCTAGACCACGGCCGCTTATTGTTATTATATTGTTTACGTTCTAGTCCCATCGAGACGGAGGCGAGTGGGACACGCCCTACAGAGGCGTAACTATGGCCGTCTAGACCACGGCCGTAATTCAGTCAATTTTTAACTTATTTCGGTGCTAACCACTAAGCCTTACTGCCTATTAATCCTTATGCTTCCACCGCAGGACATAACGAAAACATCACCTTTTTATAATCTCCTAGCCGTTTATAACCATATTATTCAAGATTCATTCTTTGCGAGGGCAACCTAACATGATTGATAGAAACGAGATTATTGAAGTACTCCAGGAATACGACCCAACTGATTTCAAGATCGGTGCCGTAGCATCCCATTCAGCCCTGGATGTATTTGACGGAGCAGTGGAAGAAGGTTTCCAGACCTATGCAATATGCCGCAGCGGCCGTGAACAGACCTACACAAATTACTTCAGGACCAAGTGTGACAAAGACGGCTGCGTCATACGCGGCGTGGTGGACGACTGGGTTGTATACAACAGTTTTGATGAACTTCTCCTGCCTGCAGAACAGCAATCACTCATCGACAATAACATACTTTTCATACCTAACCGCTCCTTTACATCCTACTGCGGTATAGACGCCATCGAAGATGATTTCAGGGTACCGCTTGTGGGTAGCCGGAACTTGCTGCGAAGCGAAGAGCGTGGCGAGGCACAGGACTACTACTGGCTGCTGGACAAAGCCGGCCTCCCCTATCCTGAAAAGCTGGAAGACCCACAGGAAATAGACGAACTAGTCATGGTAAAACTACCCCATGCTGTCAAGAAACTTGAACGGGGTTTCTTTAGTGCCGCAACCTATGAGGAATACTTGGAAAAATCAGAATCACTGCTGGCACAGAACGTCATAACCCAGTCCGCTCTTGACAACGCCCGCATCGAACGCTATATCATCGGCCCGGTCTTTAATCTTGATTTCTTTTATTCACCCATCGAGGAAGACCTTAGCCCGGTCGAACTACTGGGTATCGACTGGCGGTTCGAGACAAGCCTCGACGGACATGTCAGGCTGCCCGCGCCCCAGCAGATGACACTTGATCCCGGACAGGTAACACCTGAGTACACGGTCTGCGGCCACAACTCAGCCACACTAAGGGAATCACTACTCGAAGAAGCTTTTGAACTGGCAGAGAAGTACGTATCAGCCACCCAGAAATATTACGATCCAGGTATAATAGGTCCCTTCTGTCTCCAGACCTGCGTGGATAAAGACCTCAACTTCTACATCTATGACGTGGCTCCTAGGGTGGGCGGCGGAACAAATGTCCACATGTCAGTGGGGCACCCCTACGGCAATACCACTTGGCGCATCCCCATGAGCACGGGTAGACGGTTGGCAATGGAGATCCGCAATGCAATTGAGATGGATAGACTTGATATGATTGTAACCTAAATCCTTTTCCAGGATGAAAATATACATAAAGACCTTTGGCTGTACGGCTAACAAAGCCGATAGTCACAGGATCATGCAATTGCTTGCCTCGCAAGGTCATGTTTTTATCGACAATCCGGAGTCTGCTGACCTGGTGGTAGTTAACACATGCACGGTTACGCAGACCACCCAGCAAAAAGTCCTGAAATATATCAATTCAGTATCTGATCTGGGTAAGGACATTGTGGTAGCAGGGTGCTTACCTGCAGCCCAGCCCGATATCCTGGACGGTATCAACTACCCGTCAGTAACACCTGCTTCACTGGATAATATTACCGATATTGTAGGTAGTAATATTGTAGGTAGTAATGGTATTACTGCCCCTGCCCTTTATGATGTTCCAATAATGGAAGGTGTAACAGGTATTGTCAGCATCTCGCAGGGGTGTATAGGACAGTGCTCTTACTGTATCGTAAAGCAGGCCAGGGGTAAACTGGTAAGCCGACCGGTTCCCGATATTGTTGATGAGATAAGGTTACTTGTACGGCATGGTGCAAGGGAGATCCAGCTTACTTCACAGGACACATCGGCTTACGGTATGGATATGGGTATAAAACTGCCTGAACTGCTACGTGACGTAACCAATGTTGAAGGGGATTATATGATAAGGGTTGGCATGATGAACCCGTTCACGGTTATTGACATTATCGACGATGTAATTGAATCCTTTAAAAATTCACATATTTTCAAGTTCCTTCATATTCCTATTCAGTCCGGGTCAGATAGGGTCCTGCAACACATGAACCGCAAGCATACTTCAAAAGAGTTTAAGCATATCATAGATACGTTCAGGAATAATTTTCTTGGTATGGTAATCTCAACAGACTTTATTGTAGGGTATCCTACAGAGACCGAGCAGGACTTTATTGATACACTGGAATTGCTAAAGGAAATTCGTCCTCAGAAGGTCAATATCACCAGGTATTCACCACGACCGAACACACCCTCTTCCAAGCTGCGTGACCTGCCATCATGGAAGAAAAAAGAACGCTCACGTAGATTGACGGAAGTACATCATACTGTTAACAGGGAACTTCTCAGAAAGAGGATAGGGGATACTATACATGTTCTGACAACAGAGGTGGGTAAGGATTATTCCACTATAGGACGGGATATCTATTACAATAACATCGTAGTGAAAGAGGATTTACCGTTAGGTAACTGGTACTATATGAAAATAACAGGTTCTACTATCACTTACCTGATAGGTGAAATTAAAATATAAAGAAATACGGTAAAAAAAGAATGATCAGGGGTAAAGTACCCCTTTTCAATTAATGGTGGCCTTTATGGGATGCCAGTTCTGCCTGCCGTTTGTTGTATGCATTCTCGGTGGCTTCCAAGCATGATTCACAGATTTCCGCCACTTTTTCCTTATAATAAGGCTCGCTGAAATCAGGAACTCTCATTTCCACGGCATACAGTTGTTCACCCTTTCTTCCACAAAGGTTACATTTAGAACCTTTTGCCTTTGCACGGATAGTATTGGCATCATGGGAGGCGTTGGTACATTCCTCGCAAATGCCCATCCACATCCCTGTAGGGTAGGCGTTTCTGAATCTCGGTACATCGGGTTTCACAGGACATAGAGTAGGTCTTCCTACCCCGCATAGTTCACAATCTGCCATATTTTTCACCTCCTATTATAGTCCCAGTACATTAGCCGCATTTGCTGCCCAGTTGACGAATGGTTCGGGAACAATTCCTATTGCCAGCACGCCTATAATTGCCAGCAGTATAGCCAGTGCATATGCTCCGGGTACTTTCAATTTTTCATCAGACGAAGGCGGAAGTACATACATATATTTCACAACCCTGGCGTAATAATACAGGGACAATGCACTATTTAATATGGCAAAGATCACCAGGAGTAAAAATCCTCCTTTCAGCACTGAATAGAACAGTATGAACTTACTGACAAAACCTGCTGTTGGTGGAATACCAGCCAGGGCAAACAGGAATATCATAATGCTGAATGCCAAAAATGGAGACCTTTTACCCAGTCCGGCAAAGTTATCCAGATGATCAACGTCCTTAGCATTACTGTTCTCCTTCAACAACATATATCCCAGTGCTGCCACTGCAATGAAAGCACCCGTCTTCATGAAAGCATGAGACATAACATACAGTATGCCTCCAGTTAATGCCTCAGGTGACATGACTACAAACACCATGGAAATATATCCTGCCTGTGCCACTGAAGAATAAGCCAGCATTCGCTTTAAGCTCCTTTGGCTAAGGGCAACCACATTCCCAAGGGTCATGGTAATTATTGCAAGAATCATGAACACCATTGCTATATCGATCTTGATGGCTATCATTGCTACCAGTAATATCCTGAAAGCTGCAACGAATGCCATCTTCTTTGACCCGGCTGCCAGTAATGCTGATATAACGGTGGGTGCGCCTTGATATGTATCCGGCGCCCACATATGGAACGGTACCAATGCCATCTTAAATCCAAATCCGGCCACAATCAGCATCAAAGCTACTACACCCATTGGACTCTGGAGGACCGTGGGATTACTGTTAAAGAAAACTGCCAGTTCACTTATGTTTGTTAGGCCACCGCTCATGCCATATATGTATGAAAGACCGAACAACAGCAATGTGGATGACAGGGCACCTACGATGAAGTACTTGACTGCCGCTTCCAGGCTATTTGAATCCTTCTTATTGAATCCTGCCAGTGCATAAGTAGATAAACTGGCCAGTTCAAACCCGATGAACATGGTCACAATATCTATTGCTGAGGCCACTACCATCATTCCGATGGTCCCGAGTAGTATTAGAGTATAATACTCGTCTTGATTCTGATGGCCATCATACTCCTTTATCGATGCTATAACCACAATCAGGGATACCACTAAGAAGGTCAGTTTAAAGAACTGGCTCATGGGGTCGATGGTCAGGGAATCTGCCAATATGCCTTCTATCTGTATATCATATATTCCCCTGCACACAATGACCAAGCCAGCCACTGCAAGGAATATTGTGGCAAGATATCCCAGTACCTTTTTCTGTGAATTTGCCAGAAACAGACCGATCATCATAATGGCAAGAGCCCCGATGGTCAATATCAGTTCTGGAGCGAATTGGGAAGCTAGTTCTATATAATTCATATCATCACTCCTGGAATGATTTTACTGGCATATTCAAACATTTCCATCACTGATCCCGGATATACTCCAAACAATATTATCAACAACACCAGTATCGCCATGGGTATCAGTTCGAAGTTAGCCAGGTCATGAGGTTCACCAAGTTTCTCATTGTAACTGCCAAACATGGCACGTTGCAATGCCCATAAGTGATACCCGGCCGTAGCTACAATACCAAGCATTGCCAACAGTGCATATACTGGTAGAGTCAGGTAACTTCCTGTCAGTACCATAAACTCGGCAATAAAACCGCTCATAGCCGGAAGTCCAAGAGATGCCATAAATCCACACATCATCAAGAAGGCCAGTTTTGGCATCCGGTCAGCCAATCCACCCAGGTCTGGTATGATCCTGGTATGGACACTGTGCTGTATCACACCTACGCTCATGAAAAGCACGGCAGTGATCAGTCCGTGACTGAATTGCTGGAACATGGCTCCTGAAACTGACATGTAGTTGAATGCGGCAGCTCCAAGCATCACATAACCCATATGGGCCACACTGCTGTAAGCGACCATCTTTTTCAGATCTTTCTGGGCCAGTGCCAAAAACGTGGCATATAATATACTTACCACAGCCAGCACCGCCATTAATGTGACTATATTTTCGCGATATGGTCCCAGGCCCTCCATCATTGGTAACAATACCCTGAACAACCCGTAGCCGCCCATCTTAAGCAGCACACCGGCAAGCAGTACACTGCCTGCGGTGGGTGCTTCCACGTGTGCATCCGGAAGCCATGTATGGAAAGGTACGGTAGGCATCTTCACTAAAAACCCGAAGAACAGGGCAAGGAAAATACCAACTCTCATTTCAGGATCTGCGATGTCAGAAAATGCCTGTAACAACACAGGTATTTCAAAGGTATTAACACCGGTACTGAAATACAGCGCAAATATCCCCAGTACCATTACAAGACTGGCAACATGGGTATAAATGAAGAATTTGATGGCTGCGTAGTCCTTGTTAGGACCGCCCCAGATACTTATCAGGAAGTACAGTGGTATCAGTGTCAGTTCCCAGAATATGTAGAACAGGAAGAAATCCAGGGCCATAAATACCCCGAACACTCCAGCCTGTAGTACAAGTATCAAAGCAAAGAACTGGTTGGGCAGTTTGTTCTCCCCCCATGCATAAACAATGGTTAATGGGCATAGTATCGCATTTAAGAGTATCAGCGGCATGCTGACTCCGTCAACACCCAGATAATAACTTATCCCCATATAGTCCATCCATGGAATTTTATCTGTGAACTGGAATTCCAGGAAAGCTAAACCTGATTCGAACTGGAGATATATCATTATCGTAAGTACGAATGATATTGCTGATGAGACAAATGCAACCATTCTGGCTGATTCACGGCTCTTGGTAAATAACAGCGTTAGGGCAGCACCTATGAGTGGGATGAACAGTATTAATGAAAGTACATAATCCATCACTTAGATCACCCCTTTGAATGAAAGGATAAGGGCTATCAGGCCCACCCCTAAAACCGTTGCTGTGGCATAATTCTGCACCACGCCTGTTTGAATCTTTTTCAAGACTTCTGCTCCTCCTATGATAAATGAACTGATGCCGTCAATGATACCATCGACTATCTTGCGGTCACTGAACTCACCGGTTAGGGCAAGTACTCCATAAGTGAACTTCATGGATATCAGTTCAATGAATATTTCATGCTGGTAGTACCGCTTGGCAAGAATCTTGAATATAGGATTTCGCATATTCCCGATCGATGCCACACTTATCCACCGCCTGTTATAGATTATCCATGCTAACAGTAGTCCACCCACACCAACGATAACCGGTAATAAGATTATTATAGGTGAAGCAGTGTCAACAATATGATGAATTTCATGATCAGGATGCTCTAATATGGGATTACCACCTAATCCAGCAAGATGTTCAATCTCATGAGAATCATAAGTATGACCAACAAAATCCAAAAACGGATGGAAAGTAAGCATTCCGAATACCAATGCAAATATTGCAAGAATTGATAAAACTCCTGTCATAGTTGCTGGCGACTCATGAGGATGTCTTTCCTGGCGCGGTTTCCCTGTGAATGCCATAAACCATAGCCTGAATGTATATATTGCTGTTAATAATGCCGCTAATATACCAAAGGCAAATGGAATCCAGTCATGTGTCATATGAGAAAATACATATGTAGCATCCAGAATGATTGCATCCTTACTGACAAAACCACTGGTACCTACAGGAAAACCCACTATTTTATTAATAAATGGTATGCCAATACCGGCAAGTGCCAGGGAAGCAAATAACATGGTGATCCCTGTGATCTTCATCTTACTCATCAGACCCCCCATTTCACGCAGATCATTTGTACCTGTCGAATGAATGACACTACCTGCACACAAGAACAGACATGCTTTGAAGAATGCATGATTGATCAGGTGGAACATGGCAAAACCTACTGCTGCAGCACCTATTACTGATCCCATTCCAAGTGCCAGCATCATATATCCAAGCTGGCTGATCGTAGAAAAGGCAAGTACACGTTTGAGATCGTTCATTACCAGTCCCATAGTAGATGCGAACAGTGCTGTAAAACCTCCTATATAAGCTACAACAGTAAGTGTCGCAGGAATTGTAATTCCGGCTAATTCAACCGCAGGAGATGCAATAAACATCGGGAACGTCCTGGCAACCAAATATACACCAGCCGTTACCATTGTAGCTGCATGGATCAAGGCCGACACCGTAGTGGGACCTTCCATTGCATCAGGTAACCATACATGCAGCGGGAACTGCCCGCTCTTACCTACCGCACCGCCAAAGAAGAGCAGTGTAATGATAGTAAGGTGAGTAGGATCTATATGAGATATATTTTCGAAGATTGTACTAAATTGAAGCAAATAGGTCCCGTCGGGTATACCAGCTGGAAAGCGTTCCAAAAAAACATCTCTCATACTGGAATATAATATTACTATACCAGCTAAGAACAGCACATCACCCACACGGGTTGTGAGGAATGCCTTCTTACCGGCAGCAGCTGCTGTAGGTTTCCTGAACCAGAAACCAATCAGCAGATATGAACACAGACCTACCAGTTCCCAGGAAATAAAGAACTGAAGGATGTTATCTGCCAGCACCACACCCAGCATTGCAGCAGTGAACAATGCGGTCTCTGCGAAATATCTGGGTTTGCCTGGATCATGTGCCATATAACCTATAGCATAGATGTGAATGAGCAAACTCACAAAACTGACCATCAACAACATTACACTTGCCAGAGGATCGATAAAAATACCAACATTCAATACTGAAAACCAATGAGCAGATACCTCAATGGGTATGGGTATGTCTGTACTATGTATCTGTAAAAATGCCAATATAGATATAATACAGGATATGGCGATTGCCAGTATCGGTATGTATCCTCCGCCTGAGGGGAGTTTCTTGCCAAAGGCAAGGGTAAGTACGAATGCTAACACCGGAAGTGCCGGTATTAAAAATACTATATTATCAACAGCCATATCTTACCACCTCAGGATGTTGATGTTGTCAATATTGACATTGTTCTTAGACCTGAATATACTCATTAATATTGCAAACCCGATAGCTGCTTCAGCCGCTGCCAAAGCAATACTGAACAGCACAAAAACATGACCGTTCACCTGGCTGAAATGTGATGCAAAGGCTATCAGGTTGATGTTAGCTGCATTGAGCATCAACTCAATACACATCATGATCATGATTCCTGACCTTAATGTCATCACACCATAAGCACCAATGCAGAACACAATGGCTGCAACAATTAGATAATAACTGACCGGTAACATTACTCTTCCTCCTTCTTGGCCATGTAAAGACTCCCTAACAGTGCCGCTAACAGGACCAGTGCAAGGACCTCAAAGGGAATTACATATTTAGTGAACAACAGTCCACCCACATGTTCAATCCCACTTGCGTCCGTTGACCCGTCCTCCCAGACTGTATAATCAATAGGTACACTTTCTGGCAGAGTGCTTGGCACAAAAGGCCCTAATCCGGCAACACTAACTATAGCAAGCAATAATGCCGCCAACAATAAAAGTGCAGTCAACATGCTAATTACTCTACCTGTACCTGATAATTGTTCCATATTCACTCCACCTCCTGATTTCTCGCAGTAAGCATTACTGCAAAGAGTATCATCACACCAATAGCTCCTACATATACCAGTAGCTGCACTACAGCTATGAACTGCGCATTAAGCAGTACATATAATCCGGCAGCACCAATCATAGCTATAACACAATGAAAAGCGCTGTGTACTACTTCCTTTGATTTTACCACCATGATGGATGAACCTATCATGATTATTGATATGATCGCAAATGGTATGATCTGCAGGTCTATCATTTCGTATACCCCCCTGTCCTGCCTTCAAGTTCGGCTTTATTCGGAGCCGCAAGCTGGTCAGGGCTGTAGATTGTTTCTTCCTTGGTCCAACAAGCCATCTCAAAATGTTTTGTCATAGACAGTGCACCATTCGGACAAAAATCAACACATAATCCGCAGAACATACAATGCCCGTTATCAAATTGTGGATACCATTTTCCACTTTTTACAATCTCGATAACATTATTTGGACACATCTGGGAACATATACCGCATCCTACACATTTATCCATATCCAGATGTTGCTGCCCCCTGAATGCATCCGGCAGATCCATTATTTCTTCCGGATAAAGTCTCGTTACAGATTTTGTATATACAGTGCGAAGAGTTATTTGTAAATTTTTCAATACCATCTTTTTCCCCTCCTATGCCAACGTTAATCCTATGATAGTTGCCCATACAAGGTTCAGCAATGCAAGTGGAATTAATACCTTCCAGCCTATATCGATGACCTGATCGATCCTGTATCTCGGTAGGGCAGCTCTGATCCATATAAAAAGCATCATCACCATTATTGTCTTGCCAATCACCCAGAAGATTCCTGGAATAAATAGATTGCCGACAATCGGGAGACCATTCCATCCACCCAGGAATAACAGGGTAACAATAAAAGAACCCACAACTGCATGGAGATATTCAGCAAAGAATGCCAGCCCCCATCTCATTCCACTGTATTCCGTAGCCCATCCTGCGACGAGTTCTTCTTCTGCTTCAGTCTGGTCAAAGGGTATTCGTCCCACATCAGCCAACAAGGCTATGAAGAATACTATAAAACCTAACGGCTGTGCAATAATGTACCATAAATTAGAACCTTCATAGATCAAATTGGATTGGGCTTCCACTATTTCTACGATATCCAGTGAATGTGCCATTACTGCCACACTAATAATAGTAATACCAAGTGGAACTTCGTAACCGATCATCTTTGCTACGTTCCTGAACGCGGCAAGCACTGCATATTTACTGCTTGAACCCCATCCAGCCATAAATGTAGCAAAGATAGCCAATCCGGATACTGCTTCAAGATACAGGATACTGATATCCATTCGTGATACTGCTACTGCATAATAGTTCCCATTGATATAAAGATAATCAAAGGGAATTACCGCCACCATCAAAAATCCTGATGTAAGTGCAACAATCGGTGCACCTATAAATAACCATTTATCAGCCTTGACAGGAATAATATCTTCTTTAGTGAATAGTTTGATAGCATCTGCTATCAACTGCAATACACCAAATCGACCGCCTACCCGATTAGGACCGATCCTGGATTGCATATCTCCCAGGAACTTGCGCTCGAGATATACCATTACAAGAGCTCCACCGAATACGGCTCCAATCACCAGCCCGCCAAGAACGCCCCTAATCCAGGGCGAAAATGGATTGGTTGCAAAAATAAAAACAAGAGTATCCATAATAATTTCAAATATTCCCATAAATTACACCTCCTACCTATCGACCTCACTGGTACAAGAATCCATACTCGCTGCTATGGCTGCCACATCAGCTACGTATCCTCCCACCAATAATGGCGGAAGTGCCTGTGCCGTAGCAAAAGCAGGACCCCTGATCCTGAAACGATATGGTTTATCGGAACCGTCAGAAATTATGTACATCGCCATCTCTCCCCTCGGATCTTCAATACGGGCATACACCTCTCCGGCTTTGGGCCGCGTGATATATGGTGTTACATCCTGCTTATACGGACCTGAAGGCATCTGGTCCAGACACTGCTCAATAATATAAATACTCTCAAGAATCTCCAGCAGTCGTACTTTGACCCGTGAAAATACATCACCATCATTCTGGGTGATTACCTTAAAATCAAGATCATCATATACCAGGTAAGGTTCCATCCGCCTTAGGTCATACTCCACGCCTGCGGCCCTGAGTGGCGGTCCTGCCACTCCAAGTTCTCCCGCTTCTTTGGCAGTTAATACTCCTACACCTTTAGTCCTTCTGAGGTAGATCGAATCACTGGACAACATATTATCATGTGATTTGACCTGTTTCTTTAGCTCGCCCAGGGTTTTTAATGCCATCTCCTTATAGCCTGGCGGCAGGTCGTTCGCTACACCGCCAAACCTTGCATAATTGTGGTTCAGTCTTGAGCCTGTAATAGCTTCTAGCAGGGACACTACCCCTTCTCGCTCCCTGACCATATAAATGAACATAGTCAAAAAGCCCACATCTGTAGCATATTCACCTATTCCTAACAGATGGCTTTGTAATCTGCAAAGCTCATTAGTTAATACCCTGAGATACTTGGCACGATCTGTAGGTTCTATGCCCAACAGTTCCTCAACACCACGGCAATAAACATCGTTGTTGGAATTGGAGTCAAGATAACATATCCTGTCAGTCAACGGGAGGATCTGGAGATATGTCCTGTCTTCAAACACCTTTTCCATACCTTTATGAATGTAACCGATCTTGAGTTCGGCTTCCCTTATTGTTTCACCCTCTATCTTCAGATCAAGCAAAAAAGGACCAGGCTGCAACGGATGCTGTGGTCCGAGATGCAGGAGTATCTCAGATGGTTTGGTTGGGGAAGTGATTTGAGTTGCTTCATGCGTCATTATTCATCACCTATGTTAAATCGGGATACCCGGCGTAATCTTTACGCAGTGGCCATTCTCCTTCCATTTCTTCTATCAGCAATAGGACCTTCATATACGGACAATCATTAAATTTGATCCCATAAAGTTCATATGTTTCCCTTTCATACCAGTTTGCATTCCAGTAGATACCACAGAGTGAGTCAATATTCGGATCATCTCGTGGTAAGGAAGCTTTTAATGTTATGACCAACGGTGCCGAATATGATGTGACATGATATACCACCTCCATTTTATCAGGAGGATAATCCATACCTGATACACAGGAAAGATGGTCGAAACCGTTGTCAAGTAAAAACTGCATGATCTCTTTTACTTTACCTGGATCTATTCTTGCTACCGCCCTGTTAGGTGAGGGAACATCCACATCAGAAACTGCATCCTTGAACGTATTTGACAGTTCTATCATGATGGTTTTATCCATTTTTTCATCTCCCATCTTTTACACACCACCATCTGCAGGATTTGGTATTACAGTCCTGTCTTTCTCAGCCACGATCTTTTTCTGAAGTTCAATGAAACCCTGCAAAAGGGCTTCGGGTCTTGGCGGACAACCGGGAATATAAATATCCACAGGGAATATTTCATCAAGATGCGTGACTGTACTATATGATTCCCACCAGGGACCACCGGAGATTGCACACTCACCCATCATCAATATCCACCTAGGTTCTAACATCTGGTCCCATACCCTTTTTAGAGCAGGTAGATATTTCTTGCTAACATAACCACTGATCATCATTACATCAGCCTGTCTCGGGGAACACCTCGGGATGATACCAAACCTATCAGTATCATAATGGGCTACACCTACACATATTTGTTCAATTCCGCAGCAACCCATCGGATGGGTCATGAACCATAACGAGTTCTTTCTACCCCAGTTTACAATTTTCTGGAGCGGTGAATTTTTAATGAACTCATTTATTGCACTGTTAGTAGTGACCACCACATTCGGTGGAAGCTCTGTCTTTATCTCACCCATTCCAAGACCCCCTTCTTCCATTCATATATAAGTCCCAATAGTACAACAATCATAAACAATACCATCGCTAAAATGCTAAATCCTGTAGTAAAACCTGGTGTAGATGTAATCACAGCATCATTCACATAAACAGTAACCCATGGGTAAAGGAACAACAATTCAACATCAAACAATACAAAAAGTATTGCATATGCGTAATATTCGACATTGAACATCATGTTCGCACTACCGGTGGGCACAGAACCACTTTCATAGGTTGTGAACTTAGCTAGCGTCTTGCTCCTCGGCGATATCTGCTTTACAATAAACATTATTGCCAAGGGTATTACTAAACCAAATAGAATGAAAATAGCTACAGGTATAAAATTATCAATAATCTCCTCCATATCATCACCTATATGTCTTTTCGATATTGAGAGTTAAATTCTATATATAAAAATGTTATGAAATGTTCATGGGATTTTAGTGGTCCCATGTTTCATTATCGAGAATAACAGGTTAAACTTATAATCCCAACAAGGAAATCCTCTCTTCAGTTGGATTAACTTGATGCCTGACCAGGTCAAAGGCCCTTTGTTTTCACAATGTCAGACTCGATATCATCTACTTCGGCTGCAAAAGCAGTGGCAATCTCCTTCCCCATGCCTATAAAATCAGTGATGCCCAGGTAGGTCAGACAGGCAACTTCCACATCAGTAGGCGTGCCATTACATGAAATATTAATGCCAAAATGTATTTTCTCAGAGGAAATCCCCGCAGATGCTATGCTAACAGTCAATTTACCCGTACCAATAAAAATATCATCACCGTTGCGTATCGATTCTATGCCGTGGTGAAATAAGACATCTTTAGCACAGACAACCAGCAAGCGCTGCATATAATATGCAAGCCTTATGCTGCCCGGTGAATCGAACCGCTCAACTATGAAGTGCAGCATATCCCCGCCCTTGATGGCTAGATTATTTTGCAGGTCTTCCAGATCCTTGATATTTGAATCCGGAATGTCCATAGCCCCCCTGAACAATACAATGCTGTCCCCGGGAATACCTTTTGAATATGCCCATAGCGGCTCTATCTGGGAGCCGTCATAATCCAAGGTGCCGGATAGTATCTCTATTCTCATGGAACCTGATGCTCTGAGCGAATAAAATATAAAATAATACTACTTCCCTATTGTTATTTCCATTGCTGATACGTTGGTTTCACCGCGGTCCGATGTTACCTTCTCTGTGGATATGAGAATATCCTTCACTTCCACATTATCAAGGAACCTGTTCCTCACCACTTCCGCAACATCAACAGCTCTTGAAATGGCCCTGCCGCGTGCTTTGATAGTTACTTCATTGGTACCACCATTGAACTGGGTTACCACTGCAAGTACATAGTTCATCACTGGTTTGTTACCGACATATACTACATCGTCATTTTCCATTTCGCCACCTCAATGAAATCGAAACCGTTACATTACATGTTGGTATTATCAAACTAACCGCAGATGAACGCCGATAAACGCGGATAAGCTTCCTGAAAATCTGTGTTCATCTGTGGTTTAATTAAATTCACCAACACGAATTGTAACGGTCTCATGAAATCAATATGGATATTAATACCTTTCAGCTATTCTACATATATTTTACTGATGAACCCTGTCAAGAAAATGCTCATTTTGTTCGCATTTTCTAAGCCTACAGGAGAATATATACTTTCCAACACGTTGAAAAACCAATATTTACTCATTTTGTAAGCATCCTGGCATCCACTGCTACCGAGCCCCGGGAATACACGATCAACGGGTTAATGTCAATCTCAGTGATATCAGGATTCTTCTCAAGCATAGATGATAATGCGGTGATCACAGCAATAATGGCTTCCAGATCAGCAGGTTCCCTGCCTCTCGCACCTTCAATGATAGGACTGCCCTTAATCTCCAATACCATCTCACGTGCCATCTCCCTGTCCACTGGTGTAACCCTGAAGGAAACATCCCTGCATATCTCCACAAATATTCCACCCAGGCCGAACATGATCACATGACCAAATTGAGGGTCCAGTTTAGCACCGATGATCACTTCAAGTCCGGGTTCGGCCATCTTCTGCAATACTACTCCTTCGATCCTGGCTTCCGGCAGGTGCTGTTTCACAGACTTCATCATCCTATGATATGCATCCTTTACCTCCTTATCCGAACCCAGGTCAAGTATAACGCCGCCCACATCGCTTTTATGGGTGATATCACATGAGACGAGTTTCATTACAACAGGATGACCCAGGGTTTTGGCCGCTTCCACGGCAGCCCCGGCTGAAGATACTGCAGTCGTTGGGAGTACGGGAATATTCCATTCCCCTAACAATTTCCAGAGCCGTTCCTCATTCCCGTTCATTCCTTCACCTTCTCTATAAACCCATGATGCTTGACCAGGGATGCCAGGGCCTTAACAGCCCTTTCAGGTACAGGGTAATTGGGAAGACCGCCAGTTTTTAAAATATCTATCCCTGCTTCTGTGCCCGCACCTCCAAGCCAGCATGTTATTACCGGTTTAAGACATCTACCTCGGTGAATATCTACAATAGCATTTGCCGGAATGCGTGAATCCCACATCACGGTATGCACATAGATCACGATCAACGCATCGATATTTGGGTCACGCAACATATGTTTGACGATACCGTTATAGGTCTCATAGGATGCCAGTCCGGCCGTATCTACCGGATTGCTGTATGATGCGAACTTCGGGACCAGTTCCTTGATACTGGCTCTTGTTCCCTGCTCAAGGCCCGGTATTGCCAGACCCAGGCGTTCACATGTGTCAGATGCTATGATACTGGCACCGCCGCCGTTGGAAATTATTCCCACCCTGTTGCCTGCGGGTGCGGGCTGGACCGAAAGGGCCAGTGCAGAATCAAAAAGGTCATCAATATTCTCGATCCTGATAATACCTGCCTGTTTGAAAGCGGCACTGTAAACATCATCCGAACCTGCCAGACTACCTGTATGTGAGAATACGGCCTTTGAACCGATCCGGGTCCGGCCGGCCTTTACCACAAGAATGGGTTTTGATATGCCCTTGGCCAGTTCCATAAACTCCCGGCCGTGATTGATACCCTCAATGTACATTGCGATCACATCTGTCTGTTTATCATCAGCAAGATATTCCAGTAAGTCCACATCATCAACATTGGCCTTGTTGCCAGTGCTTACAACGATATTCAGGCCGATCCCCATCTCCATTGTCCAGTCAGCCAGGGCCAGTCCCAGTGTACCGCTCTGGGTGATAAAGGATATCCCACCCTTTACAGGTAGTTTGGAGATAATGCTGGCATTCATGCCTGCATGGACATTGACCACTCCCAGTGTGTTCGGGCCGATCAGCCTCATACCGTATCGGTCAACAATCCCCATCAACTGTTCTTCAAGCTGCTTCCCCTCACCACCCACTTCGCTGAACCCTGCGGTGACCATAATAATGCCTTTAACTCCTTTCTTGCCGCATTCTTCTGTTACTGCAAGTGCATAGGATATGGGTACAACGATAACTGCCAGGTCAACAGGACCCGGTATATCAAGCACAGAAGGATAACATTTCTGCTCAAGGATGTCCGTTGCCTTCGGATTCACAGGATATACATGGCCGGGAAACCCATTGCCCAGCATGTTCTTCAGTATGGTATAACCCCATTTACCTGGTGTTGCCGATGCCCCGATAACGGCTATAGATTCCGGTTCGAATATTGCTTTTAACGTCAGTTGTATTTCTCCCGATAGTTCACGTTCGGTCGATATGATACCCCTTTTTTGATAGTCAGGGGAATCTCACATCCACAAGTTCATGCATTTATTACAATGTTATATTTGTTGCAATGTTTTAAAATACATTGTTTTTTCAAACGATTAATAAGGTTTATAAGATGTATTAATAATATTGTTTGTTGTATGATACGAAAGTGTCCGAAACATGGTTTTTTCAGAGGAGAAGTATGTCAATGCGGCGAAGCTGGCAGTTATGTGCTGGATGATGATCGCACTGAACGAATGGGTCGGTTCCTTTCCGGAGCATTGCGGCATTTTCCGGATGACCTCGGGCTGGCCATGAACCAGCATGGTTGGGTGGATATTGATGTGCTGGTGGATGTTATGATGACAAGATATCCCTGGGCATCCCATAACAGGTTGATAGCAATTGTGGAATCTGATAAGAAGGAGAGGTACCAGCTATCAGGCAAAAATATCAGGGCCAGATACGGACACTCGGTTATCATTGACCTGGATTTTCCTGAGAACGACCTGAAGTTTGTATATTACGGTGCCAGCCAGGAAGAAGCAGATATGATACAGGAGATGGGGATCAAGCCTGTACGCCAGAGATATGTGCACCTTAGTTCCACTTATGAGAAGGCCGTGGAGGCTGCCAGTGTACATACTGAGAATCCGGTTATCTTCAGGGTAGATGCCTTTGCTGCTATGGAAGGTGGTGTGGAAATGATGGTGGTGAACAAGTTTATCGTGCTGTCTGAGGAGATACCGCCTGAGTATCTGGAAATCACCGAGCCGGAATCATAATGATATTTTAAAAACATCCTTTTTTTCTTCTATCCTGAACTCCACACCCAAAAACTGCTCTACCACCCATATATTTGTCCTTGTATGCCCGGACACCTCCCGCACCGTGAAGCTACCGCCCCCGGCAAGCCCCATGTACGGAATCAACTGGTCGGCAAGGTGCACATCCACCGCAGCCCCAGAGCCCAGTTCTGTAATTATCTCCCCGGCAGCAGTCTTGCCCACCTTCTCGGCAGGCAGCCCCCGCTTACCCAGGGCACTGCCGCCGGTATACCCGCACCACAGGGTTATCCCGCTGCCGGTAGATGGGAAATTGGCTGCCCATGTATCAATGGATGAACTATAGCCTGCCTTTTCCAGTGCCTCTGCTGCCGCATCTGCCTGCCGCTGCATAACGTGGGGAGGCAGGTTTGAACTATGCGATATGCCTGCAACTGTACAGGGTTCTTTCCCCTTCCCTCTCTCCCACTCCTTCTCTATCTCTATCTCTTTCTCCGTATCCTTCTCCTTCTCTATCTCTATCTCTTTCTCCGTATCCTTCTCCTTCTCCATCTCCTCCTTCTTCGTATCCGTCTCTTTCTCTTTATCCAGGTCCACAGACCGCAATGCTGACGGGTGAATAATAGTAGCGACCCTCCCGCCGCCCCTGGGATAGTAACCCCGGCGTTGAAGCTTAATATTACACTTTAATCCCATAGCTGCAAGTACTGGCATCAGCACATGGACCATGTAGTCAACAGGAGGTGACCATGCCACATCAGTGCCGCCTGTAATATCCAGTGATACTGGTTCCTGTGCTGCCGAGGCGACAGGCATCAGGCACTGGAGAAGTAGTGTGATACTGCCTGCCGTGCCGATATCTATGTTGTAATGACCGCCCGAGATGTCACCAGGGCTAAATGTAAGTTCAGTAGAACCACGCTTCAGTCCCGATACCCTGGCACCGGTCATGTCAGCGGCCGTCCTGATAGCACTCATGTGCTGAGCCTTCAGTCCGGGTTTCGGTCTGTTGCTGCGGATATTGCTGATCGTTACATCAGTTCCTGTAACAGCAGACAGTGCTACAGCCGTACGTATGATCTGGCCGCCGCCTTCGCCGTAGGAGCCGTCGATCTGGATCAAGCTATACCTTCCATCTTATTTTTTGCATCATCGGCCGCAAACGTTACCGGGTCGATGACCATGGCAACCGGCGGCGAGTATGAGGTCTCCCAATCCAGCAGGTCGTCGACTTCGGCACCCATACGTATGGCAAGGCTGAGAGCATCTATCCTCTCCTTAACACCCTCTCCCGACACCACCTGTGCGCCTACAAGCTTCTTTTTTGAGAACAATAGTTTAACGAACAGGGGCATAGCACCCGGATAATAACCAGCCCTGGAATATCCCTTTGAACTACCGCTGATTATGTTAATGTCGTGGACTTTTGCCGTATGCGAGTTAATACCCACCGAACCTGCCACCAGATGCCCCGCCACCACCACACCTGGGCTTAATGTAGGTGGATAGACAGCATCCTTACCAGCAAGGTTCTCACCAATAACCCGTGCCATCCTCCGGGCAGCCGAACCCAGCCTGCTGATGACAGGCGAACCCGTGATCAGATCTAACACCTGGGCGCACTCACCACCTGAATAAACATTGTCCTGGAATTCTCCATTCATGCTCACCTTCAGTCGCTCATCGGTCACAATGCCGCCTGTGGGACCTATATCATAGCCAGCCTTCCTGGCAACCGATGTCAAGGGCATTAGTCCTGAAGTCACTATAACAACATCGGTCGGCAGTGTTTTACCCACATAACTGACCGATTCCACCCTTTGTTTTCCATTCACAGAATCCACACTGGTATCTGTCATTACCCTGATACCCATCGAAATAAGATGCTGCTCTATAAATGATGCCATGTCAGGATCAAGGGTCAGTGGAAGCACCTGGGCCAAGGTTCCGATCAATGTGGTATTAATCCCTCTCCTGGCAAGGGATACTGCAACTTCGATTCCTATCCCATCCGCACCAATAACCACCACCCTGCTGTTATCATTAATATTAGACTTGATGTCCATGCCATCCGATAGCGTATGCAGGGTGAACACGCCGTTTAAGTGAATTCCAGGGATGGGCGGGATAACAGGTGTACTACCAGTAGCGATCACCAGATGATCATATTCAAAAACACCAGAATCTGATATCACTTTCTGGCTTACGGCATCTATGTTCCTGACCTCTGTGTTAAGATGCAGGTCTATACCCATTTCAATAAAGGTATCTGGCGGCCTTACTATCAGGTCAGGGAAATCAGATATAATACCTTCCAGTACGAAGGGCATCCCGCACTGGCTGTACGCAGTGTGAGTGTCCGATGAAAATACCAAAACATCATAATCCGTATGCCGTTTCAAATAGGTGGCTACAGTCATCCCCACGGCACCTGCACCAATAATAGCCACTTTCTTTGTCATTAGTTGTAATTAATTGTTAATTGTAAATTAGGTTTATCGTGAAAAGCAAAATAAGAGTTATTTTGTGTGAGCGGGTTGGGGAGTGGGGGTTAGTTAGAAAAACGTTGTTCCCGCTCACAAGCTCCTATCTATTCAGATTTAATATATATAGTTTTCGGATTTTACATTAGAATCTAAAAAAATTACTTCTACCCATACCACATTATAAATTATTCGAATTAAGATATTTGTCAATAGCCTTAGCAGCAATCTTACCTGCACCCATGGCACTTATGACTGTAGCAGCCCCTGTTACCACATCTCCACCCGCAAATACCCCGGTTTTAGAAGTGGCACCGTTATCATCGGCTATTATTGTACCCCATTTCGAGATATCAAGGCTTGAAGTAGTCATCGGGATAAGCGGATTTGGAGATGTCCCTACTGCTATTATCACTATATCCACATCAAGGATATGTTCAGAACCTTCAACAGGTACAGGTCTGCAACGTCCTGATTCATCGGGCTCGCATAGCTCCATATTCAGGCATTCCATCTGCCTTACCCAGTTCTTCTCATCACCAAGTATCCGTGTGGGGTTTGACAGTAGCCTGAAAATAACGCCTTCCTCTTTTGCATTCTCAATCTCCTCACGCCTGGCCGGCATCTCATCATCTCCGCGGCGATACACTACAGTCACTTCTTCGGCACCCAGGCGAACCGCACACCTGGCAGCGTCCATTGCAACATTCCCTCCACCCACGACCACTACCTTATGGCCCTTTTTGACAGGAGTATCATAATCAGGGAACTGGTATGCCTTCATCAGGTTAACCCTTGTCAGGAATTCATTTGCAGAATAAACACCACTGAGATTCTCACCGTCGATGTTCATGAAGCTGGGCAACCCGGCACCGGTGCCGAGGAATACGGCATCATACTCATCCAGTAGTTCATCCACGGTCTCTACCATACCAATCACACTATTGAGCTGGATATCAACACCCAGTCTTTCTATGTATTCGACTTCCTTCTGTACAATGGATTTGGGCAGCCTGAACTCTGGTATGCCATAGACCAATACGCCTCCTGCTTTGTGCAGGGCCTCCATCAGGTTCACACTGTGCCCCATCTTTGCCAGTTCGGCAGCAACGGTCAGCCCTGCCGGACCTGAACCCACTACGGCCACCTTCTTACCTGTCGATTCGGGTTTTTCCGGTTCCCCCAGCTTGTTCTCCAGTTCCCAGTCAGCAGCATAACGCTCCAGTCTGCCGATGGCAACGGGTTCACCCTTCTTTGCCAGCACGCAGACCTCCTCACACTGGGTCTCTTGAGGGCATACACGACCGCAGATGGCTGGAAGTGCATTCATGGACTTCAGTTCATTAATTGCACCTTCCATATCGTCATCTGCTATACACTTAATAAAAGCAGGGATGTCGATCTCTACCGGGCACCCGGCCACACACAAAGGTTTCTTGCACTGGATACACCTCTTTGCCTCATTTACAGCCTGTTCATGGGAATATCCCAGTGCTACTTCATCAAAGTTAGAACGCCTCTTTTCAGGGTCCTGTCTTGGCATGTCCTGTCGTTCTAACACTGGCATCCCTCCCGGTCACATTTTTTGTAGTGTTCCATAGCAAGCTGCTCCTCATCCTGGTACATCTGCAACCTGTTCATGAGCAAAGTAAAATCGACCTTATGTGCATCGAATTCCGGCCCGTCTACGCATGCGAACCTGGTCTCGCCGCCAACCAGTACTCTGCATGAACCGCACATGCCAGTGCCGTCTACCATGATACTATTTAGACTTACTACGGTTTTCACACCGAAAGGATGGGTTACCCCGGCCACGGTGCGCATCATTATAGGGGGTCCGATGGCAACCACAAGGGAAATGGATTCACTTCCTTCGAGCAGTTCTTTTAGCACATCTGTAACAAAACCGTGGTGCCCTTTGGTACCGTCATCGGTTGTAATAAACAGTTCATCACTTACATCCCGCATCTTTTCCTCCCACAGCAGCAGGTCTGCACTGCGTGAACCTATAATGGATATTACTTTGTTGCCGGCTTCCTTGTGGGCTCGGGCAATAGGATATACAGGGGCCACACCCACGCCGCCACCCACACATACTACTGTACCTACCTGCTCTATCTCTGAAGGCTTGCCAAGGGGACCCACGAAATCGAGCAGGCATTCTCCGGCGTTCATTTCAGATAACTGGGCTGTGGTCTTTCCCATCTCCTGGAAGATTGTGGTTATTGTGCCCTTCTCGCGGTCAAAATCAGCAATGGTCAGGGGAATTCGCTCTCCTGCATCATCTATCCTCAAAATGATGAACTGGCCTGCCCGGGCTTTTCTTGCTATCCTGGGGGCAGAAATGATCATATTGTGTATTGTTGGAACTATCTGGCTTTTTTCAATTATCTCAAATGGCATGTTGGTTTTCCTTCTAAATAAAATATTGAATAGGTCTAGGATGACGTGAGTTCATAATGCAATCGATAAAGTAAAAATTTAACGGTTGTAAATTTTTAAATGAATGCAGGGGAAAAAAGTAAAGGTGACATTTACGGGCTGCTGTAAAACATCATCATAAACCGGGTATGAATCCCCCGGCCCCCTCGCAATCTCCACAGACAGCCCCATAATTAGAAATTTCCGGATAAAAAAGATAGTATTTTTTTATGTGATGTAAATAATGAAAGTTATATGAAATGAAAAATATCACGTTTTTTCTTGAATTTTATAGTACCCTGACAAATATCCTGTTCTATAATAGATATGTCCAAATCTATTTGCTTGCCAGTCATAAAGGAAAGTGCTCCTTCTATTAAACCTTGAGTACTTCTACAAAGAGGATTTTTTACGGATAATCCTTGGTTACTGCATATATCTTTTATTAAACAGTTTTTAAACCGTAGATCTGCTGTATATTCTTTTTCTTTTGAGTTTTCACTTATAATTTCTATATCAAAACAAAACTTGATATATTCAATGAATTGTTTCAGAGCAGTTTGTGGATCTTTGCCTGTTCCTATTTTTTCCCCTAAATTTTCCCCTTTTCGAAAAAAATTCACATAAATTAAATCACCTGTAACTTCATCGCCATTTACTTCCCTGAGTGTATCAAGCAATCCTGCAACCAGTGTCATACACCCCTGTTCAGATGTGAGTTCCGAAGTCATAATTAAACCTTTTGTAAATTCGTATATTAAGTGAATCATTCAATCCACTATATTTTAGGGTTTTCTATTTTCTTACTAATAATTTATCAATAGATGCTGTCTCAACTGCTGTTCATGGAATTGATATGGATACTCTGAATATCCTGTATATGGCATATAGTGCAGGAGTATCCTCTGGTCATATGTATTGTTATAATATTTCCATAGCTTGGCTGGATCGCGTCAGGGTAGTCGTGACATGCATCGCAAATCTTATCATGCCCTGATACTTTTTCCGGGATGATCGGTTCAAGACCATGACAGACAACACATGAGAGATTAGCTGTAGTTTCTTTGATGTGCAGGTCATGGAGATCTGTTCCATGACACGGTTCACAATAGATGCCGCCCTCTATATGTTTCTTTT
>Ga0255419_10026_pt1 | contig 29615 bp, 35 predicted proteins | sample ANMaggSeSYBR02J3_FD_182658 | JGI IMG/M metagenome (GOLD analysis project Ga0255419, IMG submission 182658) | Sediment cell enrichment communities from methane seep in Santa Monica Basin, California, United Staets - ANME aggregate JGI... | ecosystem: Environmental > Aquatic > Marine > Cold seeps >...
GAGAGGTTTTTTCTTTTTTACAGGAAAATGAGGTCCCACATATTGTTCCTGTTGTTAAAATGGGAAAAAGGTTGAAAAATATTCTTGATGGAACAAAAAAGCGTTATGACACATATACGATGAATAACACAAAAGGGAAAGTGGAGCTTGATATTGCTATTGATGTCAAATACAGAAAAAGGAAACGAGGTAAGAATGGATCTGAGAATCTTGGATTTGTTGTTTATGGGATTGATTGGGATCCAAGAAAAGTCAGTGACACTTACAGGAAAAGGTTTGCTATAGAATCGTCTTATAGAATGCGAAATGTGGTAAAACTTAAAACATCTTCTAAAGACCCTATGTTACGATATTTTTATGCGCTGATATCGTTTCTTTTCAAAAATGCATGGGTGTCAATACAGAGAATGCATTTCATGAAAGTGAAAAGAGGACCAAAGACGATTGAATCTGATATGTTTAGATTTGATATGTTTGTTCATTTAATTGTGGAATGGGTGAGAGGAAAGTTGAAAGTTAGGTTAACTGTTAAGTGTTTTAGGTGATTGTGAGGCTATTATATGAAGGAGGGAATATTAGTGAAGTACTGAACTTATATTATGGAGATAGTAATGAGTATTTTTCACAGTGGCATTAGTAAGGACCTTATGAAGGCACATAGTTACATACAGCAAGTAAAAGATAAACTCCAAATAAATTGAATATCGATAATCATTTTAATATTAAGCTTCCACCAATTCATCGATTTTGGATTCCATAAGCTGTGTAAGCTTTCCATCGGTTGCTTTTATTTCAGTATCCAGTTTAACTGCTGTTTTCAGATCAAGCACCATTGAACAGCTACTGCAATACTTGGAATCATGTGGGTTAAGGGTTTTACAACGCGGACATTCAATTGGTTTAAGTTCAAGCTTCTCTTTTTTGATCTCATCCTCTATTATACCGTAAGAAGCCAACAATTTCTTTTCGACATCATCTCCAGATAGATGTATGTATGTAGCAGGCATTTTTGAATCTGCTTCCCATCCAGCAATGATTCTCAGCTCAGTTTCCTTGAAACCACGTTTAACAAGATCAGTAAGTTTTCCATGCCTGAATGCATGGGGATGTATGTTTTTCTTGATTCCTGCATCTTCAGCAACCTTTTTTAGTGTGTTCTGGACTGTGCGAATATCGAGCCTTTTTGGTCCATTTCCACTGTTTCTGAAAGTGACAAACAAAGGTGCTTCTGGATTATTCTTGTATGGATGTTGGTTTATCCATGCTTGGAGATCTGGTACTGCTTCTATGAGTCGAATTCTTCTCATTCCAGTCTTACCTTCAACAACTATCACAGCTCCATATTTGTCGATTTCCACATGTCCAATGTTCAAATTTAGTACTTCTGTAGCTCTTGCGGCACTATCCCATAAGGTCATTATAATGGCTCTGTCACGCTGAGTTTTACATGCGGGAATAAGTTTCTTCACATCCGCTGGTACAATTATTTCTTTAGTGGGTAAGTGGTTTTTTGGTGTACGAGTTTTGATGTCCTCAAAAAAAGTGTTATCTGGCTTTAACCACTTGAAAAAGAGCCTCAGATCGACAATATCATTATGGACTGTTTTTGGCTTATTGTTCTTTCTTCGAAAAAGTATATAGCTCTCAATGTCTTTTTTTGTGATTTCATTGATTTCTTTGTTATCGTGGTGTTTAAGGAATGTGTAAACTTTCCATAGCTTTGTATTGATGGTAGTTTCTTTAAAGTTATTAAGTCCAAGGCTTCTAGCATAGTCCTCTAGCACTTCTTTGTTTGTTTCATCAAATTCAGGTGCATATTTCATACTTCATAACATGCTTTATACACTTATAAATATTACGTCGCCCTGTAAGTAGGGCTTAGGACCCTGTCTCGTAGGAGTTCGTGCGTTCGAATCGCACCTCCCGCACTATTTTGTTTTATATGCTTGTATCAAAATCACATTTGAATATGTATGTTACATTCAATGAATTATAGAATTAAAACCATTGTTATGAGCTCAAATCCTCCTGATAGTTCGGATATGAGCGACACTGGCAGGAATTGCAGTAGATTCAATACTGACTTTTGTAATGTATTGGTAGTATCAAAGAACGGTAAGATCGTCCATAAGTATAAGTTAGCTGCTTCAATAGATGTGAATTGATCTATAGTGGAAATATGGCTTACACACAAATGTATTTATGTAACGATTGTGTATGATGATTATACATGACCAATTAGCTAGACGGAGGAATCTATAATGCGACTATCGATCAATAAAAAGAACCGCAGAACACGGGAAGTTGATAATATCGTGAGAGTCGCGAGGGCAGCATCCTCTAGTGCGAAACAAAATGCATTTAGTCATGGGATATCAGTAGCAAGACAACAGGGTGAAAACATTGTCATGTTGCATCCAGATGGAAGTACTGATGTCATTAAGAGAATTGAAAATAGTCCTGTAACACTAAACAAAAAACGATACTACATATGAAACAACGTATGAGGGTATTTGCAGGACCAAATGGATCTGGTAAAACTGCAATTGTTAGTGAATTTATTGAAAAAAGAGATGAACTGATCGATCCTACTCGTCATATAAATCCTGATGAACTTAATTTATTGGATGTTCTCAATTTCGATAACTTTGGAGTAAAAGTGGATGAGGGCGATTTTCGAGATTTTGTACTAAAATATCATTTTTATGAAAAACTTGGCATTACCATTCAAGATCTCAAAATTAAAGACAACTGTTTTTACATAACTAAAAAAAGTTCATATATGGGTGCAATGTTATCGGATTATCTTAGACAGTGTCTCATAAAAACAAATGAACGTTTGTTTTCGTTTGAAACTGTTTTATCCCATCCATCAAAAATAGATTTTCTCAAAGATGCAAAAGAACTTGACTGGGATGTCTATTTGTATTTTGTAAGCACAAACGACCCTGAAATTAATTGTGTTCGTGTGGCACAACGGGTGCAAATGGGTGGTCACGATGTTCCTCGTGAAAAAATCTATGATCGGTACACAAAGGCCAACAATAATTTATTTGAGGCTTTAAAGCACTGTCGTAGGGCATACATTTTTGACAATTCTGAAGAAATGGAATTAATAGCTAAAAAAAATCCAGATGGTTCATTAGATCTATTGGTGGATTATCTTACTTCAGGTTGGTTTAATGAGTGTGTACTTTCTAAACTAAATAAGTGATGTCTATGTCGATATTTGAATTCCATTGAAACAAAACCGAGGGTTTCTACAAAGTCGATTTATCAGTCTTGCAAATATGTAGACTCGTTTCTTATCAATATTGTTAATGGGATATTGGATTCTTAAATATTTGAATTAAAAAAGTTTTATCTCTACATGTTCAGTTTACATGTAGAGACTATTTTCGTACAATTATCTATTCATATAGAACTCGATAGCTTCTGCCAGTTCCTTATGGTCCTTGGCATATTCTGCAATGTCCATTCCCTGAAGGTATGCATCACATGCCTGAACCAGTGCCTTTGCACCTGACTGTGTGCCTCCTGGGTGTGAGTGTACGCCTGAACCCATGGTAGTGATGAAATCTACATTCTCCATTACATCTATGAATGGTTTCAGTTTCACAGGGTTAAGACCGCCGGAAACTATGGGGCAGCATTTCTTCATAGCTCTCCAGCTATCATCTTCAAGAACAACATGGTGAGCAAGGTCCTCATTGACAAGATTGATTGCATCCTTGTCGGTATCCATTATCTTTGACCATGTCTGCTCGAAGAAGTGTCCTGGTGACTTCAGATACTGGATTCCGTGGGCTGCAACAACATCTTCTGCTGGTGTACCTTTCATCTTGCCGACACCTGCTGTTCCGGTGTGTATCCCTGAAGCACCGGCAAGGCGTGCGAACTTTGAAAGTACCAGAACTGAAAAGCCGATGGGGTTCTCAGGTCTTGTAAAAGCACCATGGGCAGCTCTGTGGAAGTGCAGGAACACATCGGGATATCGTCTCCTGATGGTCTGTACCGCCATCCAGCCGGCCGTGATACCATCTATCAGGAAAGCATAACTTCCGGGCTCGAATCCTGCATTGGTGATCATCTCACATCTTTCGATCATGGTGTCGAAATCAGCGGCTGAAACATTGAATGAGTGAACCTTCTTATGGCCGGTTTCTTTCACAGCTTTGTCCATGGCCTCTTTCACATGAGCGACCATCTTCTCATACGGGCAGAAATCCTGATTTGCCTGGGGCTCGTCATTCTTGACAAAATCTCCTCCGCCTACCCAGAAATCATAACATACTTCTGCATATTCCGCTGAGGTAAGTCCCATCTTTGGTTTGACTATGGTTCCGAGAATCGGTCTGTCATAAACGCTAAGGTATTTTCGCATATCGTCCACAGTATAGCTTGGACCGTCATACTGTTCCAGCATGGATGGTGGGAACCATACATCCATCAGCTTCAATGCCTGGATCTCTTTCATTCCAAGGATATTACCGACAATGTAGGTCAGTATATTCTGGACATTTCCTCCCCTGTCAAAAAGTCTCCACGGATAAGCTATCCATACAAGCTCTCTCTCCAGATCAAGCTGATAGACCAGCGCATTCATCGTTCTGGAAAACGCTGTCTCCGTATTTACTTTGATATTCGTACCGGTTGATGACTCTGCAGCTATCTCAGCAGCCGCTTGTAGTACGTTCAGATCTCCTCCCGGTATCAAGTGAAATACTCCGAGAAGGTATTCCCCATTGGTCGGATCAGGTAGTTCCAGATCCACATATGCCTGTTGTTTGGAATCGAGCGATTTTACCAGGTCCTCATAGATCAAACTCATATAGAAATAACAGTTTGCAATCTATTTGAGTTTTTTGAATACGTCATGTGGGACAAAAAGGAAATGCTTTTCGCTATCACCGTTTTTGTAAATGGTGATATCAAAATCTGTTAATTCAATAGTTCTAAAAAAGAATTAAGAAAAGGAACAAATATGCTTCAAAAATAAGTTATGAACTTAACCATCATTTCCAATCGCTTCTGCAGGACAGGAATCCATGGCCTCTTCGCAATTCTTTGTTTCAGCATCATTCTCCGGCTGCTTATATACAAAAGAACTCGAACCGTTTTCATTCATCTTGAAATTATTGGAAGCTTCATCTATGCATCTCTGACAAGTGATACACTGATCATCCACGTAATAAGCTCCTTCTACATTTTCAGCTACTTTATTTTTTACATCTGCCATACATAAGTCCCCCAAAATTAATATCTACAATACTCTTTAACTTTGTAAAGCTCTGTATTTATAAATTTCTGGACAACTTATGTGCAGATATTTGTGATAATTTAGAGAACATCCTGAAGGGCATTAGCAGCTACGTAAACACTGCCAATACCGCAGATGTACTGTGTAATTCTGATGGTCTGCATGATCTCTTCCTTTGTAGCACCGGCATCCAATGCCTGCAATGCAAGAGAGCGCACTCCATTAACAGCACCTTTTGATGCATCGAGGGACAATGCCATCAGGAGCTTGTACTTGTAAGGTATTCCATTTTCCGGGAATGCGTTATGAAGGGTCTCATCCAAAAGTTTGACGAATTCCGGGTCGTTATCTGCTATTATCTGAAGTGGGTCTTCTGGCATTTTTATTATCTCCTTATGTGTATCATTTATTGAGAGCTAACTATTTATGATGATTCCATAGCATTCATTTATCGTTGCTCATGTAAAGAATATTATCTCTTTTCATGGTCATTATGTTTATCTGCAAATAGCTTCCATAAATACCAGTTATATCTTGTGATCCGGGGAATTAATATGAGCTATTAACTTCTGGCAATATCCATCTTTTTTGAGATATGCGGTACTGTATGTATGAAAATATCCGATGGCTATTCTAACATCCCGGCATCTCTGATGATATTCGTGTTCTATGGCATAAGTTTCAGTATTTTCCCATTCGCCTTGAAGAACATCGATGTAAGCCTTGCTTATGCCATCTGGTCCGGGGTGGGGACAGCATCCATGACCTTGATAGGGATATATTATTTCAAAGAGCCCGCAACAGCCATAAAGATGGTTTCCATATTCATTGTCATGGTCGGTGTTCTGGGATTAAATCTCAGTGATAAGCTGGCATGATACACTAGGAATCTACTTATGACCATTTTCATATGTTGATCATGCCAGAGGGATATTATTCTGGAAAGCAGTGACCTGTAGCAACAGCTAAATAATTTCTACTCCCACTTACTATATAATAAATAATTGGGGGTAATCTATTGGTATCTGTAATCTCGGTCCTTGCTGACCTATCACTTACTCTTCAAGTGATAGCTTTTGTAATGCTTCTGTATGCGATCAATCTTAAAAAAGTGGGTCTCGCAGAGCATGGGAGAGCGTCTTCCCTTGCGGTATATGTTATGGTCCCTACGGTATTGTATATGTTCTATTCTATCAGTCTGGGCTTTAGGCTGCCCGAATATGGAATACTACTTGGTCTGCACCGGCTTCTCGGCTCAATAGTTCTGATCTTCATAATTCTTTTTGTGACCAACAGATGGAGGTTCAAAAAGAAGATCCATATGGATATTGTGGCGGTATGCTGGACTTTGACCTTGATAATGGGAATTGGTGTCTATTTGATATCTCATAATATCTTATGATATCACTTTTCTTTTTTGTTATCTGATCTTCCCATATCACACTCTCAACTGTTCTTGATCTCCAATCCTTTACCTATGGCTTCATTAAAGGCTTTTGTACAACATTTACCGAGTGGATTCTTGACCTTACATTGTGACCTTACTTCACCTTTGATGGCTGTCATAACATCTTTCATGTTATCGGTACCTGTGTTAACAACAGTTTCAATGACCTGTTCTTCAGTGATCTCATTGCAATAGCACGCATATTTCGGATCAGCACCCTTTTTGAACCAGAGAGGTACTTTCAGATCATTGGTTTTGAATTTCGCTCCTGTTTCTGTGAAATATGCAACATCGCAGTCTTCGTTCATACAGAGCAGATAATTTTCATCAATAACATCTTCTATTTTCTCTTTTTTTATAAGATGCTTTACAGTGATCGATCCGACCTGTTCTCCTTGATCATCGCATATTGGGCATATGGTCTTCTCCTCATAGGTCTCTGTGTTCTCAGTCAGACAACAATTGCTGTTGCTCGGATCGCAGCAACAGGCCTCATCCTTCGAGTTCCTGTCACAACAAGAACTTTGGTTCAATATCTTATTATTCATTTTTAAGACTCCTCACAACATATTATCTATTCAAATCCGTAATTTTAGGATTTGTTCTTTTGTTTTGCTGTTTTTCTTCTCAGGGATCCTTAATAGATCGGGCTTTTTGCAATCCCTAAATAAGTGTAAATTTATGTACATATCAAATTTTTAGTGTTTCTATGGGTCCTTTGAAAGTATTCTACGAAATACTTATAAATGATTAATCATTATGTATATGTGCAATCATTAATCGTGACAAATTGCGTTACACCAATAAGGAGGAATACATATATGGACACATATTACACAGGTTCTATGATGGAAGAAGAAGAGAAGCTCTTTGAATGGAGAACCAGCGGCTTAAACATTGATGGCAACGGAGTATTCTTTGCTACATTGGCCGGGTCCATTGCACTTATGGTCCTCATGAGGTTTTCATCTTATAGCAGCCTCTTTTGAATAGGGGGATGCCGGAATTACCGGCAAACTCCCTTATTTGTCTTGTTTTTCATTATTTTCCTTTCTTTTTTGCATCATCGCTTGAACTGGAGTTTCTGGAAATACTTTTGATGATAGTCTTCTGCAGGGTAGAATTCAGATGCTTCTACTATCTCTGTCTCAATGCTACTATCATACTTTCCTGAACTTTCCTGAACTTTCCTGCTGCTCCTTGGATCTGAGGGCAGCTTCCCTTTGAGCATCGTTATGGTAAAATATAGCTGATCTGTATTGTGAACCATGATCGGGTCCCTGCCTGTCTTTTGTCGTAGGGTCGTGTGTGCTCCAGAATATCTCTAAAAGTTCCTCGTATTTGATGATAGATTCATCAAAAACGATATCTACGGATTCAGCGTGCCCGGTCTGCCCCGTGGAAACATCATTATAACTTGGTTCTTTCAATGTGCCACCGGTGTATCCTACTTTTGTTGAGATCACGCCTTCGACTTTGCTGAATGCAGCTTCAACGCCCCAAAAACATCCTGCTGCAAATGTTGCTCTTTCCATTTTCGAATCCCCTCACTGATTGTTCTTTTGTTCCTCTTTCTTCTCTGAGCCTTCTGTAAAGCCCAATGATGCCGAATTTATACAATATCTTTTTCCGGTAGGTTGAGGTCCATCATCGAAAACATGTCCAAGATGGCTTCCACAGCGTGAACATTGGATCTCGATCCTTTTCATAAAATAGCTATCATCGAGAACTAGTTCCACGCTATCACTGGAGATCACTTCATAGAAACTTGGCCAACCTGAGCTGGAATCAAATTTATTCTTTGAACTGAAGATCTCCTGGCCACAAGCTCCACAGCTGTATACGCCGGGTTTATCGTTGCGTAACAGCTCGCCTGTAAATGGTATTTCGGTATTCTTTTCCCTGAGAATGGCATACTGTTCAGGTGTCAGTAATTTTTTCCATTCTTCTTCAGAACGGTTAATTTTTTGTTTCAATCCCACAACCTCCTTACAAAAGCTCCCATATAAAAGTTATTAATACACACTTAAATAATTTCGGTTGTAACTCTTGGGTTTTATATTAATTTCATTTGAATGACCTATTTCGATCGGTACTTATGTAATACTAATATTTTTATGCAAGCGTAGCCAACGCTATGTGGGGTAGTTTAAATGACCGAATATGCAGAGCTATGCAGTTCAGATGATGTGCCGGATGGGGAAATGCGCAGTTTCGATTCAGGTGACAATAAGATATTGGTAATAAATCTTGGTGGCAAGTTCTATGCCATCGATGCTATCTGTAATCACATGGGTGGTAAACTTGTGGATGGTAAGCTTAAGGATAATATCGTGATCTGTCCTCGTCACAAGTGCGAATATGATGTGACATCGGGTAAGATCAAAAAAAAAGCGGATTTTTTTGTGCAGGCATTTTCCGGCAAATGTAATGACCAGATATCTTATGCTACAAAAGTTGAAGGCGGTAAGGTCTATGTGGTTGTCTGAATCCGTGGCCTTTTATTGAATAATTTCTGATGATGTTGCTTACATTGTTGGATCCCGTTTACTGCAAATATTTAAATAAAGTTCTCGTAATCCTTAACATATGAGCCTTGTTCTAGCCGCAGTATTCCTTGCTTTTGTTCTATGTGTACTTAGTATCTTCCTAGCTAATGTTGTAAAGAAACGAGTAGCTGACACAGCAAATGGTGGCATGTATCCGAAAGGCTATTGGTTTGGCATGGGTATAGCTTTTGGTCTTTTGCTGGGTATGCCTCTTGGTATTGCCATCGGAATTGCTTTAGGGAATGTCTCTATAGGCATTGCTATTGGTCCGGCACTTGGAATAGGCTTTGGTACTGTGATAGGTTACGTGCTTGAGAAAAAACATGTAAAGAACATTCGTCCACTGACAGAAGACGAAGCGAGATTACAGAGGGTGTTCATTGTATTCACCATCAGTGTTCTTATTCTGGGTGTAACTGTACTTTTCAGTCTCGTTTATCTTTATGGTCTGATCTAATTGTATATTCTTGAATGACTAAATATCTATATTAGTTCTGCATTAATAATTGGTTATGGAAGTTATGGACATTGTCCCTTCGTGGATCTCATGGGATATTGCTACTATATTATTCGTTTTTTTGATAGTCATATTAACTTTCGTTTCAGCAAAAATGGTAGATAGGCTCTTAAAAGCATATTTTCATTTTGCCAGTAAAAAGATGAAGATAGATGAAACGACCTATGGGCTTGTCAGGCGTATTGTAGTGGGACTTGTGTATTTCTTTGGCATTGTTGTTATCGTCTTCTCCATCCCCGGACTTCGAGATATTTCCATAGCCCTTTTTGCGGGCGCTGGATTTGCGGGTATTGTAGTTGGTATGGCTGCTCAGAACACCCTCTCGAACATCATTGCAGGTATCGCACTTGCGACTTTCAGACCTTTCCGTGTGGGTGACCTGTTGACAATTCATGATGAATATGGGAGGGTCACTGACATAACTCTTGGTTACACTAAGATCAGGACCTGGGATAACAGGCGTTTGAACATCCCCAATCACGTGATCAGTGATGAAGCCATAATCAACTGGTCCATCGATGATCCAACGGTCAACTGGACCGTTGATATTGGTATTAGTTATGATTCCAATATTGATCTTGCAAGAAGTATCATGATCGATGAGGGCCGTAAACACAAAAATGTAATGTCATATGCTGATCTCCAAAAACATAATTCTCATGAAATAAAGGGTAATGAGATCTCTGTTCTTATGACCGAACTGGGAGATTTTGCAGTAAATCTCAGGCTTTATGTATGGGTCCGGGACCGTTCGGTGGGCTTTACTACGGGTTGTGATCTTCGGGAATCCATCAAAAAGAGGTTTGATGCTGAATGTATTGAAATTCCCTTCCCTTACAGGACGATCGTATATAAGAAAGATATTGAACAGTCTCATAAGGAGGACCTTGAAATGTCGCGGGAAGGACCTGCGGCTTAAATATCTTATTCTTTTTTGAATAGCTGGCAGCGTATCATAATATTTTTGTAAGGCATTGGTTGATAAATACTTTATACTACAATTCTGTTCTTTAGTACAATTAGAACAGAGAATGTGCAATTATGATGGGTCGATTTAAACACGATGAGTATATTTTCTACGGTGAACTAAGCAGTGATGGGAATCTTGTGACTTCCCTATCTCACGATGGCGGAACTTTTGAGATGTCCGAGCTTGCTTTGCTTCCACCTGCTAAACCTTCTAAGATAGTCTGCATTGGTCTGAACTATATTGATCATGCTATCGAACTTGACATGGATGTTCCTACCGAGCCTGTCATATTCATGAAGCCACCTTCTTCTGTCATAGGTTCTGGTGATAAGATCGTTTATCCTGCAATGAGCCAGCGTGTGGACTATGAAGCGGAGCTTGCAGTCGTTATTGGGAAGAGGTGCAGGAACATTGATCACGAGGATGCAGGTGATGTTATTGCGGGTTATACATGCTTTAATGATGTGACTGCTCGGGACCTGCAGCAGAAAGATGGGCAGTGGACACGTGCAAAGAGCTTTGATACTTTTGCTCCTCTGGGTCCGTTCATTGTTCCGGAAGAGGACTTCGATCCCAGTGATGTTTCTATTAAATGCAGGGTGAATGGCGAAGTACGACAGGACTCCAGTACTTCGAATCTCATATTTGACATACCGCATCTGATAGAGTTTATATCAGATATAATGACATTAGAGGTAGGTGACGTTATTTCTACCGGTACTCCTCCAGGTGTGGGGGAATTGCTGCGCGGGGATGTTGTTGAAGTCGAGATCGAAGGTATAGGCACTTTAGCGAATGAGGTAATATAATGCTATTTGACCAGATCAACAGAGAACTTGAGCTTACTGAACGACATTTGCTCGTTCTTAAAAAGGTCATTGATAAGGGGCCTATAGGTATATTGAAACTTGCCGAAGAGACAGGGATGCCTACACATAAGGTCAGATATTCTTTGCGTGTCCTTGAACAGGAACATCTCATAAAGCCATCATCTCATGGTGCTACTGCCGGAGATCTTGCAGAAGATTTCATTGGGAAGTTCGAGGATAATATAGGTAATATACTGGAGAAGCTAACACAGATAAGGCAGATCGGGGTTAAGTTCTGATCTATCTTTGTTTTTAATTATAATTTATTATGTTCTATAATTCATTTGATCCTATGAGGGTATTTAGATGACCTTAAGTGATGAAGATAAGATTACTATTGAGAAATATGCGCTTCAAAACGCTGTTAAATATGGAAAAGCACCTCAACTTGGGGCTGTTATGGGTAAGGTCATGGGTTTATGTCCTCATCTTCGTCCTCTTTCAAAAGAGGTTGGTCCTGTAATTCAGCATGTCCTTGATGAGGTCATGAAAGAAGGACCTGAAGAGTGGCAGGCAAGACTTGAGACGATAGCGCCTGAACTTATTGAGGAGCTGAACACGAAAAAGGAGCCTGATAAAGGGCTTAAGCCTCTGGATGTCAAGGAGGGTGAAAGTGTTGTAATGCGTTTTGCACCGAATCCGAATGGACCACCAACTCTTGGTAGTACCCGTGGTATCGTTGTGAATTCGGAATATGTCAAGAGGTATGGTGGCAAGTTCATCATCAGGTTCGATGACACAGATCCTCAGACCAAGCGTCCTATGCTTGAAGCATATGACTGGTACCTCGAGGATTGCGAGTGGCTTGATGCAAAACCGGATGAGGTGGTCATCGCTTCTGATAATATGGAGGTATATTATGACTATGCGAGACAGCTCCTCGAGATGGGGCACGCTTATGTGTGCTTCTGTGAAGGGGGTGACTTCAAGAAGTTCAAGGATGCCAAGGAGCCATGTCCTCATAGGGACCATGCACCGGAAGTGAATCTTGAGCACTGGGACAAGATGCTTGCAGGCGAATATGAGGAGAAGGCTGCGGTCGTGAGGATAAAGACCGATATCGAACATAAGGATCCTGCTATGCGTGATTTTGGTGCTTTCAGGATCGTGAAGACAGCTCATCCTCGTCCTGAAGTCGATGACAAGTATGTCGTCTGGCCATTGCTTGATTTCGAGGGTGCAATTGAGGACCATGTGCTTGGTATGACCCATATTATCCGTGGTAAGGACCTGATGGACAGTGAAAAACGTCAGGGCTATATCTATAATTATCTGGGCTGGGAATATCCAAAGACAACTCACTGGGGTCGTGTGAAAATGCATGAGTTCGGTAAGTTCAGCACAAGTGGTTTGCGCCAGTCCATCGAGGATGGCGAGTACTCCGGTTGGGATGATCCAAGGTTACCTACGCTTCGTGCTCTTAGAAGAAGGGGTATCAAGCCTGAAGCTATTCGTAAGTTCATGATCGATATGGGCGTTGGCGAGACCGATGTCAGTCTCAGTATGGATACCCTCTATGCGGAGAACAGGAAGATCATCGACACTATTGCTAACAGGTACTTCTTTGTGTGGGACCCCGTGGAGCTTGAGGTCGAGGATGCGGTATGTTGCACTGTGAATCCGTCCCTTCATCCTTCTGAGGATAGGGGAGTGCGCTGCATTGATATCGGTTCAAAGTTGCTGGTATGCAAGAGCGATGTCGAGTCTGCTGAAGTGGGCGATATGTTGCGTATGAAAGATCTGTATAATATAGAGATCACTTCTGTGTCACCTTTGAAATGTAAATGTATCGGCGATTCAATGGAAGATGCAAAGAGCAACAAGATGCGTATAATCCACTGGGTGCCGGAAGACGGTATACCTGTGAAAGTACTTGCGCCACAAGGTGAATTTATCGGTATAGGTGAAAAGCAGATCGTGGATGAACTTGACAATGTTGTCCAGTTCGAAAGATTTGGCTTCTGTCGTATCGATTCTGTGGATGATGGCGTTGTCGCTTATTTCACCCACAAGTAAGTTCCAGGTGCATGAATTAGGCCGGTCCTTCCGGTCATTTTTTTTAATTTTGAGTGGTAGTATGGATTGGAGCAGGTTGAAAAGGTATTATGGTGTAAAGCTTAGGGTTGCTGCATTCATTTTTGGTATTATTGGCTGGTTTCTTCTTTTTGTTTCTATTTTCGGGTCACATTTCGAGCAGCAGCTCTTAGGTTTGGAAACGGTTGCAGGATCAACGACGTTTACAATTGGGATAAAGGTCTTAATATTCTCAGCTATCATTTCAATTGTGAAATTCCAGAATGTTATTATGGAAAAGCTGGAAGAGCGTCAAATGTTATTCTCTTTCCTGAAAAAAGCTTACGCTACAGCAGTTTTTGGATGCATTTTCTGGATCATCATTCTATTGATCTGATGTGTCCGAATTGAAATAAGTTATATGAATTAAAAAAGGTTAAAACGGTGACCGAAAGGCCACCATATATATTTTGAAGATCACTCTTCAGTAGGTGTTTCAGGTGCAACTTCTTCAACAGATGCTTCAGCTACAACTTCTTCAACAGGTGTTTCAGCTACAACTTCTTCAACAGGTGCTTCAGTTACAACTGGTTCAACAGGTGTAATAGATGCGACTGCCATACGATGTGGAGGAACTACTTGAACTTCGGTCTTCCTGATCTCTACTCTTCTGAGTGGGTAAATGGACTTTGCTTTCCTGTAGATGTTTGCGGAAAGTTTACCGACAATAGCCTCTTCGACAAACTGCTCGAAATCGAGTTCAGATGCGCGCTTTGCTGTTGTTTCGGTCATGATGTCCCTGAGTGCCTTGATCTGGCTTGTCCTTGCTCTCTTTACAGTGAAGCATATAGGCTTAACCCTGATCTTGTAGCCATCCTTTGTCTTGACATTAAGGTTAGTGTCAATCCTGGATGTCTGGCGTTTTACAATGGAACGGAGGTAGTCGGTTGTGATCTCGTGACCGATGAACCTTGTGTTTGCAACATCGCCTGTGACGTTGTCGATCTCTAACTTAAGTTTTATGTTGTGTTTTGAGAAATCGTTGGTAAGTTCTCCAACGGTGGTTTCTACAATACGACCAATAAGACTTTCTGGATTGTCAGTTGGAGTTAAACCGATGTGGTTGCTACCAATGAATTTTGGTGCTACGATGTTATACCACTGTTTTAATTTCCACTTATCCAATTTCCTTTGTACTCTCTTTTTAGCCAAGTAATTCCTCCTGTGTGATTATTATTGATGTGTTCGACCAATTCCTTGATCGAACGAAGATATGATGTTCGTGATTCTGACCGGTAAAATTCCCGTTTGATAGGTTAATTAATAGCGTGCCTATACTGTAGGCGTCTATATATAAATAAATCGGTACATGAAAGGGATATCACAGGAAGCGAATTCCCTTCGGTACTTCTCCTACCCTTTTTCTGAACTCCTCTGGCCAGTTTTCAGGGTCTAGTCCCTTCTGTGCAAAGAACGCGGATGCCCAGCGTTCAAGTCCTACACCTGAACAACCAGACCACAGTTCTTCACCGGTCTGGGATTTTACATTGAAACCTGATGGATACTTATTGCCATTGATACTGACGTTCTGGAACTCCAGCCATTCTCCGTCATCTCCTCTGTATGGCAGTGGTGCCTCATAGTCGGTTGTACCTGCCTCGCCCTGTTCAGAAAGCCCTGTAAGCCCTTCCTGTGCCATGAACCATGGGGTTACCCATGCCTTTCTCCACTCGAGGTCAAGTATCTCATTGAATATGTGCATGTATCTCTCATGCAGCTTCTTGGCTGTCTCGATGACCTGCTCTTTGGTACCTAGCCATACTATCTCGACACGGTGGAACTCGTCCACACGTTCCATACCGTGAATTCCGCCACTCTCATAGCGGTGTGATGTTCCAGACTTGTCAAAGACCTTTATTGGGAACTCATCGGTAGGTATGGTCTCTCCCTGCAGATACATCCAGAAAGGTGGGCACTGTGCATAACACAGACCGCCGATAGGATCTCCTATCTTTGATTTGATGAGCTCAGTAGGCACTTCATGCGTGACCTTGTAATGGTCGGATACCTCTTCCCAGTACGCAGGGTCCCTTGTCTTTGGAGGGCACACATAGTATATCTCAGGGTAAACACCCTTTGCATGTCCGGATTTCTGCCAGACCTCCCACGGAACAAGTTTCGGGAAGATCATTTCTCTGTATCCAAGAGGTTCAAGAAGCTCATCATAGACTATCTTCTCAAATGTCCTGAACATCTTTGTGGACTGCGGGCCGTGTATCCATTGACCACGGCTTGCACCCCGCTTGATCCACCCATGTTTCATCATTTCCTGGGTAGGGTCTCCGGAGAACGTGTGTTCCTTCTTGTCACTTTCCCAGATGATCTGCCAGTGTTCCGCCTTGCCGCCATAATCCTTTGCCCTGACCTTCTCTTCCATAAGGGTAAGTATCCTGTCAGGAATACGTCTCTCAAGCTCGGATTCTCCAACATCCAGCTCAAGAATAAGACCGCCCTCTACTTTTGATATATTGCTTACGTGGGGGATGTTCATATTCCCAATTTCCCCTTCTGCAGGCATTGATATCGTAAACTCCTTGACATCGACACCGCGAATGCCGATACGGAAATCCTTTCCAAGTTTGGCAGCAAGTGGCTTTTTCAGGCGCATTATTGCATCGTGTGCCCTGACATACCTTCCGGATTCAATGGTGAGCTCGATACTTCCGTCTACAATATCCCATTGTGTGATCTTTGCTCCCTGTCCTTCAGGTGCTCCTTTTTTAAGGATGGTATTGTTTGCTTCATCAAAATACTGGGCAATAACTTCCTTTGCACCGGTCGGGTCGGCACTGGTTTTGAATGCTCCTTTAAGATTGAATTTAAGTTCCATGCATTTTTCCTCTTGAAACTGACCGTGATAAGATGGACCACTATTATAGTATCTCTGATAATTAGCAAATAGTGGTCTAATTAATTGGATTGTTCGCTAAAACGAACAGTTATGAAATAGGCTTTATATTTAATAATTTTTCCAACAAAAGCAGGTAGGTACCAGAATGAATATGATCATTCATTTTCCCAGAGATGACGATTCTCATCAAGGAATCTATGCTGGTCTTCCGTTCTCGACCTCGTATAGATCAACGCTGCCGGATGGAATATCTTGAGCACGTTCTTGCCTTCAAGCATCTCAACAGCTCCCCATTCCATCTTATGGCCACTACAAAATGCTTTCTCTGCAGTGTTCCCAAGCAGGACTATAAGGTTCGGGTCAAGCAGCTGGATCTGTCTTGTCAGGAAAGGTTTGCAGCAATCCAGCTCCTTTTTGTTGGGATTGCGGTTATTTGGTGGCCTGCACTTGATAGTATTGATGACAGCCCAGTCAGAGCTTTCAAGTCCCATATATTCAATAAGATCATCCAGTATCTTCCCTGCACGACCACAGAAAGGCACGCCTGTTTCGTCTTCGTTCTTCCCCGGAGCTTCACCTATGAAAAGCACTTTCGGCTCATCCGAACCCTTGCGCACGACCTTGTTAATGACCGTTTCAGAAAGAGGACATGCCGTACAATCAAGGATGTCCTTCTCCACATCCTCTAATGTTGTCCATTCGTTTTTCATTCTTTGTCCTCTATCTCACATATCACATCTTCAGCTATCTTTGCGTTCATCAAAAGATCATCAACTGTTGCTATCAGGGATGAGATCTTCTCGGTCCTGATCGTAATAACAGCTTTACCATCTCCAATCTCAGTTTCCATGTTCGAGAGATTGTCCGGTTTTAATGAAAGGGCGACCTTCTCCGCGATGTTGGCTGCATCAGTACTGATAAACTCAAGGGTAGTAGATATTTTCATGTTCTCACATCAGGAAAGCTGTTCAGCAACGATGTCATCTACAAGGGCAATGAACTTCTCTATCTTTTCCGGTTCTACAGAAGCTCCGGATGCGATATTATGTCCGCCACCTTGTCCGCCAACCGCATCAGCCGCTGTTCGCATGGCATATGCAAGGTCAAGCCCTTTGCTGACAAGTTCTCTTGTCCCTCTTGATGATATCTTCACTTTACCTTCCACCTTGTTAATGGCAACAAAAGGCATATCGGGATGGATGTATCGTATGACAGTGCTTGCTATCATTCCTGTGGACTCAAGGTCATCACCTATCAGATAATAGATACTCTTCCCCTTTTGCAATAGTCCCTCAGCTTTATTTATGTCGTTGACAATTGCTTTCTGGCTCTTTATTGTCATCTCTTTTGCTTCTTCAAGTGTGGAATCATCTCTCATGCAAAGGGAAAGTGCCAGTCCTGGAACCTTCAGTTTTCCACAAGTGTTCATTATGGCAACAAGGTCATAGACGTTCTTCACAACTTCATTGTTCAGAACATAAACATCACCCACAGCAGCATCGATAGCTTCAGGACTTGCTCTTTTTGTAAGCTTCAATACAATGGTCGATATCAGCTTTTGCAGTTTATCATTGTCCATTGAATCGATGTCGCCATGTATCTCGAGCATGTCAAGGAAACTGTCTATCTTTTCACGATCTCCTGTGATGTCAAGATAAGGCTCGGGTGTGTTTTCCAGTATATCAGCAATGTCCCCACTGCCTACTTTCAATCCCTTCTTGATGGAAATGACTCCAGCTTCCACAGCCTCGTCCAGTATTATCTTGTTTGCCGTTTCAAAAAGCTGTTTATCCCCAACTGCGCCTGCAATTGCAATGCCGGCAAGGTCTACATTTTCATGATCAAGCCCCTTTGCTACTAGATATGTAGTGGTAGCTCCGCATAGGTGGACAGCACCATCGATGCCGAACATATGCGGATTTATCATGGCCTTGGCAGGTGAATCTCCGACCGGTTTATGGTGGTCGATGACAATTGTATCGTGCAGTACCTTTCCAATGATATCTGGTTGACCGCTGCCCATGTCACAGAAGATAACGATGTCTCCTTCGTTAGTTGTCTCATTGATCATCTCGGCAACACTGTCTTCGAGCCGGCTTACGATCGTAAGGTGATATGGTATGTTCTTTCTGAGGAGCGCCTGGCAGATGATAGCAGCAGATGATATTCCATCAGCATCGTTATGGGAAATGACACGTGCATGGCTGTATTCTTCTATAATGTCTGCTATCTGCTCTGCAAGTTCGCTTATTTTTTGCATTTCTATCAATCAGATCACCCGTATGTACAACCTTAAATTCATAAATAACAACAAAGAACCGGCGTTATCGAACGACCTCTCCGGGCCTGGTGTAGCTTCCACTTTCCATAACGGTTCCAACGTTGATACTGGAATTTATTCCTGTGTGGACGTCATCACCCATTATGACCCCAAGTTTCCTTCTTCCCGAATCCGTTAGTTTGCCTTTAATTTTCACCTTGATGTTCTTACCATCGTGGCGCAGATTGGCAACCTTAGTTCCGGCACCGAAATTACACTTTCGGCCTATAATACTGTCTCCCAGATATGTGAGGTGTCCTATATTCGTACCATCCATTATTATGCTGTTCTTCACTTCAACGGCATTTCCGATATGCACATCATTTCCAATGGCAGTTGAAGGGCGTATGAAACAATTAGGTCCTATGTCACAGTCATCTCCAATGATCACCGGTCCGATAATGTATGCGCCATTACGTATCAGAGTTCCTCTGCCAACACTCACATCCCCGATAAGGGTGGCATTGGGTTCAATGACTCCTTTTACGGAAGGTTCCTTTCGGCTTAACAGGACTGCGTTCGCATCCAGCATATCCCAAGGTCTTCCGATATCTATCCATTCCTCTTCCAGTATCTCATATCCGACATTAGCATCACTGTCGATGAGCATCTGGAGGGAATCGGTTATCTCATATTCCTCTCTTGGCGACAATGTCGTCTGTTCGATAAGGTCGAAGATGGTTTCGCTGAAAAGGTAAATTCCGGCATTTGCAAGGTCTGTTGGTGGAAACTCTGGTTTTTCTATGATATTTATGACCTTATTTCCATCAGTTTCAATAACGCCGAAATCCGATGGATTGTCCACACGTTTTACAGTTATTACTGCATCTTCCTTCCTTTCGATCATGTGGCTGATGTGGTCGGAACTGACCAGTACATCGCCATTCAGGACTATGAACTTGTCTTTGACATGACCTTTTGCATATCCGATAGCGTTTGCAGTACCAAGTTGCTCTTCCTGATGGACATGGTCAATTATAACATTCCATCTATCTCCATTTCCAAAATATTGTTCGATGACTTCTTCATGATATCCTGTGATAAAAACGAATCCGTCAATTCCTGCTTCGATGGCAGAATCCACGATATGCTCTAGCATGGGCTTGTTGGCGACAGGAAGCATGACCTTTGGAATGGATGATGTCAAAGGGCGCATTCGGGTGCCTTCTCCCGCTGCAAGTATGACAGCTTTCAATTAAGTGCCTCCTTGATAATGTTCTCTGCCATGCTGAACAATCTATCAGCACCTTCTCTTGCTTCGGCTGTGATCCTTATCTTCGGTTCTGTCCCTGAAGGTCTCACAAGAACCCATCCGTTATCCATTTCCACGCGTATTCCATCGATGTCAGATATATTCCCGCATTTGTCGAGTTTTGAATGGACAACTTCCATAACATGTGCTTTCTTTTCGTTGTCACATTTCACTGTGCCGCGATATGTTGGATAATGGGGTAATTCTTCTTTAAGCTCTGACAATGTTCTGCTCTCTATAAGCTCCATTATCTTTGCAGAAGCGAATATCCCATCCGGACAATAGGATATCTTCGGGAAGATCCAACTTCCTGAAGGTTCTCCACCAATATCTGCGTTGCATTTTTTGATTTCTTCTGCAACGTATACATCTCCGACCCTTGTACGAATAACAGTTGAGCCGGGTAGGGCATCGTCCACCATCATCGAGGTATCCACGGGTACTACAATTTTAGCACCTTCATCGCATTCATGTCTGGCAAAAAGTGCAAGCATCTCATCGCCGGTAATGAACTCTCCCTTCTCGTCGATCGCCATCATCCTGTCTGCATCGCCATCCTGGGCAATGCCAATATCTGCACCGAATTCTTTTACGGCTGTTTTGAGCAGGGTAAGGTTCGCATCGTTGGGTTCGGGATTGCGTGCCGGGAAGTAACCGTCAGGTTGGGAATTAAGGGTGATGACCTCACAGCCCATTTTACGGAGCACATATGGAGTTATCGTGCTACCTGCACCGCATCCGCAGTCAATGATAACACTTTTTGATGACCTTTTTACATTCTGCAATATCATGTTGGTGTGCTGGCGGATGGCATTTGCATCTTCTGACACATTGCCTATTTTGTCCCAACTGACAGGTTCGAAATCTTCTTTCTCTATGCAGTCCTCTATCTCTTCCTGTTGGCTGGAATCAAATGCCATCCCATCAGGGTTCCATAACTTTATTCCTACATATTCTGCGGGATTATGGGATGCAGTTATCATTACTCCACAATCGTAGTCCTTTGTTGCATATGCAAGGGTCGGTGTACTGACCATTCCGATCCGTACTACATCACAGCCTGCTGAAAGAAGCCCGGAAATGATGGCATGTTCTATCATCTCTCCTGCAATGCGGGGGTCACGGCCTACAACTGCACTCCTTTTTGTTTTACCGAGTGCAAGACCTACCTTCAGGGCAAGGTCTGTTGTAACTTCCTTATTGGTAATTCCTCTTATTCCGGATGATCCGAATAATTTCATATTATCGCTCCACTTTTTCTTATTCAACAGTTACGCTTTTTGCAAGGTTCTTCGGTTTATCTATAGAGCATCCTCTTGCAAGGGCGGTATAATATGCAAGCAATTGCAGTACAACGGATGACAGTATTGGTGCAAGCATCTCATGTGTCGGTGGAATGCGCAGCACATGATCAACATATTTCTCTATCTCCGTATCACCTTTTTCGGCTACGGCAATGACCCTGGCTTCTCTTGCCTTTACTTCCTTTATGTTGCTCAATATCTTGTCATAGACATGCCCCTTTGTAGCAATTGCGACAACAGGGGTTCCCTCATCAAGAAGGGCCAGTGGTCCGTGCTTTAATTCTCCGCCGGCAAAGCCTTCGGCATGTATGTATGATATCTCTTTGAGCTTTAGTGCACCTTCCAGTGCAACTGGATAATTCACATTTCTTCCAACAAAGAAATAATCCCTCTCTTCTGCGAAGATCTCAGCACATTCGCGAATCTCCGCTTTGTGGTTCAATATCTTCTGTATCTTTCCCGGAATTCTTTTAAGTTCTATCAGCAGGTCCTTCGCTTCATTTGTGTTGATAGTTCCTCTGGCTCTTGCAAAGCGTATGGAGAGTAAGTAAAGCACTATAAGCTGGGCTGTGAACGTCTTTGTGGCGGCAACCCCTATCTCTGGCCCTGCTCTTGTATATAGAACGCTGTCTACAACTCTTGTTATACTGCTGCCAACAACATTAGTAATGGCAATGGAATTGCAACCGTAGGCTTTGCAACTTTTGACGGCTGCAAGGGTGTCTGCTGTTTCACCGGATTGTGTTATTGCAATTGAGAGTACATTGCTTCTCATTATCGGATTGCCGTATCGGAACTCTGAGCCGATATCTACGTCAGTGTGTATTCCGGCAAGGTTCTCAAAAAAGTATTTTCCTAGAAGTCCTGCATTCCATGATGTTCCGCAGGCAATTATCTCTATCCTGTCAATATTCCTTATTTCTTCGTCGGATATGTTTAATTCTACCAGATCAACCGAACCGTCCAGTTCGGACAGCTTTCCTGCGAACGTGTCATGCACAGAAGTCGCTTGCTCGTGTATCTCTTTAAGCATGAAGTGTTCATAGCCTGCTTTTTCTGCTGCTTCGATATCCCATTCGATGGTAGTTGTTTCCTTTTCTATCACATTTCCATCGATGTCGTAAAATTCAACTCCACTTGGCTGCATTTTAACGAGGTTCAGATCATCCACAAAAACGACCTTTTTTGTGTGGCTTAGAAAAGCTGTAACATCAGATGCTGCGTAGTATTCACCATCTCCTATGCCTATTATCAGGGGGCTATCTTTTCTGGCTGCCAGCATGGTATCAGGTTCACTGCTACAAACGGTGGTGATGGCATAGGACCCTTCTAATTCTTTTAATGTCTGTTGAAGCGCAGTGAATAGGTCGCACGTCTTTTCGGTATTGTTTGCACTTCCATATAATTTTGAATGCATCAGGTGTGCAATGACCTCTGTGTCAGTTTCAGAGAGGAACTTATATCCTTCCTTTTGTAACTGTTCTTTTATTTTCAGGTAATTCTCAATGATCCCATTATGGACTACGGATATATCACCTGAGTTGTGTGGGTGGGAGTTGACTGTACTTGGTACTCCGTGTGTGGCCCAGCGAGTGTGTCCAATGCCGATGTTTCCTTTTATATCGTCCTTAAGTATTTTCTCAAGATCTTTTATTCTGCCTATGGTCTTGTATGTAGTTATATTTTCATTTAGTAGTGTTATGCCTGCGGAGTCATAACCTCTGTATTCAAGTTTTTTCAATGACTCTACTAATATGGGGGCAGCATCCCGCGTTCCTACATATCCTATAATTCCGCACATTTTACTACCTCTCAGACCACAATGGAATTTTCAGGTAAATTCCGGGATATGACCTTTCCTGAATCTATATTGCAGTTCGATGATATCATTGCTCCGGCTTTGACAAGCACCCTGTGGCCTATTATGTTGTCATCGCCTGTGATGGTCCCAAGTTTATCGGCAGTTTGTATCTCTTCTTCCATTTCTATCTTGAGATTCTCTTTGTCCTCTGTGATAAAGTAAGGTCCAATGGAATTGTTCATTCCTATCACGGAGTTGGCTATGTGTGAATGGTTACCTATCCGTGTATTGTTCATAATGATGCTGTTCTGTATGTGGGTGAATGAGCTTATGGTTACGTTGTCCCCTATTGTGGTGGATGGGAGGATGACCACGGTTGGTGCGATCTCACAATTGTCACCGATAAGGGCAGGGCCCACGATGTAACATCCTGATCTTATTATCGTGTTGTTTCCAATACTGACGTTTCCACGAATTATGGCACCTTCTTCAACAGTACCTTTTATTTCATGGTCTTTGTACCTGTCAAGGACCATTGAATTGTCTTTTAATATGTCCCATGAAAAGACGGCATCACGCCATAGTGAATCTGTTATCACATGATCTACCTGGATGCCATCATCGATCATCTGTTGCAATGTATCTGTTATTGCGTATTCTCCCATTTGGGATATGGGGGTTTGCTCGATCCTTTCGAAAATATCCTGGCCGAACATGTATATGCCTGTGTTTACTACATGGCTGACTTCAAAGGTGGGTTTTTCAATTATCTTCTTTACTTGTTTGCCATCTGAGATTATGACTCCATATCCATGAATATGTTCCTTTCTCGCTGTTAATATGGTCGCATTTCCTTTGTGATTTTCGAGGAGGTCTTTGATGGTGTTTGTTTCTATTACATTATCACCATTTAGAATCAGGAATGGTTCGTCCTCCTCTTCCATAAGTTCTGCAACCTGCTTTATGGCATGTGCTGTTCCAAGCTGTGCTTTCTGGTGGACGTATGTTATGTTTATTCCAAAATCAATGCCATCTTCAAAATAGTCCATTATACGTTCTCTTTCGTAGCCTACTACAATGATGAGGTCTTTTATCCCGTTTTCTGCGAGCGAGTCTATTACATGCTCGATTATTGGTTTATTTGCAACGGGCAGCATGACCTTTGAACGTGTCAGTGTGAGTGGCCTGCAACGTAGTCCTTCTCCGGCAGCCAAGATTACAGCTTTCATGGCTTTTAGAGGTCATTCTAAGAATTTATATCTTGCCTTTTAGGGATTTATAGGAATCTTTAAGGATTCAACTGAATTCGTATGGCTGGATCTATGTTAATGGTATGAGTGCTAAGGATCATAAGAGGTATGTCTACAGGAATTGTGATATGAATAGGATGTTATGCTGGTATTATTAGTTGAAAGAATGTAAATAAATGTAAAAAAAGTAGATGGATGATCGGCATGAGCCGAACATCAATAAATTCACAAGAGTGGCTAGGCCACTTATCTTGTGATCAACATTTCTGCTGTTTCTGGTTTGTACTTCCAGTCAATAGGGAGTACCTTTGAGGACTGGTAATATTTCACGAGCCTTCTGATCTTTGATTCAGTTGACTGCAATGATCTCTTGTTGTGTACGTCCTTGTTGTTAATTACAAGGTGTTTACGCAATCCGATAGCCTTTACAATAAGGTTGTAGAGGTCTTCAGGTACGTTTGGTTCCTCGTTATTCTCTTTCAGGATATCTGTTACCTTCTTTCCTGTTGAGAGTTTGACATCAGGTACACCATAGTTGTCTCTGAGTACCATTCCAATAACGCTTGTAGATTTGCCCTGTTTCCAGAGGTCAAGTACTACTTTTGTGATCTCTTCTGTTGTTGTTGTGGACCATGCTGGTGATTCTGATCTGATCGGCTTTGTTGAACCGGATTTTCCTTTTGTGCGGGTATGCATTTTTGCCATAGCGTTCCTCCTGATGATTATAATGTTATATTCAATATATTATTGTTTTGAGTTTGTGCTCAAGTTAAAGGAACGTTGGGAACATTAACTTGAATCGGTACTGTGGCGAAGTGACCTTTATACGCTTGACATTTAATATAAAGGTTATTGTCTTGCTCACCATATGGACAGAGTGATATCAACATATCCTTTATTGACCTTATTATAGATGGACTCTATCTGATTATCCCTGAGTTGTCTGGTCTTATTGATATCATTGGTATTTGCCATTTGGGATACTGTGTTATTTATCTCCTCTTCCATGCTGCTTTTTAGGTAGTTCGCAATATTCTTTTGGTTGGCTCGGACTATCTCTTGTTCTGTAATTGTTATTGTGGTTTTGTTGAATTCAAAAGGGTACGCTGTATGGGGTATCATCTGTGCTGATGACAGTGCGGCAGCATCGATAGTTTTGTTGAAACTATCATAATATGTGTTGAATTTAGTTGTGTTCGAGGAGTTGATATGTGTCGTGAGGGTTGTGTCGTTAATTGTATCCATCAAGTAACTTTTTGATGGTCTGTTATTTGTTGGTAGTGTCATCCTTGAACTTTGTTTTACTGCATCTATTGGCGGCTTGATGCCGACCGAGATAGAGCTTTTGAGTGGATATCCCTCAACTGGCTCCCATGTGGTATGAAGTTGGTAGTTATATCGTCCGCCTATTCTTTTGTCAAGATAGTTGGTGATGGCGATAGTTGTTTGTTCTTTGTGAGGGTCGGTGATTGGTTCGATCGCTTGTGTGGTGCCGCTATCATTGAATGATAAGGTGAGGATCAGATCTTCTGCTATTATTTCTGCAAATGTGCGGTGATTGTGTTGTTTATTAAATGGTTTGGCAGATGATCCATCTATCAGTTTATCTATCGGGCTAATCGTTCCGTTGATGCCTGGATGTTCTACCTCATAATCAAATGTATCAATTTTAGAATTTAGAAGTGAACTTAATATGTGTGCTGTAAAGTCCTGTTTTGTGGTATATTCTGCTGAATCGTACTGTCTTTCTGCCATTATGGATGGCATTAGTATTACGGTTGCAATGGATATCAGCGTAAGGAAGAAGATCGCATCCATTGTGGTCGAGAACGCACGCTGGTCATGTATTATGTTCTTTTTTGGCATGTTCTCACCATTGATATCCCCATGTTCGAACAGTCACTGTTCCTGTTATGTGTTGAGCAGGAGTTGTTTCGATGATGATAGGCATTGATGCCGCAATGAGATCTCCTGTTTCTGGATATTCTTCTTTTTTTATTTCCCAGTGGTATTTTCCGTCATCTGTTCTTATATCTACGGAAAAATGGTTATTCGATGTGAACTTGCCAAAAAAGCGTTTATGCATCTCTGCATCGGTGATCGGTTCTGCAATAAGGTCTAATTCCTTGGCAGATATTATATCAGGTCGGCTTCCTCGAAGTTCATCCCATGAGGCAACACTTTCAGCTATGGGATGCTTCTTCATAATTCTCGATGGAGCTGCTTTGCTCATCATATGTGAGGTAGGCTTTTGACATGACTGCGGCAAAGACAACAAATCCAATAACTACTAATGCAGTTGCAATGATGTCGTTATGAGGTTCGAGTATTGCACGTTCGTCACTGATAAACAAGCACAAGTTCAATTTTATTAACCTCTGTATTGTTTTTTAGATAAATTGGAGTTTTTTCAATATGTACTCTCTTTCCTGTATTTAATATTAATTCTTCTTTTCCTTTGATGGAGAGTATTTCCAGAACAGTTGCAGTTTTTGCATCAATGGTGTGATCTTCGTTTCCGTCATTGCCATTGAAGTTGGTTGCAAGTATGTTTCTCAGGTCTTCCTCTTTCAATGGAATTGTTTTGAATGTCAGGGGTTTGACCGAGTAGAAGATAATTCCGTTGCGGTTTTTTTCCAGTCGCACATATTCGCCTGTAACTATGGCTCTGGCTATGTTCTTGTCATTGAATGTGTATGTTGCGTTCTTCCTTATATTGTCCAATGAACTGCTTCCAATGTCATCGATGGCATTTTTAAGTCCGAATGCTTCTGCATCCAGTTGGTCCTGGGCTTGTAAGTCATTGAAATCTGTTGAAAGCTGGTAGAATGCACTAAATATCAATATGCTTGCGATCATGAGGGCTGCTTTCGATAGTGTTAGGTCTATCCATGCATTCTGATCATTGTGGAGGCGGAGACTCTTGATGTTGGTCATGGCTCTGATATTTTTACAAATATTTTGCCGGTCTGGGTGTCTTTTTGGGTTTCAAGCTTTAGGGTATGGGGGCCTGAATTTATGGTGTATGGTTCGTCCATGGCAAAATTTGAGAAAAGGGCTTTGGATTTGTATGTTTTATAACGGCTTCCGGTCTGGATGTAGTAATTGTTGGCGTTGGATGGCCAGGGTGTGTTGTCGGGTAATGTTCCCATGTGCATGGTCACGTCATCCGGGATCTCTATGTCTATATATATTGTGGATCCTTCGCCACGGAAATATATCTGTTCTGAGTTAGATATGAGTTTGCCGATCTCTATGAGTGCGATATCTTCGTTCGCTTTTTCCTTCAGGTCGGCTATTGCGGTGATTGCAAGTCCCATTATCAGCAGGACCAGTATGGCTGTTATCGTAAAACGAAGGGGCAGGGAATCGCCTGCCCTCTCGTCCTTTGTGAATGTTCTTTTTTTGGGTTGCATTATGTCTTTAACTGTTCTTTATTAGTTCAATGGCCTCATCCAGTGTTAGTTGTGACTGGTCCCCTGTTTCCATGTTCTTCACAGTTAGTTTCCCTGACTCTATCTCTTTCTTTCCGACTATGACTGCGTAATCTGCTTCAATGTTGTTGGCATGGGATAGTTGTGTTTTGAAGTTGCGCTGCATGATGTCCAGGTAGACAGTCAGTTCCTTCCGCATGCTTGTTGCGACCTTGATGGCATCGGTGCGTGTTTCATCGGTAGTTATTATTACTATGCTCTTCTGCTTTTCTGGCATTATTTCGCACACTTCCATTATGCGATCGAATCCAAGTCCGAATCCTGTGGATGGGACATCTCCGCCGCCAAATAGGGGGATTAATTGGTATGAGCCTCCGCCGCATACCTGATTTTGTGCGCCAAGTCCTTCTGCATATATTTCGAAGACCATTCCGGTGTAGTAGTCAAGGCCTCTTGCTATGCCAAGGTTGATGGAATAATCTATCTCGTATGCATCGAGGAATGTCAGGAGCTGTTCGAATTTGTCTATTTCTTCTATGTCCCCTACTATTTCCCTTGCTTTTGCTATTGCATCTGTGCCTGTGACGCAGATAAGCTCCAGTAGGTTTCTTCTAAGCTCTGCCGGGGTGTTTATTTCTTCAAAGTAGTCCTCAAGTCCGGTATCATCCTTTTTGTCTACGAGGCGCATTATTCTGCTTTGTTGTTCGGGCTCGAGCTCTTTGAGTATGTGGCGGATTATTCCCAGGTGGCCTACGTGAAGGTCTCCTTTGATGCCTGCTGCGTTGAGCATGGTTGTTGCAAGGGCAATTATCTCTGCATCTGCGTCAGGGCGGTTGCTGCCGATAACTTCTACGCCGAATTGCCAGAATTCTCGGAACCTTCCTTTTTGTGGTCTTTCGTAACGGAAACAGCTTCTTTTAGTGCAAGGGCCCCAAGAACACCGCCTTCCCTGAAATCTGCAAATGCGGAGGTACCCGTCATCAGCATATCTTTTATGGTAGTTCTCATAGAACTGACCAGATCGGAGTAAGGAGTGTTTTCAAGTATCCTATGTTTTAGACCGTCCGGTGGTCGTACAAGAGCATCGAGGTCCTTAGATACTTTGAAGTTCTCACATTTCCCGAGTACAGGGTCCTTGCATATGGAATCTCCGATATGCGTATGGGAATTGACAAAACATGGAGCTATTATGTTCTTGCTTTTTGTGGGTTCTTCGCCTATTTCGGTTATTATACCATCATCTATGCAAACATACCCATCAATTGCTTCAAACGCATCCCCATATATTATGGTGCCATAAATGACCTGTTCACAAGACATTGCAAAGAGTAAATATATACATTAAAGTAGATATAAGCTACGATTGAAGTTCCATATCAGCGCTTCTGGAAGGTGCGACCTTCGAGCTTATTTCAAGACAAAAATAGATCATTTAGACTAAGTATTCTGCTTAAATATGCAAAAATATAGCTAAAGCTATTGATAATAAATCCAGCAACAAAAAAGCAAATTAATAATAGTGAGCATAGCAGCGATGCAGATTTCCCGAAGACTCTCGTACTTCAGTACAGTAAGCAACGTGGGCAGACTTATCTTCTGTGTTCGGATGGGAACAGGAGTGGCCCTGCCGCTGTGGCCGCCATACTCTTATTAATGAATGAAGCCAAGGTCCGGATTCGAACCGGAATGGTATCGCTCTGCAGGCGATTGCGTAGCCG
>Ga0255419_10028_pt1 | contig 28786 bp, 24 predicted proteins | sample ANMaggSeSYBR02J3_FD_182658 | JGI IMG/M metagenome (GOLD analysis project Ga0255419, IMG submission 182658) | Sediment cell enrichment communities from methane seep in Santa Monica Basin, California, United Staets - ANME aggregate JGI... | ecosystem: Environmental > Aquatic > Marine > Cold seeps >...
GGATCTAATTGAATTCAAGGACGATGAAACTATATTGGGAAGTTTGAGCGAGAAACTTGGAATTGCATCTGATGATATTAAAAATTTGATAACTGTTCTAGATATTGCACAAATCAGTAACGTATCCGGAATAAAGAAAATTTATCGTTTTGTCATTCTTGCTCAACAGTTGGGATTGAGTATTGAAGAACTGGAAGCCTTACTCAATAAGCTGAATTTAAGCTTAACAGACATAAACAATTATCTACGAGTTTGTGCTTTGGCCATAACACCTGATAATATTAAAGATTTATTATCAGCTTCGGATCTTAATGATTTTAAAGATATTGAAAGTTATAGACAGGTATATTGGTTGTATCGAATTAATTCCCTGTCAAATTCTCTTGGATTGAATATTAATGAGTTCTCAAAACTGAATAAATGGGAGGATGAAATTGGGGAAAGTGAGGTTGAATATCTCGATTCAATCCTCAAATCTCAATATCATGAAACACAATTAGAAAATGAAAAGAAGAAACCAGATGAAAGGATAAGGCAGAAAACAAGAGAAGCTTTACTTCGATATGCAATTGTTGAGATCCCACGTAATTCTCAATTTAATTTACCGAAGACGATCGAAAGTCTTAGTGCTCGTTTACTGATAGACCTTAATTACTCACCCTGCAATATGATAACAGAGATCCAGCAGGCAATAGAATCAGTCCAGACCTTTGTGATACGTGCACGAGCTGGCCAAGAAAATATTCTTTCCATTGATGATGAAACAGCACAAAAAATGGAATCGGAATGGCGCTGGATGCGGCGTTATGTGCTGTGGGAGGCATCTCAGAAAGTATTTATTTATCCTGAAAATTATGTCATGCCGCAGCTAAGGGATAATAAGACACCATTTTTCAACGAACTGGATGAGGAGCTTAGTCAAGGGGAGGTCACACAAGCACTTGCTGAAAAAGCAATTACAAGCTATATTGATAAACTGCAACTCATTAGCGCCTTGCGGGTTTCTGGGACTGTGTTTGATTCTGATACATCTATGCTCTATATCTTTGCACGGAGCCAGATAAATGCAACCGACACTTATTATAGAACCCTTAAATATGAGAGAATTTGGAGCCCTTGGGTTAAATTAGACATGGAGATTAAATCGGATAAGGTTCATCCGGTAATAGCATATGGCAGGGTTTACATTTTCTGGATAGAATCAGAGGGGGATGATGAAAGTAAGAATTATAAACATAAATTGTTTTATTGTTATGAATTCGAAAAAGAAAAATGGTCAAAACCACAATCAATAGAAATATCCAGGCCATTATCAACAGTAAAAAACATTGGAATTAATGCATGGCAAGAAGATGATGGAATTAATGTAGTCGTGGGAAATCTGAATTTTGCAGAAAAGGGTCTTTATTATAAATACTACGAAGCTCCGGAAGGAACCGATATAGATAAACTTCCTGATTTTGATAAAATCATTCCTAAAAGGGTTGGTACAATACATAATTTTAATATTAGTGTTAAAGACAGGGAGGATAATTTTGCAATACAATTTGATGGGTTTATTTCTATAGAACAAGATGGAGAATACACATTTTGTACGAAATCAGACGATGGCAGTCAATTATTTATTGGAGAATCTCTCGTTGTTGATAATGACGGTTTTCATGAGGCTATTAAAATAAAAGAAAGTTACCCAGTTATACTTAAAAAAGGTCGTTATCCTATCAGAGTGACCTATTTCAATAGAGAAGGGAGTAATTCACTAGAGGTTGGATATAAAATCAATGAAACAAGTAAAACAAGTGAGGCATTTTCTCTTTATCGCACAGAAGCATTCAAATTGACATGTAATGGTATTTTTTCCATGTTGGATATATCTTTGAAAGAGGATAAGTTCATTCGCCCAAATTTTATAAATAATGTATATTCGGGTGAAAATTCTGTATACTTGCGAAGAATTGGCACAAATGGAAATGTTGAAATTGGATATAATATTTTTTCAGAAGGGGAAAGATGGAATTGTAAGGCTGCTTATGATAATAACAAAGTAACTATGCTTTTTGTAAATGGAACTGAATTACAATTTGCACTTTTTGATTTTGGTCTATATGATTTCAGGCTAAATGATTTCTCGTACGAACCAGAACTGGGCTCGACAACTGTAAGTGGCTCAGAACGAGTCTCAAAACGGCTACGAGTCTCTAAATGGCTTATACATTTAAATGTTTCCTTTAGAAACCAGGATAGTATTTCGATTGATGAAACTTTTCGAATTGATGATGCTATAGTAATTAATGATAAAACATATTTTTTCTGTTCAGATTATAATCAAAGTATAATGATTGTTGCAAATGTTAATGTTGATGCTAGTGGTGTACATCAGGCAGATTTTTCAAACTGTCGAATTAATTATGGAAGACAATGCGACTTGGCAAATGAGCTTTTTCAAAAACACATAGATGCAATGCATGCTCCAAATTTCCAGAACATATTTGAATTCTCAGGACCCAATAAAATATATAATTGGGAACTTTTTTTCCATATTCCACACTTTATCGCAAATGGCCTCAATCAAAACATGAAGTTTGAAGCAGCAAGGGATTGGTATCACTATATCTTTAATCCATATTCTGTAAATAGTGATTCCAGTGATTCTGCTGCAGAATGGCACTTTAAACCTTTCAAGGATAATATTTTTGAAAAATTGCAGGATTACCTAACCGATCCTGAGGAGGTGGCAGTTTGGGTTGAGGATCCTTATAATCCTCATGCTCTGGCAAGGATCCGTCCGGGTACCTATCAAAAAGCAATCATTTTAGAGTATGTTGATAATCTCCTTGACTGGGCAGATCAGGAATTTACCCGTGATACCAGGGAGTCCTTGAATCGTGCATTGGGATTTTATGAAGTTTCCAGGAAACTTTTAAAACTTGAAGAAATTGAACATGAGAGACCCTGCGGTTTGCTTATCAAAGATTTGAAAGTAGTCATCAGGCAAGCTGTACCGTGGATAAGAGTTGAGGAACTCCTTGAGAAGCTGGAATTAATAAGTAATCTACCGGCCGAGAGCATAGAGAAATTAAGCTCAGAAATTGAAGAAATTTCAAAATCTCAATATAGCGAGGAAATCAGGGCATATCTTATGGATGATATTCTTAATATTGCAATTGAAGAGTTAAACAATCTGCCAGAAGATACTCTTTCGGAGCTTATAAATAACGCAGAAGCAACTGTTGATGAAATCCTGGAATCTCCTGAAGATTATATCAATCCTGAATCTGAAGAATCATCTGGATGTTTCCCCGAAGAATGGATTAACCCGGAAATCCGGCAATTACCACCGATATGGTTGCTGACTGGAAGTACAATTGGTTGCATCCCGGAAAATTCGATATTCGAGGAATATCGTAATCGTATCGATAGCAATCTAAGAAAGATCCACTCCTGCCGGAATATTGCAGGAGTCCAACGCATCCTCCCAATGTATGAAGCCTCTGTTGACCCCATGTCAATTGTAAAGTCGTTATCTTCAGGAGCAGGTTTTGGGGATATCAACTTCTCCAGTGCGGCAGGAATCGGGCCATACCGTTTTGGCTATCTTATCGAGCGGGCAAAAGCACTGGCGAACCTTGTCGCTCAGACAGGTAATGCACTGCTTCTGGCGATTGAGAAGAAGGAATCAGAGGAACTTTCATATTTGCGGGCCCAACAGGAGCTCAACCTTACCAAAGCCAATGTACATCTCAGAAAACTTGGTGTGGTGGAAGCAGAGGATAATCTAACATTATCAGAACTTCAAACAAATAGGGCAGAAATAGAATTCGAATATTATAAAGGTCTTACAGAAAAAGAAGATTTAGGCAAATCAAATTATGAAAAGAATGCATTAAAAGCTTTAGAGACATCTATTGAAGAGTTATGGGATGCTCATTTATATCAACAGATAATTAGTGGTATATTAGCTTTAAACCAGCAATTAATATTTGCAGTTGGTTCACCATTCGAATATCTAACAGCAATAGCAGCAACACTTTCTTCGGGAGTTTCTGCAAAAAATATGATTGCTCAAATTAAATCTTCAGAATCATCAATGGCATCAATGAATGCGAGTTATGAACGAAGGATGGAGGAGTGGTTATTAAGAAAAGAAATTGCTCAAAATGATAAAGACATAAGTAACCAAAATGAACAAATTGCTAATGATCGTATTGTTATTGCAGAAATGGAACAGCAAATTGCCGAGATGATTTCAGAACATGCAGACCAGACCCTCGAATTTTTAAAGGAGAAATTCACTAACAAAGAACTTTATGTTTGGATGATAAAGATACTTTCAAAACTTCATTATGGCTTCTATAATTTGGCTTATACAACCGCGAAAATGGCCCAAGCTACACTGGAGTTCGAGAGGAACGAGAATCTCGACTTTATCTCATATGGATACTGGGATTCTGAGAAAAAAGGGCTTATTTCAGGGGATCAATTATTACTGAATATTAACCAGCTGGATGATCATTATATAAAGAACAATGCCCGTAAACTTGAGATTACCAAGCACATCTCGCTTACAAGTATGGCCCCTAAGGCTTTATCGGCATTGAAATCCAATGGAATTACGACATTTGCAACATCTATGAACTGGTTTGACCGTGACTTCCCAGGTCATTATCAGCGGATCATTAAAAGTGTCAAGGTCACTGTTCTTGCTCTGATCGGCCCGACATCCGGTATCAATGCCACACTATCGACGATCAATAATTCCAGAGTCGTGCTCGATCCCGAAAATCCGGTACCTATAGAAGTTCCAAGGATTCAATCAGTGGCTCTTTCGTCAGCATCCAATGCCACAGGATTATTTGAACTGAACTACCGTGATGAACGCTATCTGCCATTCGAGGGTTGCGGTGTTGACGTCTCCTGGGAACTGGAAATGCCGAAGCCATCCAATCAATTTGATTTCAAAAGTATCATGGATGTTATCGTGACAATAGACTATACAGCATTATCAGATTCCCAATACAAGAAGACTGTTATCGATGAGCTGGGAACGGATTCAGGTGGGATAGCAACATTGAGTTCAAGGATAAGTTTCCCGGATGAATGGTATCATTTCAACAATCCCATTTTCCTTAAACCTCGTTCCCAGGGTGATGATCCATATCAAGATGGAAAATCACGTGTTCCTTACAGTATGAAACTGGCAGTCACCCGTCAAATGTTCCCACCTAATGAGGAAGAGCACTCTATTGAAAGCGTTGCACTGCTCTTCAGTTTAAAAGACACAAATATTAGAGTACCTGTCACATTAAAATATTCTCCTGAAACTGGAGAAGCATTCGAAAGTGGTCCAAGTAGCACAGGACAAGATGGGTATCTGGCTGTACCAAGTAATATTGAGAATAAATCTCCCTTTGGTACATGGGAAATTTTTATTGACAGGGCCAAGGCTGGAGATTTATGGGTTATAAAAGATGATGGTACACCACTTATCGAAAACGATAGTCATGTACTTGATATTAATAAAATAAATGATGTGCTTATTGCAATAACCTACAGAGCAGAACTGAAGTGGCCGGAAAAGATTTCCGGCTGATTTTTTTGACATTAAAAGAGTTATATTATGCAAGATCAAACATCAAACGAATCGTTCGAAAAGTTATTGCTGGAAGAATATAACCACATGGCTGAGTCTTTCTTAAAGAATGAGGAACTTGGTGAAAGGCGTGTTGATTTCTTTATGACCCTCACAGCAGCCGTGCCCGTTGCGTTAATAGCCATCCTGAAAAACGAAATTGGTCTTCAGGATGGGAAGGTCTACCTGATATTTATTGTAGGATTCGCAGCATTATTGTTATTTGGCATCATTACCTTGGTGCGTATAACCCACCGAAATATACAGACAGATAAGTTCCTTAATGCAGTGGGGAGAATCCGGCAGTATTTTGTAAAACAAAATGATGAAGAGAAATTGCTATATCTATATTTTGACCCCTATGAGGAACATCACCATGAAAGAGAAAATATCTTCAATTTCGGAAAAGGCGGTCTGGTGGAGATGGTAGCGTGCATCAACAGCCTCATTGTGTCTGCGCTCCTAACGCTCCTAACGCTTTTCATGATCTGGACTTTCTGCCCGGATTTATTTAAGGCATATAACAATCCTCTACTTCTCATATTTCCGGTCATTATTTTCTTTTTAGGTGCCTGGGGGACTCAAATGCAGTATGTAATGAAGAAGTATGACAAGAAATACCCAAAATAAGGAAAATCAAGAGCTTGAAGCTACCCTTCTCATCTGTTCGGAAAATCCACAGGAGATTGTCGGTCAGGTAGCCAGTCTTACCGGGATCGAAGATTATAGACTGCTTCCACAGGATCCCAGCAAGATTCATGATATTTACTTTGATACCCCTGATGCTTTCTTGAATAATAAAAAAATAGCCTTGCGGTTGAGGCAGATCGGTACAGAACAATGGATAACTCTTAAAGGACCATCTTACCTTACCGGGTGGGGGAGTATGGAACGATTAGAGATCGAAGAGTCATGGTCTAAGAAAAGTTTGATTATTATTTTTAACAAATTAGTTGAAGAAGGGTTTGAATTGCCTCACCTTCCTGAGGATTTCGATTTAATTACTCCACGAGAAGTAATGATAGAGGTGGGATTGAAGGTTATTCAGGATCGAGTGACTTCCAGGCAGATCAGAAACATTGTTTATAAGAACGTAAATACCAGTCCAATCCTTGCTGAACTGGCGATTGATTCTGTTATGTATAGTATTGGAAATGAGAACATCTATCACAATGAAGTTGAAATTGAAGCGAAAATGCCAGACAGTGAAAAAGTCATTCAGGTAATAAGCGAACATCTGATTGAAAGATTCAAGCCAGCGCTCTTTAAGTGGGATCACAGCAAACTGGCTACAGGTAAGGCTATTGATAAATTAATGGATGATGGGGTGGCTGGATTGTTAGATGTTAATAACAATATAAAACCTGAAGCTTATGATAAAATTGATGATATCCTTAAAAAGGATATCCACATTTGAATAAGATTGACCGGTAAAACAATATATCATCTTCGGATCAGATATCCGATTATGCATAATTGTGAATACAGGCGTTGCAGCATGTGCAATATTTTTCTCGCCTATTAGCCATTAGCGGGAAAACGCATGGTTAAGATCACTGAAACCAACTTTCAAAGAAACGTAAATAACGTGGCAATACCTAATTGCCCTTATTCCCCCTGCCTGCCATTTTCAGGAAGTTCTCAATGATCTTCAATCCATCCCCTGTAAGCACTGACTCGGGATGGAACTGCATCCCTTCCACCGGATATTCCCGGTGCCTTATCCCCATTATAATTCCATCCCCGGTCCTGGCAGTAACCTTCAGTTCACCTGGCAGACTGGTCTCATCCACCACAAGTGAATGATACCTTCCCCCGATTATGACAGAGGGGAGCCCTTCATATATCCCGCTTTTACTATGTATGACCTCTGATGTCTTGCCGTGTACCGGGCCTGATGGTGAATGGATGACCCTTGCCCCGTAGGCCACAGCAATGGCCTGGTGACCCAGGCATACACCCAATGTGGGTATTTCAGGCCCGAATGTTTTGATTATATCAATACAGGTGCCAATATCAGCCGGATTATGAGGATTTCCAGGACCAGGCGAGATCACAATAGCATCAGGCCCAATCATCGCAACCTCGTCCGGGCTTATGGTATTTGGTACCACAACGGTATCGGGCTCAAACATTGACACGTAATCCACCAGGTTCCACACAAAGGAATCCTTGTTGTTAACGAACAGGACCCTCATGCTTTGCCCCCCAATGCTTTCATCATTGCGGCCATCTTCCGCTCGGTCTCATTGTACTCGTATGCAGGGTCCGAATCAGCCACAATACCGGCCCCGGCCTGGATGTATGCTTTCCCATCCTTCATGATGACAGTACGTATCACAATAGCAAAGTCCGCATTCCCGTCAAGGGAATAGTAACCCACACCGCCGCCGTAGATGCCCCTGGCAGTCGTTTCCATGTCATCGATTATTTCCATAGCCCGTATCTTTGGTGCCCCTGACAGCGTGCCAGCCGGGAATATGGCCCTTGCCGCATCGAACTGGTCGCAGTCATCCCGCAGAATTCCGGTCACTGTGCTTTCGATATGCTGTAAGTGGGAGTATTTCAGTACGCTCATGAAATCTTCAACCTTCACAGTCCCGGGTCCGCTTACCATTCTCACATCATTGCGCCCCAGATCCACCAGCATCACATGCTCTGCCCGCTCCTTCTCATCGCCCAGCATATCCTGTGCCAGTTGCTCGTCCTCTTCGGGCGTGGAGCCCCTGGGGCAGGTTCCTGCAATGGGATTGGTTATTAACTTCCTGTTGTGTACGGTCATCAGAGTCTCGGGACTGGCACCGATAATGCCTATACCGTCAAACTCGAACAGGTACATATAAGGACTCGGGTTCACCTCACGCAGCCGCCGGTAAAGTTCCACAGGTGTCTGTTCCAGCTCGATCTCATAGCGGCGGGACAGCACCACCTGGAAGATATCACCATCAATGATATGCTGCCTTGCCTTTTTCACAGAATCTTCATATTGTGACCTTGTCATATTACATGAAGGATCATCAATTGGACTTGCATTATATATTGAGAATTCAACTGTCCCTGCCTGATGCATCAAAGCCAACATGCTGGCGGCATCTTCAACAGCCTGGTGGTAGATGGATGCGGCATCATCATCTTTCCCGATGAAAGGGGTTAAGACCACATGTACATTATCGCTCAGGTGGTCGAAAACAGCGGTTTTGCTTACAAGTGCGAACTGGGCATCAGGGAAATACGATGTATGGGCCTGCGGCCTGTCCAGCCAGCAGTCATACACCAGGTCATAAGCATTGAACCCTATGGCACCGCCCATGAATGTCTGTCTGTCAAAGGATGTACTGTTCAGGAATACTGCACCACTTGCCGGAAATGCCGAGCGTACAGCATCCAGTGTATCATATCCCGGCTTGATCTCACCCTCCTGTCCCCCGCTATTCCCGTTGGTATAGCATACCTGCGCAAGGTTTCCTTTTACATGCTGTATCATGGGAGTCTGTGCAGGATATTCCAGTGTCACTCTCCTATCCTTTACCGTAACCACGGCATCAGGATCAGAACCCACAAAGGAGAAACGGGCATGACGCTGTTCCTTTCCCACAGATTCCAGGAAAGATTCCAGGAGGTACGAATACCTGCATACTCCACTGTTTTGTTCCTTCATGGCACTGTATAACTGGAACGGAGTACAGGGTGCAGAAATATTTGCACTTAACTGGATGATGGCGGGTCTTTCCCCTGCTGCCAGTTCGCAGAATTGCGTCTCAGTCAGGTCAAGCTGCACGCTGTTCATTGCGTTCGTTGCATTTATTGCATTCATTGAACTGACCTCGCATTATTGACAAACATCATTACTTTATCCTCATCCTTTACACTCCCTGTCTCAACTCCCGAGGCTGTATCCACACCATAGGGCCGTACGGTCCTGATGGCATCTGCCACATTACCGGGATTGAGACCCCCGGCCAGTATAACAGGCAGGGACGAGTGCAGGGTAATTTCGGCACTCCTGGCCCAGTCATGGACAGTCCCTGTACCCCCGGTCTTACCGTCTATTTTAGTATCAAGCAAAATTGCATCAGCAATATTGTCCAGTTCGTTTATTTCATCTACAGCACTACCCACATCAGTTCCGCCATCAATATGTATGGTCTTGATGAGCTTCACGCCAGTATTCTCCTTGAGGGACCTGAGGTCTTCCTGTGACATGTAACTGTGAACCTGCACCGCATCAGGCTGAACGAAACCGGTCAGTTCAAGGGCATTGTCAAGGCTATCCGGCATGCAGACCATCACTGTACTCACAAACGGAGGTGTGGAAGCTACCAGTTCCCTGGCTGTTTCCCTGTCTATCTTTCGCGGTGTACTGACAGGTACCTCAGTGATAAAACCTACCGCATCGGCCCCGTATTTCACAGCCGTCATTACAGAATCCAGGTCTTTCATCCCGCAGATCTTAACCCTGGGAAAGTGCAAGGTTTGGTATTGCTGTATCTGGTCATTTTCCGGTTTGTGCATGGAAATTCACAAGACTCCTTCAATCGATCATATCTTATGAGATGTATTTTCTAAGCTGTCCTGTGTTGCCTGCCACTTCCACGAAACTTTTCAACTTCTCCAGGGCTGCACCGCTGTCAATGGTCTGCTGTGCCAGTTCCACACCGTCTTTTATGTCAGATGCCTTACCACCCACGACAAGCGCTGCGGCAGAGTTCATGACCACGATATCCCTTTTTGGTCCTTTCTGTTCCTGTAGTATCTTCACAATATCAGCAGCGTTCTCCTGGGGGGTACCGCCCCTGATATCTGCTATTGTTGCCCTGTCGAACCCAAGTTCTTCGGGAGACAGTGAATAAGTCCGGATCTTCCCGTTGTTAAGTTCTGCCACTGTAGTGGTGTCGATGTTGGATATCTCGTCAAGGCCACTTCCATGTACCACAAAGGCCCGCCTGGTTCCCAGGATTTTTAGTACATTTGCCATGGTCTCGCATAATGACTCATCAAATACGCCGATAACCTGGGACTTGGCATTGGCAGGGTTTGTCAATGGGCCAAGGATGTTGAAGACTGTCCTTATTCCCAATTCCTTTCTTGGTCCGCCTACACGTTTCATGGATGGATGGAACACAGGGGCAAGCATGAACCCGATGCCTGCTTTTTCTATGGATTCCTCCACCTTTTTTGGCGGCAGGTCTATGTTCACGCCCAGTTCTTTTAATACGTCCGCACTTCCTGATTTTGATGTGATGGAATAGTTGCCGTGCTTTGCCACAGGCACTCCGGCAGCCGATGTGATAATGGCCGAGGCTGTACTGATATTAATCGTGTGGGATGAATCGCCGCCTGTGCCGCAGGTATCAACCAGCGTGCCGCTGACCTTGGGATTGATAGTGTTTGCGGCTTCCTTCATACCCATGGCCATGCCTGCGATCTCTTCTGCTGTTTCGCCTTTCATTTTGAGGGCTGTAAGGAATGCCCCTATCTGGGCGTCGGTGGCATCAGTGAATATGCTGTTGATGGCTGATCTTGATTCTTCTGATGTAAGGTTCTCTCCGGCAGTAATTTTCTGGATGAATTCGATCATTAATATCACCTATATTTGATGTACAATAATATACATTGTTGTATAAATACGTACAATATATATAAGCTTTATGACATCCAAATAATTATTATATCTGCTTTATTCTGATTATCTGGTGCGAAAATAGCCCTTGATCTCAAGTGTGGCTGAGATTTAAGTAGTGACATGAACGTATCCCCTTCAAATTAAATGGTAAATGATCCTGATACCAGGAATTCTAAGACCCGGATTACACTGATCACACAGATTCGGAACTGTTATTAAAATCTGTGAAATATCTGTCTACATTAATCTTGTATTATTTCATGCTTCATGCAGTAGGTATTCGACCATGGTAGTTTGTTTAGCTTAATATTATTTCGAAAAGGGTTGGAGAGTGAGGCAAAACTATTATACCCTAAAATTCAATTATGATATTAATGAACAATGTAAAAAACATCCAGGCCATTGTTAAAGGCAATGTCAATATGGTAGGATATAGAAAGATAGTAGAAGGTTATGGATTATCCAGGGGCTTGGCAGGATATGTTTTTAATATTAGTATAGATACTGTGGAGTTAATGGCCGGTGGGCTGGAATCCGCTATCGATGGATTTATTCAGGATTTAAAAGTGAAGCGACCAGATACGGAAATAAAAACCATAGAAATAAAGGAAGATATTATTTTACCTTCACCTTTTGGCAGGGTTATATCTGGTGATATGCGGGAAATTGGTGAAAGGCTGGACAAAGGTGTTAATATTTTATCTGACCATACAGGGTTACTTAATGACCTGAAAGAAAACACATCAGTATTGACTGAACATACAGGGTTATTGACTGAACATACATGGTTACTTAATGACTTAAAAGAAAACACATCAGTATTGACTGAACATACAGGGTTACTTAATGACTTAAAAGAAAACACATCAGTATTGACTGAACATACAGGGTTATTGACTGAACATACGGGATCATTGAATAAACAGACAGAGTTATTGCAAGGCATCAATGACAATTTTAATACATTACCAGAAAGGATTGCCGAAGCAATAATGAAGAGATAAATTTACTTCATTTATTGCTGTACAATAAAGAATAACCTGCACACTTTTTTTGTAATGTACGTATATATTTTGAAAATTTTTAAATGAGACGTTTACAGGGATGTAAACCTAATAACACAGCATATTATATTGTGCTTCCAATATCACTTTTCAGTATACATTATCATAAAACAAACAATTATTATATATGCTCAAACATTAGTGACCACAATAAGAGGAAAGGTTGAAAATGAATCCAAAAATCGGCGTACAGCTCATAGCTGCATTTATGATATTGTCAATGATCCTATCTTCTGTCGCATATTTCATAGGCTCTGACGATTCAAGTGAGGAAGATAATAACCAACCATACATCAATAATCCCCAGACTGAGTATTTCAATGTTGGCGGAAAGCAGGTATTCCACAGCTTTAATTCTATTGCAGACGGGCTGCAGATGTCAAACCCGCAAACCTTTGAAGCCCAATTTCTTGATGTGGAATATATCGAGTCCACTGCCCAGGAACCATGGAACGAGCAACTACCCTTGAACCTGACCACTGTTTATGTGCGGAATAAGGTGGAAGTGGACAACCTGTACATGACCTCTTCTAAACAGATCTATTTTTCCCAGGACTTAAACAATGAGTTCCTGCTGCTTAGCACTATGACCCCAAAAATAGTATCCTTTGAATATATCGGGTTACCTTCAAGTGATAACCAGTACCTGCTACTGTCACGACTCGATACAACCGGTACTAATGTCATGGGCGAGCCGACAATTTTCACACCAACACGCGAATCAGCAGAAGCCGTTATATCTATCATTGAGAGCTTTGCTGTTCCACCAACTGCTTATGATACATTTAGCCCCGTGCTCAATTATTCTGATGATTATTCCGAATTCCAGGTTGTGAAATCCCAGGCTGGGTTTGCAGATTTATATTACCTGGGGTTGCACAGGAATGATGACGGCTCATTTACCAGGACGACGATTTATTATTATCCGTCTGCTGAGAGTGCGGCACATATTAGTGAACTGGCTCTGAGTGGTTCAGAGCGCGGTTTTAGCCAGTATGATGTCACTACTGAGGAGGATATCCTGAAGGTTGTACTTACTGGTGAATTTTCACTTGTTACTGGTGAGGATATAGAATAATTTCAGGATTATATACACCCATTTTTATTTATAAGATATAATTAAAAGAAATAATATTATTTATATTCCACAAAAACAATAATATGTCCTTATAGTACGTATACCAATTCAAGAATACAATACTTTGACAAAAGCGGGGTCATTAATTGAAAAAATGGGTAATCTTTCTTACGGCAGCAGTACTGGTACAATCATTTGTCATAGCTGATGCCCTTGACAATAACCCTAAGATCCACTCCGAACTTTCCAGGCAGATAGCCATGTCCCAATCCAATATCAGTGAAGACATGATCCGTGTCATCGTGATAATGAAGGAACAGTATCAAGCACCTGAAGTAAAGGTCCAGGGTCATGTGGATCAGAAACAGCACCGCATGGATACAGTGAATTCCCTAAAGCAAAAGTCAGGTCGAAGCCAGCAAGATCTCATTTCCGTTCTGCAGGGGAAGGGAGCTGATAAAATGAAGAATGCCAGGCTCCTATGGATAGTAAATGCAATAACATTTGAAGCGACACCTGATGTGATTGAGGAACTAGCAAATCGGGATGATGTGGCCCAGGTCATACCCGATTATGAGGTGCACCTGGTCGAGGAGAGCGTGGTTGTGGGTGATGTGGAGGTACTTACTACTACCACAGCATGGGGTGTGGAAAAGATCAATGCGCCGCAGGTGTGGGATTTTATTTACAATGGCACAAATATCAACGGCACAGGAGTTAATGTTTCGATCATTGACACGGGAATAAATTATAATCACCCAGACCTTGAAAGTAACTATATAGGTGGTTATGACTTTGTCAATAACGATGATGAACCCATGGATGACAACTGGCATGGTACACATGTGGCAGGTACTGTAGCAGGAACGGGGGTTGGTGGAAAAAAGACAGGTGTTGCACCCGGTTCTAATATATTCGGAGTTAAAGTGCTAAATGCGGATGGCAATGGATCCTACAGCGATCTTATTGATGGTGTACAATGGTCTATTGACAATGGTGCCGATATTGTGTCATTATCCCTTGGCGGCCCCGATAATTCCTCCATGACCACCATGGTAAACAATGTTATTGCTGCCGGGGTATTACCGGTAATTGCTGCGGGAAACGATGGCCCTGGTGTTTCCACAATCAGATGCCCGGGAAATGAGTTTAATGCAACCACAGTGGGTTCAACCGACAGCAGCGATACTATAGCACCTTACAGCAGCAGGGGGCCTGTGACATGGATTGGTGATACATATATCAAGCCTGATGTGACTGCGCCTGGTGTTAATATAGAATCTACATCCTATCATGGTGGATATTATATTAAAAGTGGCACATCAATGGCCACTCCACACGTCTCAGGTGCTGCGGCATTGATACTCCAGGCCTATCCTGATATGAGTCCGCTGGAGGTGCGGCAACTGCTGGAAGATACGGCCGTTGACCTGGGTACTGCCGGGAAGGATAATACGTACGGCTCGGGCCGTATCGATGTTTTTAAGGCAATATTCCCACAAGTATCAACTATTACAATAACTCCTGACCCGACCAATATCAATTTGACAATTAATGCCACTATAAATGACGCCCGCCATAATATCTCATATGCCGATTTCTATATTGACGCTGATACCGCCAATGCCACGCTGCTGACTGCTATTGACAGTAATTTTAATGAAACTTCCGAGAATGTGACTGGCAGCATAGATATCACCAACCTGTCCGATGGTATCTATACGATCACCATCAGGACCAATAACAACCTGGATATATGGAACAACCAGACAAAAACAAGTTTTACGATAGACACGACCGCACCCCACATAACCTTACATTCACTTGATAACAATTCAGCCATACAAAATGGTACAATTATTGATTTTACTATTACTGACCTTTCCCTTGCAAATGTCTCATACAGCATCAATAGCACACAACAAGGTTATTCCAACATCACTAACGTCACATTACCTCATCCCTACGAGATAAACACCACCGACTGGAACGAAAGTACCTATGTCATCAGGATTTGGGCTAACGATTCACTTGGTCACGAAAACAGTACTCATTATCGTTTTACTATCGATGACACCCCACCGAAAATAACGGGCGTATTCCACAACGCTTCGGGAATCCTTGATCAGGGCGATATACTTGGAATAAACATGGTTGGGGACCCTGGTATTTCGAATGCAACCTTTAATGTTAACGGATTGGTATATGATCAACCCATGGATGAAATAACATCGGGCAACTATTCTGGCAATTATACTGTTGACGGAATAATAGAAATCAAGGACGCTATTGTCACAGGTCATCTGACCGATGAAGCGGGAAACATTAACAGTTCCGATGGCCCTACAATCAACATAGATACAAACAAACCCCGGATAAGCCTGCTGTCCCCCGCCAATAATTCACACATCCAAAATGGCACTATGATAAACCTGACTATCACAGACATATTCCTGGTAAATGTGATATATAATTACTATGGGACAGACCTGCCGCTTCTATCACCGTTTGATATTAACAGTACCGGCTGGAATGAAGGCCAATATGATATAACAATATGGGCCAAAGATTCATTGAATCATATCAGTAGCGCAATTTACAATATCACAATAGACGATACGGCACCCAACCTGACCATCATCAGCCCGACGTCGGGTTACAAGACCACCATATCCACAGTGAACATATCAGGAATGACCGATGAGGATGCGAAACTGACTATAAACAACGAGTCTGTCACACTCATAAATGGCTCATTTTCAGAATACAGGAGTCTTGTGAATGGTGAAAATAACTTCATAATCAATGCAACAGATCAGGCTGGCAATATAAATTCTATCCTGCGTACTGTAACTAAATACACCACTGCATCCAAAACAAGTAGTGGTGGTGGCGGCGGAGGCGGCGGCACTTCTGGCGAGGATTTCTACAACATAGCAGAGACCGAGACCCAGCGCGTCTCCATCTTCAAAGGCGAAAATGTGAGTTACTCATTCGAGAACACACAAAACCCCATCCTGAACATTAAATTCACATCAAAGGTAAGTGCAGGTAAGGTCGCCTCCAAAATAGAGTTACTGCGAAATACATCCACAATGGTAGATACGCCCCCACCTGGCAAGATATATAAAAATATCAACATCTGGGTCGGCAACTACGGCTGGGCGACTGAGAAAAAAATAAAGGATATGACCATCAGCTTCACAGTCCCTCTTGACTGGATAAACTCAAACAACATTGATCAGGGCAGCATTGCACTCTTCCGGTACAATGATGACTCCTGGGAACAATTGCCTACGTCGCTGACCACAAGAAATGAAAACAGCATAACATTTACAAGTTCAACACCAGGCTTCTCACCTTTCGCCATATCAGGTGAAACTGTGTTTACTCCAGCCGTAATTCCTACAGCTTATCATACACCTGCACCAGTGGCAACCCATAGCTCCAATATCACGTCGAGCTCCCAGACAAATGAAATTGAACCTGGGGGCAAAGCAGGCACGATCATGTTGTGGGTCCTGTTCATTATCGTTATCATGGCAGTCATAGTGATCATCTACTGGAAAAAAGATGAAATACTATAGGGAATAAACAATATGAGACAGCAGCGCGGGCGATAGTTATATCACCTATCGTGTAATAAATGGGCTCGAATCATACCTGAATAAATAATTCAGCTTACGATCACATAATAAACCGATGAATAATGACGGACATTAACCTGTCCGGAAGGAGATTTGAAAATCATGGCACAAGCAATATTTGTAAAGTTTGACGTTCCTGCTGAACTTGAGAACAGTGCATTAGAAGCACTTGAACTTGCAAGGGACACAGGTAAAGTACGTAAAGGGACGAACGAAGCCACAAAAGCAGCAGAGAGAAGTACAGCCAAATTGATATATATCGCAGAAGATATAAATCCCCCTGAGATCGTGGCACATCTGCCCGCCCTGTGTGAGGAGAAAAATATCCCTTATATATATGTGAAGAAACAGGAAGAACTGGGTGCTGCCTGCGGTCTGAAAGTGGGCTGTGCTGCGTCAGTTATCCTGGAAACTGGTAAATCCAAAGACCTGGTCAATGATGTGGTCAACAAGACCCAGGCATTGAAGTAGGAACAAGATCATGTCAGAAAATTTAGGTTTTCCGGCCGAGATCATTGAGATCGTGGGCAATACCGGCATGCACGGTGAAGCTCTCCAGGTCCAGTGCAGAATACTTGACGGCAGGGACAAGGGCAGGATCATCACCCGTAATTGTGTGGGGCCCATAAGGGTAGGGGATATCCTGATGCTGCTTGAGACTTCAAGAGAAGCAAAGAAACTCAATACAAGGTGATCCTGATGGAAACACGTAAATGTTCGTTCTGTAAAGGGGACATCGAAATGGGTACAGGCAAGATGTTTGTCAAAAAGGACGGTAGTACATCGTATTTCTGTTCAAGCAAATGTCAAAACAACATGAAACTAGGCAGGATTCCCAGACGTGTTGAGTGGACCGGTGAGTACAGGAAACTGAAAAGCAAATAATTTCATATTTTTTTACTATCAGGTCGGAATTTAAATGCAGCTATCATACGTTATGGTGAAGCCGGACGGGGTACAGCGCAATCTTGTGGGTGAGGTCATATCCCGCATGGAAAAACGCGGATTGAAGATACTTGCCCTTAAGATGTACACGATCCCCGAAGAGACTGCCAGAGCCCACTATGCAGAACATGAAGGGAAACCTTTCTTCCAGTCACTGCTGGACTTTATTACCAGCGGGCCATCGGTGTCCATAGTTATTCAAGGGAAAAACGCAGTATCAGTGATAAGGACAATGGTCGGTGCCACCAACCCATCTGAAGCTGCGGCAGGTACTATCCGGGGCGAATTTGGCCTGGATACGGGGCGAAATATTGTCCATGCTTCTGATTCTACCGAATCGGCAAATCGCGAAATCAGCATTCATTTTAGTGAATCCGAGATATCGCAATATTTGCGGATCGATGAACAGTGGCTTTACGAATAACTTAATGATAGATGGTTTCACTGGCCTATCTATCTTGAGTACAGCATTATTGATGCATATCTTTAAATTGTGTCAAGAACAATTTGTTATACACAGTTAAAATATTTTAGTATGGGGGATATCCAGTGGCTAAATCGGTTGCTAAAGAAAAGAACCTCCGGACACCAATAGTATGTGTTATGGGTCATGTAGATCACGGTAAGACCAGTCTTCTCGATAAGATAAGGGGCACAGCAATCGTAGACGGTGAAGCCGGAGCCATTACCCAGCATATCGGTGCAACTGAGGTTCCCCTTGTTGTTATTAGCAGGATATGCGGTTCTGTCCCAAAAGGCAAGTTCAAGATACCGGGATTGCTTTTTATTGATACTCCCGGACATCATGCATTTACCACCCTTCGCTCCCGGGGCGGAGCACTGGCAGACCTGGCAATAGTGATCGTGGACATCAATGAAGGATTCCAGCCCCAGACCATCGAAGCTATCAAGATACTGAAACGTTACAAAACACCATTTGTGATAGCTGCCAACAAGATCGACAGGATACATGGCTGGGACCCGCATCCTATGTCATCTTTCATATCTTCCTTCAATAAACAGCCCGAACATATCAGGTCAATACTTGATACGAAATTCTACGAGATAGTAGGTAAAATGTATGAACTTGGATTCAGTACCGACCGTTATGACAGGATTCGGGACTTCCAGAAAACCATTGCAATAATACCAATTAGTGCAAAAACAGGCGAAGGATTACCTGATATACTTATGGTCCTGCTGGGCCTGGCCCAGAAATTCCTTGAATCCAACCTGGAATACCATGCTACTGGTCCGGGTGTAGGTGTAGTGCTTGAAGTAAAAGAAGAACGCGGACTTGGTATAACCCTTGATGCCATCCTGTATGATGGAGAGATCAGGGTAGGGGATATGATAGCTGTGGGTACCCTGGCCGAACCCATAGTGACCAAGACCAGGGCTTTGTTAAAACCAAGACCCCTCTCTGAGATCCGGGCAGAAGAGAAGTTCAAGCAGATAAAGCATATAACTGCTGCCGCAGGACTGAAGATTTCAGCACCCATGCTGGATGATTCAATATCCGGTGCACCCATAAGGGTGGTTACCAAAGAGAATGTTGATGAGATATCAAAAGAGATCATGTCAGAGATAGAGCAGACCAGGATCGAGACCGATAATGTAGGGGTAATTATCAGGGCTGATACCATCGGCAGCCTTGAAGCACTGGTCAATGAACTGAAAAGCAAGGAGATCCCTATCAGGAAAGCAGATGTGGGCAATATTTCCAGACGGGATATTATTGAGGCTAAAGCCCTGGATGATCCGTTATACTCAGTCATCCTTGGTTTTAATGTTGATATACTGCCCGATGCACTTGATGAACTCCAGAAAAGCGATGTCAAACTCTTTATGAGCAGTGTTATCTACCAGATTGTTGATGATTATGAAGAACATGTGGAAGAACAGACTGAAATGACAAAGAAACAAAAGAGTGAGGCTGTCATAAGACCGGGCATGTTCAGATTACTACCAGACCACACATTCAGGCAGAGCAAACCTGCTGTAGTGGGCGTGGAAGTTGAAGGCGGCATCATCAGGACCAAGCTGAACGTGATGAACGAGGAAGGTAGCCGGATTGGTTTTATCAAGGGTATACAGGAGAACGGCGAGAATGTGGGTGAGGCAAGGTATGGCGCACAGGTGGCATTGTCAATTGAAGGCCCTATCGTTGGCCGCCAGATCAATGAGGGGGACCTGCTCTATATCGAAGTACCTGAAAGACATGCAAAGATCGTAGAACAGGAACTAATTGAATCACTTAATGCGGATGAAATTGAAACACTTGAAAAGTTCCTGGAGATCAAGCGAAGAGGCAAACCATTCTGGGGCAAATGAGATCAGGCCAGTCTCTTTACCAGTTCATTTTCTTTTAGATTCGAGAGGACACTCGCAAGCGTCTGCCTTGTCGATGTCCGGTAATATTCCCTGGTGATATAGCCAAATGATTCCACAGCATCTTCCAGCAGCCCACTGTTCTTTGTTCGTACTCCCATCCTTATCTGGGTCTCGGCAATGGTCTGGAATATGGATGAGCGTTCGAACTCATCTTCCAGACCCGCTGAACTATCCACAGCTTTGATAATGCACTCCCTGGCCATACTTTCCTGCCCAAGATCAATGTAAAGTTTTGCCAGGTCAACGTAAGCAGAGGCCCTGTATATTTCCTGGCCGATAAGTTTTGACTTGTTAATAATCGCCATTGCTTTATTTGCAGATTCTACAGCAGACGGAGTATCATCATTACTGTGCTGGGTCCGGGCAATACTCCTCCAGGTAGATGAGCGGTATGTATCATATTCAATAGTACCTGCAAGTTCTTTTGAATTTTCGAATGTATCAGGCTCATTCATTTTCATTCCCACATCTGCAATTGCGGCTACTACTCCCTGCAGGGCATGACTGCGGTCGTGTCCTGCTTCGGTGTTGGCTGATAGTTCAAGCGACCGGCCTGCCAGTTCTGCATCGGTTGTGTTTATGGCCACTCTGGCCGTGCCCCTGACAATGTCCACAAATGCCTTGGAACGATCGTGCTCATCAATGATCTTTTCTGTAAACCGTACAGCAGCATCCAGAAATGTGGTATCGTTTGTCTCGACTGCCTTTTGTGCCAGTGCAGCGATACCTGCTCTGTATTTTTTGGAGCGGTCGATGTCGTTCGTTATGGATTCTGCATTTTTCTTAAACTCCCTGATAAACTCTAATGATGTATCATTGACCATAGTTGAAACCCCTTTTTCGGTCTAATCTTTCCCGAACCTGAAATATACTCTTCTGTTATTCTTGCCCTTGTTCTCTGCCTTGAATATTTCTATATGTGGTATCTCGTCGGTATTTGCCACATGGGTGCCGCCGCAGGCCTGCCTGTCAACCCCGGATATTGTTATTACCCGTATTTCTTCAATCTCGGGCGGGAATGCATCCTTTAGTTTCACTACTGAGGGTATCCGAAATGCCTCATCCCTTGGCAGTATTTCAATACTGACCGGAAGACTTTGGTCTATTATCCCATTGACCTTTGCTTCATATGATTGGATCTGCTTACGATCAAAATTCTCAAGGCTGAAATCCACCCTGGTTTTCTCCTCTCCAAGCTGGTTACCTGATATCTGTGCCCCGGTCTCGTTGTGGATTATGGCACTGAGTATATGGCAGGCAGTATGGTATTTCATGAACAGGTAACGCCTGTCCCAGTCGATGACCACTTTCACCTGGTCGCCTTTAACCAGCCCTGGTATAGCTACTTCATGGCTGATCATACCGTTGAATGTGCCTGCATAAACCACAGGGAATTCCTGTTCTTCCTTTATCAGCAAGCCTGTATCATGGGGCTGGCCGCCTGAGTTCGGATAGAACAGGGTCTTATCCAGCACTACGAATTTATCGTCCTTCACACTTTCAACAGTAGCCTGGGATTCCTTGAGATAACAATTTTTCTGGTATAGAGCTTCCATGACAGAATATTCGGCAAACTATTAGATAAAATTATTGTATTTTCCAGGGTAATCACAAAAACATTGACAGACCTCTACTTGGAAATATCAGGTTGTTTACTTCAATAAAAAAACGGGGTCAGTCAGTTATTTACCATATCCTTATATTCTTAAAGTACTACATGTTACCTGCCGTTAAGTAGTTCACTACCCAATTATCTGGCCGGAAGATTTGAAATGCATTATCTTGTGCCGTACCTCTGCCTGCTTTTCGAACGATATTAAGCTTTTCAATATCAACCGGCATTTTTCAAAGTATCTGAAAGTCAAACTTTCATGCAGGCTTGGAAAATGAGAACGAAGTGAGCATTTTCTTGATATCTGTGCACCTCATTTGTGTTAAACTGGATCCGCTGTTCACTTTCTTGTTGGCATTCCACAGCATGATTTTGTGAGCCTGCTCATCTTTTCCAGGTTGTGGCCATGAATTTACGTTAGGCTGCATTTGTCGCACCAATATGAAAAATACTTTAAATAAATAGATAAAATGATGCTCAATGAAATACTGGCAGCCCAAGTATGAAACAATGCCCAGGAGTGAAATTGAGGCACTGCAGTTAAAGCGTCTAAAAAATGTGGTTAAGAACGTTTATGAGTACGTACCTTTCTACAGGCAGGCATTTGGCTCTATAGGGATCAAGCCCGGCGATATACGTAGCCTTGAGGATATCAGCAGACTTCCAGGCACCAGTAAGGCCGACCTGCGTGACAATTATCCATTCGGCCTGTTCGCCACTCCTATGCGGGATGTGGTGCGGCTGCACGCTTCCAGCGGTACCAGTGGCAAGGCCACGGTGGTAGGTTACACAGCCAGGGATATCGAGACATGGAGCGACCTGATGGCAAGGAATTTTACAATGGTAGATATCGGGCCTGAAGATATATTCCAGAATGCTGTCAATTATGGATTGTTCACAGGGGGACTAGGCATACATTTCGGTATCGAGCGTATCGGTGCCACTGCTATCCCCAGCGGTACAGGTAATACCCGCCACCAGCTTGAGATGATGATAGACTTCGGGGTTACGGCCCTGCACTGCACCCCTTCCTATGCCCTGTACCTGGCAGAGACGGCCCTGGAACTTGATATGGTTGACCGGCTGTCGTTGAGGACTGGTTGTTTCGGTGCCGAACCCTGGTCTGCCAATACCAGGCAGGAACTGGAGGATGTGCTGGATATCAAGGCCTATGATTCCTATGGCCTGTCTGAGATGTTTGGACCTGGCGTGGCTTTCGAATGCAGGGAACAGCACGGTCTTCATATATGGGATGACCATTTCCTTGTTGAGATACTGGACCCTGATGGGGAGAGCGTGGCACCTGGGGAGAAGGGTGAACTGGTGCTGACCTCGCTGACCAAGGAGGCTATGCCTTTGATACGCTACCGTACTGGTGACATTACCAGTATCATGGAGGATGAATGCCAGTGCGGGCGTACTCACACAAGGCTGGATAAGGTTGTGGGCAGGACCGATGATATGCTGATAGTGCGGGGTATTAATGTATTTCCTTCCCAGATAGAGAGTGTGCTGGTGGGTATTCATGAGGTTGGCGACCAGTTCCAGGTGCTTATTGACCGCAAGCGGCATAAGCTGGATGAAATTCATATTAAGGTGGAGTTGATGGAAAGGGGTTTTACTGGTGAGCTTAAGGATTTGGAAGACCTGAAGTGTTGTGTGGAGGATAGGCTGAAGGCTGTGCTGAATCTCAGGACTGTGGTGGAACTTGTTGAGAAGGGGGCTATTCCCAGGACTGCAGGGAAGGCTCAGAGGGTTGTAGATGTGAGAGAGGGATATTGATGGAATATTGTATAATCCAGCTTATTTGTGTATTGTAGAATGTTGGAATGGAAATATTCCTTGAAATCGGCATATTCAGGCCTTGTTACATTTCGTACGGGGCATACCGTGCTGTGACAAGAAGCTGCATCATGAATTGCTATGTGCTACCCCTTACGTTTGGGGTAATCCTACTGAGATATGTGTTAGCGGTAACGCAGAAACTTGATGAAACCGGTAGAAATTTACCAATACCATGGTTATGATACTACTCCGCAAGTATAATTTGGAACTCTATATGACTGTCACAGAGCTCACAGAGAGCACAGAGAGGGGAGTCTGGGGTGGAAAAAGCATCTCTGTGTTCTTTGTACTCTCTGTGGCAGATAGTTACAAAAAACAGATACAGTTTAGTAGAAATCGAAAACTTGAGGTCAGGTTTAAGTAAGAATGTAACATAAATTAAATCGTGGAAATCCCTGATGCTACAAGTCTTGAACCTGTTGACACATGCCTCAGAGATAAATTTGGGTTAGAAGCTCCCTGAGTTGTGGATTTCTACAAAATAAGAGATTAGTTAAAAAAAAGGCTATACCTAAGCATTAGAAATATTGTCAAAATTGAATTATCACCTTTTTTTCCCGCGACGGCCACTACGACCACTGCGACCACGACCACTACTGCGACCACGACCACCACCGCGCCCCATACCATCTCGACGAGTTCCGGTAGTGGCTCTGTTATTCGTATACCGGTTGATGGCGTCTCTAACAGATCCTATGGCAGTTGTAACCCCGGATGCAATTGCGGCGGGCATGGACACATTCTCCTGCACCATTTCATCCGGCACCTCGATAATTGCCCCTTTCTTGCATATATTGACACAGGCTCCGCAGCCAGTGCAGAGGTCATTATCGATATGTGCCGCATCTGATAGTGTTATCGCACTTACCGGACATACATTGATGCATAATCCACATCCTGTACATAGCGATTCATCGATTTTACACTTCATTTTTTCAGTTCTTCCAGCTTTGCTTTGATCTCTATCATCTTACTTTCCAAAGCTTGTATCTCTTCATCTAACGTCTGCGCAGGCTGGGACGGTACTGGAGGAGTAGGTGTTACCGAAGCTGCCAAGCCCATTCCTCGCCCCATACCTTGTCCCATACCTTGTCCCATACCTTGTCCCATACCTTGTCCCATACCTTGTCCCATACCTCCACCCATTCCGCGACCGCCGCCACGGCCACGGCCACCGCCGCGCCCCATACCTCTTCCCATGCCCGCACCAGGCATACCGGTAGCAGGCATACCAGGGGCAGGCGCACCGGGGGCTACCTGCAGTTGGCCGCTCTTGTACTGCTCAATCGCATCGCTGACAGTGCCGCTTGCACCAGTCACGATCGAGATATTAGTAGCACCGAGCGTCTGGATCGCATTCGGTCCCACCTGTCCGGTGATAACAACGCCAGCGCCTTTGTCTGCAACGGTCTGTGCCGCCTGTATTCCAGCACCGCTCGAAGCACCTATACTTGGATTCGGCATTGCTTCATACTCCATCGTTTCCGAGTTCACGAAAACGAAGTACTGGCATCTTCCAAATCTTGGATCTACGGACGCATCCATAGTTGGTCCGTTTGAGGTCACGCATATCTTCATGTTTATTAATCTCCTTTTACAAATTTTTCTATATTATCAACGATCGTCTCAAAGGCTTCAGTAGCTTCTGATCTATGCTTCAACATGAATGGAATGCCACTGTCGCCTGATTCAACGATCTTAACATCGATTGGAACCCTGCCAAGGAATGGCACGCTCATGTCTTTTGCAGCACGTTCACCGCCGCCGATCTTGAAAAGATCGATCTTCTCGCCGCATTTCGGGCATTTGAATCCGCTCATGTTCTCTATGATCCCGATAACTGGTGTACTAAGTTCCTTTGCGAAGTTCACTGCTTTTCTCGAATCCAGTAGAGCGACGTCCTGTGGTGTAGTGACAACGATTGCACCGTCAATGTGCGGAATCAACTGGGCAACACTCAATGGTTCATCCCCGGTTCCTGGCGGGAGGTCGATTATAAGATAGTCCAGATCATCCCAGAAGACGTCTGAAAGAAACTGTCTGATCACTCCCATCTTGCGCGGTCCCCGCCATACTACTGGCGTGTCCTTATCTGCAAGCAGAAATGCAAGGGACATAACCTTCACCCGCGGAGGTATGAAGACAGGAGTTATCCCCTCCTTTGATATCTGGGGATGTTCATCCTCGATCCCAAGCATCTTTGGAATATTCGGACCATGGATGTCAGCATCCATGATCCCAACCTCGTATCCCTTTACCGCAAGTGTAAGTGCAAGGTTGACAGCTACTGTGGTCTTACCAACGCCACCTTTTCCACTCATGACCATTATTTTGTGCTTTATTTTTTTCATACGCTCTTTCAAGCGTTTTTCCTGAGCTATACCCTCTTCGCCTTTTTTCATGGTTTCACCATATTACCGCATACCATGTCTGCCACGTCCGGCTCTGGCATAGCCACGATCGTCCTCAGCCCTGTGAATGTTTACGCTTCTACATTCCGGGCAGTTCTGGGGTCTTCCTGTGCCATGTACCACTTCCCATACATGCTTGCAGTCATAGCACTGGAACTTACGTAGTTGAGTTGTTGCCATCTCGTACATCCCTCCATGAATTCGTATCGCTTTGCCACAGACCAGGGCGCACCCGATCTTTCTTCTTGCTTCGGTCAGTATCCTGTGGAATGTTGGCTGCGAGACTTTCATATGATCTGCCGCCTCACGTTGATCCATTCCAAGATGATCCTTCAGCCGTATGCTCTCCATCTCTTCCATCTTCAGGACCACTTCACCTATGTCCTGCAGACAGGTTGTACACGGTTTGAAATAATTGTAATCAAATGACGACCGTATATACCGGTGGCGTCTTGGTCTTGGCATTAATGAATATATATTCATAATAAACTTAAAGCTTATGGTGGTGGTGCAAGATTTGAATAAACTATTTAACTTGCAAATGGAATTAGGGTACATCATATTATAGGATTAATGTAGACACAATCATGAGCATGATCAAGGAGTTCGAAGAGATGGAAAATTATATTATTTCAGGTAGATTCAAAGCAGGTATTTCATGGGAGAAATTTACCAAGAAAGTAACCAGCCAGAATGAGGAAAACGCAGAAGACAAGGTGTATTCTCTTATTGGTAGTGAACACGGCCTGAAACGCAATTTAATACAACTGAAATCCATAACAAAGGAGTGAATAAGTTTGTCTTCTAATCAAGAACTGTCCAAAGAGGACATCCAAAAAATGTCAACCCAGTTCCAGCAATTGCAATATCAGGCAGATGCACTATCACAACAATTGAACATGGTTAGTGCTTCTTTAGCCGAATCCGAGAAGGCCATTAATACCATTACCGGGTTTGAAGGAGTAGAAGACGGTCAAGAAATCCTGATTCCTATCGGTTCGGGTACCAATATCATGGCAAAACTGTTAAAACCAGATACTGTGATCATGGAAATTGGTGCAGGTATCAGTATGGAAAAGGATTTGGACAATGCTAAAAAAAGCCTGGAAATCCAGAAAGAAGAGCTTACCAAGTTCCATCAAACCACCCAGAACAACCTGGAGCAGATCGCAACAAAGATGCATGAGATCGAGTCCGTTGTGACAACTGCAATAAAAGGACAGCAGGCAGGTCAAATAGCACAGCAGACAAATCAAGGTCCAATACAGGGTTTGTAGATGTTCAATAGTCTAAAACAAAAACTCAGCAGTTTCAAGAACTCATTTGGTGACATACTGGATAAACAGGCTGAAGAAGCATCTGAAGACATCCGGCAGGCAGGGTCAGGTGGTGTCACTAAAGAAGAAAAAAAAGAGACACCATCAGTAGCAGTTGGAATCAAACAGAAGGCCAAAGCACTGCTGCTTAATCGTGAGTTCATAATAAGTGAAAAATCACTGGAAGAACCTTTATGGGACCTGGAAGTGGCACTTCTTGAAAGTGATGTTGCCCTGGAAGTTGCGGAAGAGATAGTGGGATATGTGAAATCGGAACTGGTTGGAAGTAACTACAAGATCGGCGGGAACAAGAAGGATATTGTAGAACAGGCTCTCAGAAAAGCGCTTATTAATGTATTGAACGTGGAGACCCTGGATTTTGATGATTTTATTGAACAGTCAAATAAACCTATCAATATTGTTTTTGTCGGTGTGAACGGTACCGGTAAGACCACCACCATATCCAAGATAGCCAAGCGGCTTAAAGACAGGGGATATTCGGTGGTATTGGCGGCCGGCGACACATTCAGGGCAGGTGCCATTGAGCAGCTGCAGCGTCATGCAGATAACCTGGGATTGAAGATGATCAAACACCAGGAAGGCGGCGACCCGGCTGCTGTGATATATGATTCGTTGGAGTATGCCAAAGCCCGGAAAATAGATGTGGTGCTGGCAGATACGGCTGGCAGGATGCATACAAATATCAACCTGATGGACCAGTTAAAGAAGATATGCAGGGTATCCCCCCCTGACCTTGTGATATTCGTGGACGAGGCAATTGCCGGCAACGATGCAGTGGAACGTGCCCATCTATTCAACCAGACAGTACCTATAAGCGGAAGCATATTGACCAAGTCTGATGCAGATTCCAAAGGCGGCGCAGCTATTTCCATAGCCCATACCACAGGTAAACCCATACTGTTCTTCGGAGTGGGGCAGGAATACGACGATATTGTCAAGTTCGACCCCCAGTGGCTGGTGGACAGGCTGTTCGAGTGAGGTCTGCTGGTTATATGGCCTGGGTTGTTTAACCTAATGGCTATTTTACCTAATTGTTATTTTTCTTGCCGGTATTTTTATCCAGGAGTTTATTCCCTGGTCCCGGTTTTGATAGCGATATCAAAACTGCCGCTCCTGAACCCCTCCAGGTCAAGGGTGATATAGGTATAACCAAGCTCTTTGAAAACACCCACAATATCATCCCTGTGCTTCAGTATAATAT
>Ga0255419_10029_pt1 | contig 28628 bp, 28 predicted proteins | sample ANMaggSeSYBR02J3_FD_182658 | JGI IMG/M metagenome (GOLD analysis project Ga0255419, IMG submission 182658) | Sediment cell enrichment communities from methane seep in Santa Monica Basin, California, United Staets - ANME aggregate JGI... | ecosystem: Environmental > Aquatic > Marine > Cold seeps >...
TGCAAAGCTAAAAAAGTATAATATTCATTCGAGTTAATAGCCTTTAACAATGCCATTTGAAATAGCCACTATCACAAATCTTTTTCGTAATAACCTGAGAAATAAAATAATATTGGGGTTCTCCCTGATTTTGTGTAGCGTAATGGGCTTTTTTACTTATTACCAGACAATAAGGCAGATAAAGTTTTATACTGCGGAGCAAGAGAGCAGGGCGCTTAAGGTCAGCAATATTGTTATGCGGAGCATTGAATATCCGATGCTCGACGGTGAGATGGAATATGTTCAGAAGATATTAGAAGACTTGAATGAAGCTGAAGAGTTACATAGAATCATTCTTTGTGATCGGAACGGAATTATAAAGCATGCCGGTAATGCCGACCTTATCGGCAGTTCAATTAATTCTGAAATTACTAAAAGGAGTTTGCGAAGCAAAAGCCTGGTTAATGGCTTTGAATACTATGGGAAAGAAAAAGTTATCAGCTATGCTATGCCCATAAGAAATGAAAAAGCTTGCAATAAGTGTCACGGAACAGAAAGAAATATGCTGGGTGTATTGTCTGTGGGGATTAGCTGGTTGCCAACAGAAAAAAGAATTATAGCGCTTAGAAACCGTGAAATTGTAGTTACCCTGATTCTTATTGGAGCTGCGGGGTTTTTTCTGACTCTGTGGCTTTCGCATTATATTACACGTCCTATTTCCAGGCTTACCTCCATGGCAGACCTGGCCAGTCACGGAAAATCTGCAATCCAATTCGGCAAAACTATTAAGTGTTGGGAAGAATTGGATTGTAACAAAACAGAGTGTCCTGCATATGGTGGGACAGACATGCCGTGCTGGTTTGTACAGAATACTCTCTGTCGGTCAAAGCATTCAGAAAAGTTTCCGGAAAAGCTTGAGGAGTGTATTAAGTGCGAAATTTACAAAAAATACTCCGGAGATGAAATAACGCGTTTATCCGATTCATTTAAACATATGCTTTACAGTCTCAATCAATTTGAAATGGAACTGATAATTTCTGAAAGAAAATATCGGGATCTGTTCAATGCTGATCCGAATCCCATTTTTATTGTTGACGGCGGGACATTTGCCATCCTGGATGTAAATGAGACAGCTCAAGGCTATTATGGCTATTCACGAGAAGAATTTCTGCAAAAGTCCTTTTTTGATCTTTCAAACATTGCATACAAAGATATAATTGATGATTTTGCTTCAATTAAAAAGGGCAAGACTCTTCTTTATTTAAAAAGGCAGCATTGCAGGAAAGATAATGGATTTTTTTATGTCAACATTCATGTGCGTCCTGCAGAATATATGAAGCAAAATGCACTGATTATAACGACGTCTGATGTTACGGAAAGCGTTGAAAAAGAAGCTCAATTAATTCAGGCCGGCAAGATGTCGGCGCTTGGCACTATGGCCTCCGGCATTGCTCATGAATTGAATCAGCCGCTCAATGTCATTAAGGTGGGGAGTGATTTTTTCATAAAGATGATAGGCAGAGGTGAAAGTATAGATAAAGAGACATTTCGCAGCATGGCAGAGGAGATGAGCAGGTATGTTGACAGGGCGAGTGAGATAATCAACCATATGAGAGAGTTTGCAAGATCATCTGACGCTACACGATCCGAGGTTAATATCAACAAACCGATCGCCGATGTCTTCAAGGTATTAAAGCAGCAATTAATTCTTCATCAGATAGATATAGAGTTGGATCTTGCTAAAAATCTTCCTCCAATACTGGCGGATCATAACAGACTGGAGCAAGTGTTTATTAATCTGATTACTAATGCGCGCGATGCTTTGGAGGAAAGAGGAAAAACCTGGAAAAAAATTCTAAAGGTTAGGACTTTTACAGAAGACAAACAAGTTGTAGCAATAGTTTCAGATAACGGAAAAGGAATACCGGCCGATATTATTGACAAGATCTTTGAACCATTTCTTACAACCAAAGAAATCGGTACTGGAACAGGGCTTGGGTTGTCTATAAGTTATGAGATTGTTAAAGACTATGAGGGAGAGATCATTGTTGAAAGTAAAGAAGATGTGGGGACTTCCTTTAAAGTGACATTTCCCGCTATTTAAAGAAAAAGTGCCTGAAAAAAGTGCCTAAAGTATGTTAGGAACGTGGACGAATTAACTTCCTCAAGTAGGCGCACAGATTTGGGTCGAATTTGTTCGATCTCAGATCACAAAAGTTGAAGGAATAGCGAGCTATTTCAATATTTTTGTGATTTGAGACCGGACAAAGGCGGCCTGAAGCTGTGATTTATAGTTGGGGAAGTTATTTCGTCCACGTTCCTTAGTAGCTGTTCACGGTTGTCGGTTTACAGTTCACGGTTTTTATGTTTTGAGCAACCGTTAACCGTTAACCGTTAACCGTTAACCGTTAACCGTTAACCGTTAACCGTTAACCGTTAACCGTTAACCGTTAACAGTTAACCGTAAACTGTGAGAGGTAACGTAATTATATGTCAAAACTTTTGCTGATCGATGACGAAGATGGCATTAGAAAAGTCTTAAGCATATCTCTTAAAAGTGATGGATATGATGTAGCAACTGCAGCGAGCGGACAGCAGGGAATTGATTTATTTCAAAAAGAATTCTTTCCAATAGTGCTTACCGATATAAAGATGCCCGGGATGGATGGAATAGAAGTCTTGAGAAGAATCAAGGAGATTAACCCTGAGGTAGAGGTGATTGTTATTACCGGACATGGTGATATGAAATCCGCCATACAATCGCTTCATCTTGGAGCATCTGATTTTTTAACCAAGCCGGTGAGCGATCAACTCCTTTCAATTGCCTTAAAAAGGGCTGAGGAACGGCTGAAAACAAAAAAGACATTGAATAACTATGCCAATGATCTTTGGAACATGGTAAAGGAAAAAACCAAAGAGATCAAGAGAAGGTATGAGTTTGAGGATAAGCTTGTACAGCGTTCGATCGATGGGATTGTTGCAACGGATAAAGAAGAGAATATAATAATATTTAATTCTGCTGCGGAAGAGATGTTTGGATATACTGTGAATGAAGCCAAAAGCGCCATGAATGCCGGCAATTTTTACCCTGAAGGGATATCTCAAAAAATCTCTGATATTTTTGCAGGTAAAGATCGGGATGCAAGCGATATTTTTGTTGGAGATGAAGCATCTGTTACAGCAAAGAGCGGAGAAGCAGTGCCGGTAAGATTTTCGTGCGCAATGCTGTATGAAGGCGACAAGCCAATAGGAAGTGTCGGCTTTTTCCAGGATCTTAGAAAAATTAAACACTTGGAAAAAGAACTGATTAAATCTGAAAGACTGGCAGCTATAGGGCAGACAGTAGCCGGTCTTGCTCATGGCGTCAAAAACATCTTAAATGGCTTGAAAGGTGGTCTTTACATTGTAAATACCGCTCTTAAAAATGGAGCGGCCGGCCTGGCGGCAGAAAATAAAAAAATAGACTATAGCATGACGTCTGCTTTGCCTTTTCAAGCACGATCTCTGAAGCGAATTATAGATAACAATGAAACGGAACGTCAGCAAAAAAAATTGAAGACCGGCTGGGAGATGGTGGAAAGAAATATACATAAAGTTTCCGATCTTGTTCTGGATCTTCTCAGTTATTCTAAAGAACGAGAACCTGAATATGAAAAATATAATCCGAATATTATAGCCGATGAAGTCTGCGATCTTATGGAATCAAAGGCAAAGGAATATGATATCGACCTGATCAGGGATATTGACAGGGAGATGGGTGAGATATATCTTGACCCAAAAGGAATGCACAGTTGTCTTCTTAATCTGGTTTCAAATGCAATAGATGCCTGTGTTTTTGATCTTGATACGCAAAAGCATTGGCATGTAAAAGTAATGACGCGACGTAAGAACGAAAGCGGCGTAGCTTTCGAGGTTGTTGACAATGGTTGTGGTATGGATGAGGAAACTCAAAGCAAGATTTTTGCCGAATTTTTTAGTACAAAAGGAACACGAGGCACTGGTCTCGGGTTACTGGTTACACAAAAGATTGTAAAGGAGCACGGCGGAACCATGTATGTAGCATCCCAACCCGGCAAGGGAACAATATTTACCATCCGGCTTCCTGGAAAGAAGGTTTAGGGCAAAAATGATTTTTGCAAAATTATACTAAAGGAGGAATACATTATGGCGAAAAAGGTGCTGATTGTTGATGATGATGTTGATGTGAGAACATTTGTTTCAAGTGTTGTGGAAGATATTGGCTATAAGCCGGAGCTTGCAAAAGACGGCGAAGAGGGTATCGGCAAGATCAAAGAAGAAAAACCGGCTTTAATTATCCTGGATATCTTGATGCCTAAGGAAAGCGGTATCAAGATGTATCGTGCATTAAAAACTGATTCTCAATTTAGTGATATTCCGGTAATTGTGCATTCCGGAATAGCCAAAAGAACCTTTCTCCGCTCTCAGAAGGCCCTTGACGAGTTTGGAGATCAACCTGTGCCGGAACCGGAAGCCTATCTTGAAAAACCAGTCGAGCCCGAAGAATTGGGGGCAATGATAAAGAAATTTTTGTCTTAAATCTAAGTTGAAATAAAAAAGGCGGATAATTGTTTATCCGCCTTTTTCAACCTGAGTTGAGCGATTTTTTGCGAAGAAATGTGCCAAGATCTTGATGCAGCAAGGTTTGCGAAAAGCGCAGGCATACCAATGGATATGTCGAGACTTTTCGCGAGTCCTTGATGCGCAAGAGATTGGTGCAGGTCGAGTAAAAAATCGCTCAATTTAGGTTAAATCAAGTAACCGAGTAGTTAATGACTCGACTACTCCACTATTTACTGCCCGAACGAAACTAGAAAATTTTTCAAGTTTTCGTTCAGGCACTATTTAACAACTTTACCGGGTTTTAAGGTATTAACAACGTGGGAAGTTCCGATGATTCCGCCAATTGCTGAGAAATACTTCCCAGCCATCGCTCTCGCCATGCTCCTTTCCCTGTTGAGCCTGTAATGATCATTGTGGCGCCATGTTCACGCGATGCGTTTTCAATTAGCGGAACGACTTCTCCCATATACAGATGAGTCTCAGTTTCTATTCCTTCGTCTTCAAAAGTAATGCGGACATCTTCCAGCCTTTTCTTATTTTCTTTTTGAAGCACTTGAAGGTCATGTTTAGATTTTCCCTTCATAAACTCATCACTGACAACATGAATCACCACCACTTTTTTAACACTGTTTTTAATGTCGATAATCTGCTCCAATGCTCTTTCACATGGAGAAGACCAGTCTGTTGCAAAGAGAGGTACCTCAAAAGGCTTTTCGTTGGTTTTTCCTGATGGCAGCATATATTTATGCACTAAAACAGGAGTCTTGGCTCGCCGGAGGAGTTCCAGTACCGTTGAATCCACGTACAGTTTTTCTACTTTTGTCCTCTCATGGGCTTCTATTACTATGAGATCCGCTTTTTCCGCCTCAACTGTTGAGAGAATCTTGGGGATATAATTACCAACTACAACATAGGCGCCGCATTCCATACCTTTTTCAAATATAGTTTCAGCCCAATCTATAAAACGCACATCCGCCTTTTGTTTGAGACCGACCTCTTCCTCTTTGAGGTAGCCCTTTCCCCGATGCATTGCGATTTTATCTTTTTCTATTACATGGAGAAAAATAACATGATTAAGGCCTGACTTTCTGAGATCCATCAGTGATTCCAGAGCGTCAAGCCACAATTTATCAAAGTTGGTCACAAACAACATTTTTTTAAGATTCATACCTCATCCTCCTTAACCACAGTTTTCAGTCAACTGAATCAACGGTCATTATCCTTATTTATAAGCAACCTTTTTAAAATTAATTAAACAGATATTAATTAAATTGTCAAGTATTTATTAAGCGCAATTAAGAGCGTTAAGAAGGCATCTGCGCTTAATTTTTTTTAAAGCTGCCGATCTCGTAATAAAAGTATAAAATTGCAATTTTTTCTTATTTTATCAAGCTGTTAATGATTTGTAATCCCTAACTCCGCAACCACTTGTAAAAAAGGACTTTTTTTGAATGCATTAAAGCTCAAAAGAGATGAGGGAATATTATTGTACAGCTTTTATGCAGAATGTGTATAAAAATTATACATAATATTATTTAAAGATATAAATATGTTTATGAAAAATTACCATTATGTGTCCAAAAACTGATCACTTTGTGTTGATGATATATTCATGTTTGTAGCTTCAAATTTTGGTAATACCTGAAAAACAGGGTCAGTCATGCAGTTTGATCATAAAGGCACGAATGTTGCTATAAGTTAAAAAATTAAATTTATGATTGTTCTCTATTCTATTTAAAAGGGGAGATAATGGGCGGAAAAATATTATATGCTACAGATCTTAGGCGCCCAAGTTCCAAGGTGCTGGAAGGATTGTCAGGTTTTAGCGATATTGGCTTCAAGGAAATAATTTTCCTTTGTGTAATAAAGGATAAACCAGAGGATGTAACTTCTGAGGTGTTTGAGCAATGGAAAGAAATATTAAACGGCTATGGCTTGAAGGCTACTATAAAAATTGACTCCGGAAATTTGTCCAGTGGTGTTTTGAACACAATCCATGAAAATCAGATATCATTCGCTGTGGTTCATTTTGATAAAAAGAAAAGAAGAATTTTGTTTGGTGATTCTATTGTTAAAAAACTTATTAAGGAGGCAAGCGTGCCTGTCCTGATAGTTGACAAAGATGAAACAGGATTGAAGCTTATTTCAAAAGGGGCATTTGAGCGTGTTTTGTTTGCGACCGATTGGTCTCAGGCATCTGAAAAGGCGCTTCAGATTATACTCGGTTTTAAGCAATTGATCAACGAGCTTGATATTGTAAATGTAATACACAAGAAATTGACTGTGCGTGATCTGAGACGGCTTATGGAAAAATTAAGAAAAACGCGCAATAAATGCTTAAAAGAGGGAATTGACGCAGAATATCATGTATATGCGGGCAAAACTGCCGATGAGATCATTCTTGCAGCGCAAGATTATAATTCTACATCAATAGTTATGGGGTTATCGCCGGGGCAAAGCTTTAAAGATATTTTTACAGGAAAACATTCGTGCAGCGTAGTAGAGAGAACCCCTGTTCCTGCATTGTTAGTTCCTTAGTCTATACTCTTGAATTAGGAAAACGTATTTTTTGTATGAACGCAGGAAGATAAGGCCATATTTATAGACTTTCAGATAGTTAATTTCAAAAGGCTAGAAGGAGGAAGGCGTATTAGTTATACGTCGACGACCGATAACACAGTGAAATTAATTGTCTGAAAGTCTATAGAAAGAAGAGGAACGGAATGGAAGTAACCATATTAGTTCAGGCCACGGATAGGTCCTTTGAGATATTAGAGAATGCAAGAGAGAAGAGCAAGCAGATATTGGATACTGCTGCCAGGCTCACGTCTGAAAGCCAGGCCGTACATCGAAAAAGAGTAGAGACAATATTTAAGGGCGCGAGGCAAACAAAGAGAGAAATTACCAGATTTACAGCAACATTCATCATTTTGTTTGGTTTCTGGCTGCTCTTATCAGGGCACTATGATTTATTTCATATCAGCATCGGAGTTCTTTGTTGCGGCTTGGTGTCACACGTATCGCATGGTCTCCTTTTTGCCAATCCAAGAGCAGGAGATATGCGTGTAATAGTAAAAAGATTTATTACTTATATTCCATGGCTTCTCTACCAGATCGTTTTGTCCAACCTGCATGTTGTTCGATTGGCTCTGGGGCCAAAAAATCTGATAGACCCAAAGATAATAGAATTTAAGACAAAACTGGAAAGCGATATCTCCATGGTAACACTTGCCAACTCTATTACTCTTACTCCAGGGACTATCACAGTAGATGTTAAAGACGGCATATATTATGTACACGCTGTGAGTAAAAAGACCGCTGAAGACCTTATGACCGGAGAGATGGAGGACAGAATTGCGCATGTATTCATGGAAGCCGACCATGTATATGTACAGGATACTCTCGATATGGCACCTGTTTTTGTAGCGCTGAAGTAGGGGCACGATGCATCGTGCCCCTACGTGTCAGGAAGGACACAATGCTTATTGGTTTTATTCTTACTTTGAGCTTTTAGCTCAATAAGTTTTAGGAAAAATGACCGGGGTAAACGAACATGATGACTAAACAATCGGATGACGTTATTGTAAAGACACTTTCCAGGTTGCTGATACCCTTTATGCAGATTTATGCTCTGTATGTTATCGCTCATGGACATTACAGCCCTGGAGGAGGGTTCCAGGGAGGAGTAATTTTAGGGGCAAGTTTAGTTCTATTGGTCATAACTTATGGGCTGGACAATGCTTTGCGCATGATGTCAGAAAGATTAAACACCATTTTATGTAGTCTTGGAGTTTTTATATTTTCTGGAATAGGGTTGTTGTGCATTATACTCGGGGGTAATTATCTGGATTATGGAGCGCTTGACAAGATATTTCACGTAGGGATAGCGCAGGCAAGATCGCTTGGTATTCTTGGTATTGAGACCGGTGTTGGCATTGCTGTTATGGCAGTTATGTTCTCAATTTTTTTAGATATAGCCACAGGGGGGCTTCCTTCAAAAGAAAAGAATATTCAAGGGAAGAGAGCTTGAAAATACAGGAGATCAATAAACAGTCTGCCAGAATGCAGCAGATCTACAATATGATATTGATTCTGGCCCCTACTGATACTTCGGTTGTGATCCAGGGTGAAGAGGGTACGGAGAAGGCATTGGTGGCAAGATGTATCCATTTGAACAGCTCGAGAAAAGATAAACCTTTTGATGTGTATAACTGCTCAGCTTATCCGAGGTTTATAGTAGAAAGCGGGCTTTTTGGTCATGAAACAGGCGCCTTTGAAGGGGCGGCATCTCAAAAGAAAGGATGTCTGGAGCAGAATAATGGCGGGACAGTGTTTTTAAGTGAGATTGATAAAATGTCTCCATTAACACAGATCAAACTTCAGGATTTTTTACAGGAAGGGTCTATAAAAAGGCTTGGAGGAAAAAAAAGCATTAAGACAGATGTCAGGATTATTGCCGCTGTTAATACTGATCTTGGGAAAGAGGTCGAAAAAGGAACTTTTAATGAAGAATTTTCTTATATGCTGAATGTAATTAATATACATCTGCCTTCTTTAAGGCAGAGGAAAGATGATATCCCCCTTCTAATAGAATGCTTTTTAGAGATACTGAATGTAGAAATAGGAAAAAATGTTAGAGGCGTTACATCCGATACAATGCAGGTATTAATGGACTATTCCTGGCCAGGTAATGTCAAGGAGTTGGAAAACTCAATACAACATGCCTTCCTTCTGGCAGAAGGTGAAGAAGTTAAGCGTGAGTTACTGCCTTCCCGCATCTTAAATGAAGTGTTAAAAGAAAAAAATGAAGGGATAACCTCTTTTGAGGAAAATGAGAAAAGATTCCTTATGAAAATTTTGCAGGAGAATAACTGGAACAAATTAAAAGTTGCAAAACAGCTCAATGTGAGCCGCAGCACATTGTATTCAAAGCTTAATAAATACAACTTAACGGTTAATTAAAGCAATAAATTAGCTGTTAAGCTAATAAGCTTAACAGCTTAACAGCTAATTTTGGAGTATTGAGATGGAAAATTTTTATTTAGGCGCGAGTATTTTCCTTTGTTTGCTTGTTTTCCTTTGTCTCTATCGGGTGGTGAACGGGCCGACTATTATAGACCGGATTGTAGGAGTTGGAGCGATCGGCACAAAAACGTTGGTGGTATTGGCACTTATGGGATTTATCTACGGCAGGATAGAGATGTTTTTGGATATCATCATGGTTTACGCTATTCTGAATTTTATCGGGACATTAGCGGCAGCAAAGTACTTTGAAGGGAGAGGTGAAATTTGATGGAAGTTGTAACAGGAATATCTGTGATGTTGATTTTAGTGGGCTGTTTCTTTTTTGCCACAGGGACCATTGGCTTCCTGCGTTTTCCGGACTTTTATTCCCGGATGCATGCCACGGGGAAAGGCGACACACTGGCAGTGCTTATAACGCTTGTCGGCCTTTCTATATATCATGCAGCATATCACGGGGCTATTTTAGACAGTATAAAGATAGTCGTTGTCGCAGTTTTTGTTTTCTTAGCTAATCCTACAGCGACTCATGCCATTTCCAGGGCCGCTTTTCGGTGTGGTGTTAAACCATGGACCAGGGAGGGAAGCAAATGATCTGGCAACTCGATCTTATTTTCTGTATCTTTGTCGTTATCTGTGCGATTGCGGCTATCACCGTTAAGGATCTTTTGGCTGCTGTTATTATACTTGGCGCTTACAGCTTCTTTATGTGCATCCTCTGGACTCAGATGGGGGCGGTGGATGTTGCTTTTACCGAAGCCTCCGTAGGCGCCGGAGTTGGAACAGTATTGTTTATTGCGGCTGTCAGTAAAACAAAAAGGAGGTCAAAGGATTGAAAGTTATCGCGATACTCATAATAGTTTTAACAGGAGGATTGCTTATATACGGTGTTGAAGAAATGCCGGATTGGGGTGATCCAAATTCTCCGGCCAGCAGCCATGTTTCACCGAAGTATATAAAGGAAGCCCTGGAAAAAACAGCGACGCCAAATATAGTTACCGCCGTCTTGGGGGATTACAGGGGATACGATACCATGGGTGAAACTGCGGTTATTTTTACCGCCGGGATCGGCTGTATACTTATGTTAAGAAAAAAGCGAAAGGGAGAAGGAGAAGGAGACTGATATGCTTGAGTATATAGTCAGTAAATACAACTTCTGGGTGTATGTCATTTTGCTGCTGATCGGGCTTTATGCAATGGTGGGTAAGAAAAATCTGGTTAAGAAGCTGATTGGCATGAATATATTTCAGTCTGCTGTGATTCTCTTTTATGTTTCCATCGGAGTAAAGAAGGGCGGAGCAACAGTTCCGATATTTTTGGGGAATGCCCATGCGGCGCACGGGCATGGAAATGCTATTATCGATGTCGCCAGTTATATTAATCCTCTTCCTCATGTACTGATGCTTACGGCAATAGTTGTTTCAATTGCCACAACAGGTGTTGCCCTTGCAGTGCTTATCCTGATTTTCAGGAGATATAAGACCTTGGAGCTTGACGAAATTATTAAAATAAGAAAAGACACGGGAGTTTAGATATGGCAACCCAATTTGCTGCTCTTGTAATAGTCATTCCTTTAATAGCCGCTCTTTTTGTGCCGGTTATTGGATGGTGGAAAAAAGGACTGTGCCACCCATGGGTCGTTGCCGTTCTCGTTGTTCCACTTATAGCATCTCTTAGCATTTTAAATAGAGTAATAGAAAGCGGGCCATTTTCATATTATCTCGGAGGATGGGCCCCTCCGTGGGGGATCGAGTATGCAATAGATTATCTCAATGCATTTGTTCTGGTAATAATATCGGTTATTAGTCTAATTGTTTCCATATATTCCAAAAAAAGTGTTGAAAAGGAAATGCCCGAAAAGGTTGTTCCGTTCTATACGCTTTTCCTGCTCCTTGTTACAGGCCTTCTCGGAATAGTTGTAACAGGGGACCTGTTCAATGTATTTGTGTTTTTAGAGATCGCTGCACTTTCATGTTATGCTCTCATGGCCATAGGCAGGGATGGAGCTCCTTTTGCAACGTTTCGATATATCATAATGGGTACAATAGGAGCCTCGTTTTATCTTCTTGGTGTAGGTTACCTGTATATTATTACTGGCTCGCTGAATATGCTGGACGTGGCCCAGCGATTGCCGGAATTCTACCATTCCAGAGTTGTGTTGACGGCAGGCGTCTTTATGATCGTGGGCATCGGCCTGAAGATGGCACTTTATCCTTTGCATGCATGGGCTCCCAATGCGTATGCTGATGCTCCTTCAACGGTCAGCGGCCTGGTGGCGCCCTTAATGACAAAGGTAGCGGCATACATGATGATACGGATTATGTTTACTGTCTTTAAGCCCGTTTTCTTCATAGAGATAATTCCTGTGACAACCATACTCACCTGGATGGCGGCCGTTGCCGTAATCGTCGGTTCGATATATGCCATCGCCCAAAATGACCTAAAGAAGATGCTGTCTTACTCAGTTGTGGCACAGATTGGATACATTGCTTTAGGAATAGGACTGGCAAACAGATCTGGCCTTACCGGTGCCGTACTCCACATTCTAAATGAAGCTTTTACAAAAGGCTGTGTGTTTCTGGTCGCAGGGGCTATCATATACAAGACAGGATCCTGTAATATTACAGGATTTAAAGATCTTTACAGAAAAATGCCGTTTACCATGACGGCGTTTTTAATTGGTGCCTTTTCTATGGTTGGAATACCGCCGACATGTGGCTTTTTCAGCAAGATGTATTTAATCATAGGATCAATTGATGCTAAACAGTGGGTTTTTGTAGCTGTGCTGTTAACGAGCAGTATTCTTAATGTTATTTACTTCTTCAGGGTCATAAAGATTGCAGCGTTTGAAGATGTAATTCCGGATTATTCAAGAACATCTCCCTATATAACATACAGGTTAGATGAAGTTCCAATAAGTATGCTTATACCTATACTGATTATGGCTGCCGGGATACTGGTTTGTGGTATTTTCAGTCCTGAGATAATTAATACAGTGATTCAACATATCATCCCGGCAAGTTTTTAACATGATGAGAACAGGGATGGTTACACATCATCTGTTTTAGGAGGTCGATACGTGGATACTTTGCAACTCGCATGGTTGTGTATGATTTTTCCCTTCATAGGCGTAGTAATGATCGCTTTGATGGATCGGATCAATCCTACCCTACGAAGCGCCGCAGCCGTATTATTCCCATTGCTGTCTGCAGCCGCCAGTCTAATGATATTGCCGAATTTGTTTCATCCCGAAGCATTGCCGCTGGAAAGTTCAATCATATGGTTTGAAGTGCCTATATTAGTAGAATTCGGTGTATTGGTAGATCCATTAAGCATTATTCTGGCCAATGTTGTTGCGATTGTAAGCAGCGTTATTGCAGTTTATTGCCTCGGATACATGGAGGGAGATCCTGGGAAAACCAGATTTTTGATGCTGGTTAATCTATTTGTTGGAAGTATGCTTTTACTCGTTCTTGTGAATAACTTATTGTTTCTTTTTGTCGGATGGAAGCTGGTTGGTTTGTGCAGCTACGCTTTGATCGGTTACTACTGGAGAGACGAAAAGAAGTACTGGATAGGTGGACCCGCTCCGACTAAATTTACCACTCCATCGCATTGTGGTTTAAAAGCCCTGGTTGTTACAGGTTTGGGTGATATGCTGATGCTGGGCGGTATTTTTATAGTATACTACTATGCAAAAACATTAAACATTATGGAGCTTTATACAACTGCATCTATCTGGATTCCTGAAATGGCAAAGACACCAGGTATGATTATACTTGCAACCTGTTTGCTTCTGGCGGGCCCTATTGGCAAGTCGGCTCAGTTTCCATTTCATGAATGGCTTCCTGAAGCAATGGCAGGCCCGGGCCCTGTATCGGCTTTGATTCATGCCGCAACAATGGTAAAAAGCGGTGTTTATCTGGTCGCAAGGTTTATTCCAATTTTTTACTATGGTTACTGGGTAGCAGGTGTGGAAGAAGCATCCATGTTTTTTACAATTGTCGCATGGGTTGGAGTAATTACAGCCTTTGTTGCTGCGACACAGGGTTTGACTGCGCTCGAGCTGAAAAAGGCACTTGCATTTTCTACAGTCAGCCAGATCGGCTACATGTGGGTTGGTCTTGGGATGGCTGGTTTAAGCCAGTCTGTGCTGGTTGGGGGTACAACATCTGGAATCTTTCATCTTGTCAGCCATGCAGTATTCAAAGCATGTCTGTTTTTATGTGCAGGTTCTGTAATACATGCAGCGCATTCAATATACATGAATGATATGGGATCAATGAAGAAATATATGCCCATTACGTGGATAGCCATGTTGATTGCTGCTCTATGCTTGATGGGGCTCCCGCCTTTGCCGGGATTCTGGAGCAAAGATATGATCCTGCTCAAGGCTCTTGAAGCTCATCATATGCCGATATTTATTTTATCAATGTTAACCGTTGTGCTGACAGCATTCTATACAACACGTATGGTAGGCATGATATTTTTCGGGCCGGAGAGCAAAAATATACAACATATTAAAGAAGAAGGCAAGCCACCTCATGAGGCATCCCCAACCATGTGGGGTGCATGTGCTGTGCTGGCAGTTCTTGTAGTTGTCCTTGGACTGTTAGGCCCAAAGGTTGAACATATTATTCAAGAAGGATTTAGTACAAATTTGACAGGCACATTAGGTCTGCCGGTTATGCCTGCCGGAGAACATCCGTTCAATTATCATATCTTTGTTTCAGTGCTTTCTGTAATGTCTATACTTTTAGGTGCCATACCAGCCTATATGATATTCATTTCCAGAAAATGGGATCCAAAGGCTATTGTGGAGGGTAATTCAATTCTACAGTCTTTTCATCAGTTTTTCTGGAATAGATGGTATATAGATGCTTTTTATTTAAAATTTATCATGAACGGAACTCTTAAACTTGGTAATATTGTAGGTTACAAGATTGAACAAAGTTTTGATAATCTGGCACATACAAAAATTCCAGGATTTGTTGTCAATAGAATCCCGGCACTGTTTTTACGATTGCAGACAGAGTCTGAGGATCTGGCATTTAATCTTGTATATATTCTAACAATTTTTATTGGTATTCTTTTTGCGGTATTATTATAAAACTTTATGACATTGCGGAGATAAAATGATGTCTCATATTCTGTTACAAATTGTAGTTGTTCCGGCTATTGCATCACTTGTCATTTTGCTGTTCAGACAGCAATTAGGAAAAAATGCTGGTTGGCTGGCCGGATGCAGCCTTCTATATAGTACGGGTTTACTTTTTTTAGCATGTATCAGGGTTTATCATGGCGAAATAATTGTTGAAAATTATCCATTTGTGAGTTCAGCAATTACATTTGACCTTCTTGGTGACGGTCTGAGTCTGCCTATTGCATTGATAATAAATATGCTTTGTACAGCCCTTGCTTTTTATGCAATGCATTATGTGAAACACAGAATTGAGGCAATATATGGAGATGTAGATGAACGTACCTGGCGTAATCACTATACGCGATTTTACATTATGTTTTTAGGTTTCCCAATGGGTTTCATGGGGGTCTGTTTAGTTACAAATCTCATTGCAATGTACTTTTTCCTTGAACTATTGCCAATACCTCTTTATTTTATTATGGCGATGTTTGGGTATGTAGATCGAGTAAAAGTGGCCATGATATGCCTTTTGTGGGCTATTATAGGCGCATCGTTTTTTATTGTAGCAGCATTAATGACATATTCTCAGATTGGAAGCTTTCATATATCGGATCTATCAGCTCTTGCCGGCAATCCAATGACTTTTTGGATTATTCTATTTTTTCTGGTCGCTTTGCTTGCAAAGATGGCTATAGTACCGTTTCAGGTGTGGATGCCACAGGTTCATGCAGAACATCCAACCTGTATAGCAGGGTTGCTTGCTGTTTATGCAAATGTAGCGGCATATGTAATAGTCAGAATATTAGTCTTTCCTCTTCTCGATGATTTCAAGGTATTCTCAATGCCGCTTTTGATACTGGGCTTGGCAACCATGGTATACGGCTCACTTCTTACAATGGCACAGACAGATGTTAAGCGTTTTGCCGCTTGTTCAACAATAAGCCAGCTAGCGTATTCACTGCTTGGAATAGCTGCGCTTACTATAACAAGTCTTGAAGGTGGAATGTTCTTCTTTTTAAGCCACATTATGGGTAAAACAATTCTATTTTCAACAGCAGGTATTCTTGTATATACCACTGGCATCAGGGATATGAGACAAATGGGCGGGCTGGCGTCAAAGATGCCAATAACAACTGCACTTTGGATTATGGGTGCCATGATGCTTTCAGGGTTCCCTCCAATGAGCAGTTTCCCGGCAGAATGGCTTCTTTTCACAGGAGTATTTCATACCGGTATAGAAATGATGCCAGGTGGTCTGATTATAGCCATACTTGCAGCCACTGCAATTACATTGACGGTAGCTTATACATTCAGGTCGGCAAAAATAATATTTTTCGGCAAAATGAATCCTGATCTTGAGCATCATGGACACGGAGAAATTAAGGATCCTCCGGCTATGATGTTGATTCCGTTATTGTTTATTGCTGGTGTTTCAATAACATTAGGACTTTTTCCAAAAATTATGCTAAACCTGTTTCATAATGTAATCGGCACGTTACCGCTTCCTTAAACCTTGTAACAATCTATAACCTTTAAAACAACAATAAACGGTGTCGATGCAGATGCTGGTGCTTACTCTGGCCGCATTCTGGATTTACATTGATAAACTGGGTGGCGAGGCAACGGTCAGTCTTGATACAGATTGGCCTTACAGAATGTTTGGAAGAGTAACGCTATGGTTTTGCAATCGTCCGCTGAATGCAATCAGATCGATGGGCCAGCGCTTTCTTTCAAAGGAAGTTGTGTCTGTAGGGAAGATCAGTAAACACCCCTATGTCTTTCTGGAAATGTTTTGGAATTCGATTCAAGGGAAGAAGAAAAGGGTATCATATCAAGAACTCATAGATAGGCCGTATAATGAGAGCTCTTACAGGATTCCGATAGGACTTAGCGCCTGCGCAGCGATTATATTTCTTTTTTTATACGGTGTGATTTATATGGTGTGATTAAGGTTGAAACGTGATGAAGAAGTAGCGTCTCCAAGTAAGATTACTGTGGAGACGCTAGGTTTTCAGGTAATTACATCTCATCTTTTTCACCGCATGCCATCGGCCTTACTCCATAAACGCTAACTTAGTCGTAGCGTCATTCCGGCGAAAGCTGGAAACCAATTAAACAATCGTATTGTACAAATCCTGCCAATTCGGATTGCTGCTTTCAATCAATTCCAGTTTTCATTTTCGCTTCCATTCTTTTAATCGCTTCTCCCGCTCAATAGCGGATTCCATACTCTCGTGCACTTCATACCAAACCATACCAAGGTTCCTCTTGAGCTTGCTCAATTTAGGTTATAGACTTTCAGATAATTAATTTCACTGTGTTATCAGTCGTCGACGTATAACTAATACGCCTTCCTCCTTCTGGCCTTGTGAAATTAATTATCTGAAAGTCTATAGAAACTAAAAAGCTCTAATAGAATCCATTATTGATAAAATTTCTTGACAAATTAAAACCAAATAGTATTTATACAGTTTATGAAATTAGACTTAAGTTTTATCGGAAAAAATATACGAAAGCTAAGACAGCAGCGCAACTGGAGTATGGCGAAGCTGGCAGCCAGGGTCGGGATGAACGAAGTCCCATTAGGCCGGATCGAACGGGGATTAAACGCCCCTTCAGCATCTGTCATTTACCGGCTTTCAAAAGAACTGGGCGTATCGATTGATACGCTTTTTGCAGAGGATGAACATAAATTTCGCTCTCTAAAGCACGAAAGCTCACAAGCCCCTTTTCCGGCTACAGTCTGCGGAGATGATAAAGAACTGCCTTCCAGAATCATAACAATGTCGCACGATATAATTGAAGCGTTCTGTGCTCTTGAAGATATTTGCAAGGCGCATAAAAGGGCACATATTCCGCTTGTTATTCCTTTTGATCTTACAATTAGGGGGATGGAAGCGCTTTCGGAAAAGGTGCGCTGTTTTGCCGGAATCGAGCATGGCATAGTGTTTGACTATTTTGAACTCTTTGAAACCCTTGGTTCTCGTGTAATCGTAGTTCCTTTGCCAAAAAAAATCGAGAGCTTTTCATATTATGACCCTTTAAACCAGAACGCCTTCTTTTTTTTGACGGCAATGCAGAATCCTGAACGTCAGCTTTTTTGCCTGGCCTGTGAATTAGGAAAGGTCTTAATCCTGACTCACACGATACAGCAAGGTGTTGACCTGTTTCAAACCGATGCCGCATCTGATTCTTCAGGCGAAAAACCGTTTACAGCACATCGCGCGGCAAGGCGTTTTGCCGCTACCTTTCTTATGCCCGCAAAAGCTGTGAGCGATACTGTTGAACAATTAGGAATTCAAAGAAAACACTGGTCTTATGAACTGCTGCTTCGCATTAAACATCGCTTTGGTGTTTCTGCAGAGGCTTTTTTATACCGTTTAAATGAACTCGATTTAATCGATCCCTCTCTGGTTCAACCGCTTAAAGATAGAATTCATAAATATTACGGCAAAACAGATTTTGGCGAACCCGATCTTTACAGAAGGCTTTTAACCCCCAACGGCCGTCTGTGGGATCTGGTATTAATGGGAAAAGAATCAAAAGAAGGACGTGAGGAAGTGCTTGAAATTGAGAAAGTATTGAAAAAGTGGAAGGTGGTCAGGAAATGAAAACCGTGTCGAGGATAATAAGGAACGTGGACGAATTAACTTCCCCAACTATGCATCACAGCTTCAGGCCGCCTTTGTCCGATCTCAAATCCCAAATATATTGAAATAGTTCGCTATTCCTTCAACTTTTGTGATCTGAGATCAAACAAATTCGACCCAAATCTGTGCGCCTACTTGTGGAAGTTAATTCGTCCACGTTCCTAAGGCAGAATTATGAATGGTAAAAGTGATAAAAAACATGAAGCAAAACAGCGAAGGGTGCGTAATGTAAAACAAAAAGGCGGGATTGTTATGCCCGTTCCGGTTTCAAAAACTGATCTTCCCGACGGCTACGCAAATTTACTGACCTCCCTCAAGAAACGTATTCAACGGGAGGGCCTCAAGGCTGTGTTATCAGCCAATAAAGCTTTAGTAATGATGTATTGGGATATTGGAGCATCCATACTTGAAAGACAGCAAACCGAGGGCTGGGGGGCAAAGGTCATAGACAGACTTTCATTTGATCTAAAAGAAGCATTCCCTGATATGAAGGGGTTTTCCTTACAAAACCTGAAATATATGCGCAAATTTGCTGAATCATGGAAAGATCGTCAATTAGTGCAACGCACCGTTGCACTAATTCCATGGCGCAGCAACCTGGCTTTATTGATTTTAGGGCGTTTCTCAATATAGCGATGTTGCTGAAAGCGAAAGAGCCCGCATGCTAAAAAAGAATTGTATTTTATAGCTTGACTTTCAATAATAATGAAGTGTTACATTACTCAATGTTGAAAACAATTGTCACTCATACGCAAAAAGTTATTGTGAGCGAAGAGTGTGGATTGAAACAATAAAAATGAGGTATTGAAAGGAAATGTCGCCCTCTTTTATGAGGGCGTGGATTAAATTAGATTATACAATAAAATTTAAAATTATTATTGACAAATTAGGCGGGGTAAATGTTATAGTATTTGTAACAATCCCCGCCACGCCTCTCCATTGGATGCGCACCTCGGCGGGTTTTTTATGTCTGAAATCTATCAGCGTTACGAAAAACCGGTTTTAAATATTGACCAGCAGCTTGAGCTTCTAACTAAACAAGGGCTGATTGTTAAAAACCCAAAACGAGTTCTCCATTATCTTCGCTTTATAGGCTATCACCGCCTTTCCGGTTATTTTCGAACTTTCCAGCTTCAAAACACTTCTGAGCACATTTTTAAAAAGGGCACTACATTTGATTCTATAATATCGCTCTATATTTTTGACAGAAAGCTCAGATTATTGGTCATGGATGCTGTAGAAAGAATCGAAGTTGCCGTACGAACAACTATTTCCTCCACAATGTGTGAAACATACGGACATCATTGGTATCTCAAACCGATGCTGTTTAAATCCAACTTTAACTATCAAGACTTAATGAAAACAATAGAGCGCGAAACTGGCTTTAATAACAGAAAAAAGCAAAATAAATCCTGCAGCAATTATTTTAAAAATTATAACAAGCCATATCTGCCGCCTGTCTGGATAGTGGCAGAAGCGCTTTCTATAGGGGCATGGTCAAATATTTTCAGCAATCTAAGATCGCGAAAAGATCGCAAGCAAATTAGCGACCAATATTATCTGCATTACAATATAATGTCATCCTGGCTGCAGTCATTTACTTATCTTCGAAACCTCTGCGCACACCATTCACGTATCTGGAACAGAAAATTTACAGTTAAGCCGAAAGTCACAAATAAATTTAAAGAACATTTTCAAAACAATGCCAGTTTTTATGCTCAAGCCGCTGTTTTGAATGTGTTCCTGTCTGTCATAGCAGATGGATCGCGCTGGCAATACCGTTTGTTGGATCTTTTTGACAATAATCCCGATATACAACTTGAAAAAATGGGCTTTTTCAAGAATTGGCATAACGATCCATTTTGGCGTATTTATAAATCATGTAGCAAAACTGCAAATCAGAGGAGACAATATTTGATTGGCAAGCAATTTCTGGCTCATTCAAAAAACAATTCCGGCAAAGAACATCTTTTAATAGAACATTTAAAAGGTGTGTCTGATTTGGCGGGAAAATTTGCTGAACCGTTCGGTGCTGGCAAGATTGCCGCATTGTTGGGACTATTGCATGACGCTGGCAAGATGCAAGAAGGGTTCCAGAACTATTTGACAGGAGATGCGCCGACAGGGCCGAACCATGCCTGGGTTGGCGCTGTATTAGCTGAAAAATGGAAACTTTCCTTAGGGCTATTGGGCCTGACCATATCTGGACATCATGCAGGGCTTCAAACTCCACAAACTATTAGATCTTATTTAAGCAACAATCGAAAGATAGAAATATTTAAAACCGTTGAATGCGCATTAAAAGAAGTATACTCGTCCTTAGATTCTGTTCAAGAAGGCGACTGGCCCTTATATATATCATCAGACACCAGAACTTCGGAAGAGAGAAAAAGGCGTGTTGAACTTTTTTTGCGTTTTCTGTTTAGCTGCATAGTAGATGCAGATTTTTTAGATACGGAAAAACATTTTCATCCAGATATCGGAGTTAAACGGCAATCAAAATTCTTGTCGATTGATAGAATGTGGCAACTGCTTGAAGATGCTCAAAAAGAATTTTCCGTAAAAACAGGTAAACTCAATCAATGCAGAAAGGAAATTTATCAGGCTTGTTTGGATTCGGCAGATATTGATCCGGGATTTTTCAGGCTGACCGTTCCCACCGGTGGCGGCAAAACCCGCTCCGGCCTTGCCTTTGCGCTAAAGCATGCAAATAAACATCATTTAAAAAGAATAATCGTAGCCATACCTTATACCAGCATTATTGAACAAACTGTGGATGTTTACAGGAATATATTTGGGCATGCTTCTGTTCTTGAACATCACAGCGGTATTTCTGTTCGCGAGGATGGAGATGAAAAGGAAGATTATTTTAAACTTGCTTCTGAAAACTGGAATGCCCCCTTGATCGTTACAACCACTGTGCAACTTTTTGAAAGTCTGTTTGCAAACCGGCCAAGCCGTTGCCGAAAGCTTCACAACATCGCATCGAGTGTAATTGTGCTGGATGAAATCCAGGCATTGCCGGTAGAAGTCCTTGAACCGACTCTGGATGTGTTGTGCGAACTTGTTAAGAATTATGGGGTCTCGGTTGTATTTTGTACGGCCACACAGCCTGCTTTTGAACAAGGATCATTTTTTGGGGAAGAATTTGGAACTATTCATGAAATTGTTCAAAAACCAAAAGATTATTTCAAGAAATTAGCAAGGGTTCGGTATCACAGAATCGAAGTGTCTTTAAGCTGGGAAGAACTGGCCGAACGGTTGCAGAATTGTGGAAACCAGGCCCTTTGCATATTAAACAGTAAAAAAGATGCACAGCGGCTCATACAAATCATGGTGAATTCAGGTGTTAATAAAGACAGCCTGTTTCACCTGTCTGCCAATCTTTGCGGCATCCACAGACGACGAGTACTAAAGGATGTGCGTGATCGACTGGAGCATCAACAATCTTGCTTCCTGATTTCAACGCAAGTTGTTGAAGCCGGAGTTGATATTGATTTTCCTGTTGTTTTCAGGGCTGAAGGTCCTCTGGACAGGATAGTTCAAGCTGCAGGACGCTGCAACAGAGAGGATGATTTGATCAATGGAGGAAAAGTTTACATATTCAAGCCAAAAGAAGAAAACCCTCCTCCTGGTCTTTATAGAACTGCATCAGAATATGCTTGTCAATTTTTACAGAGCAATTGTGACCTGGATGATCCGGATATATATCAAGAATATTTTAAAGGACTTTATCAAATTGCACCGTTAGATTCCAATAATGTGCAAACATGCAGAGAGAACTTTGATTATCCGGAAACGGCTTTGCAATATCGCTTGATTCGGGACGACACATTTCCGATTGTCGTGCCTTACCAGGAAGCAAAGGAAAAAATATTTGATTTAATTAACCGTATGGAGAAGGGATTTGGGAATCGGGCAGAGCTGTGGCATCAATTACAGCAATTTATAGTTAATATTTCTAAATATGAATTGGACAACGCCAAAGATGAACACCTGGTTGTTGAGATAACTGATGGTCTTTGGCAGTGGGCTGGCCGCTATGACAATCTTTTTGGTTTGATGTTTGAGCCGCCTGAGCCCGAAGATATGATTGCATAACAATTCAAAAAAAATGGGAGAAATATTATGCCGGAGCTATTAGAGGTTAAGATTTGGGGAGATATGGCATGTTTCACCAGGCCTGAAATGAAAGTGGAGCGTGTTTCCTATGAGGTCATAACCCCTTCGGCTGCCAGGGGAATTCTAGAGTCTATTTTCTGGAAGCCCGAGTTTCAATGGCTGATAAAAGAGATATGGGTTCTTAACCCGATCCGCCATTTTTCAATTTTACGCAACGAAATCACATCCAGACAAAGCGTAAAAGCTGACGTGGCAAAAGGTGGCAATTATTATGCGGATGCAGGAAAGAACAGAGCCCAGCGTCATACCCTGGCGTTAAAAAATGTAGCATATATTATCAGAGCTCAGCAAAAATTAGCGCCGCACACCAAAGATCCGTTGATTAAATACAGAGAGCAGTTTTTACGCAGGATCGATAAGGGACAGTATTTTCATCATCCTTACCTTGGATGCAGAGAATTCCCTGCATGTTTCGGGCCTTTGGATGGCAGCGAAAAACCAATCCCTTTTTCCGATGATCTTGGTTTACTCCTTTTTGATATGGTTTACCAACCGCATCCAAAAGGAAAAATCAAATTTTTAAAACATGACGGCAAAGACCCCAAATTGATGAAGGGAGAGACACACCCTGTTTTTTTTCAGGCAAAGCTTGTTGGTGGGATTTTGCACGTTCCTGATGCTCTTTATAAAACGGACCCGCTTGATAATAAAGGAGGACAAGCCTGATGTTATTAACCAGACTTGTGGAATTTACACAAAATCGTTTGAAAGCTTTCCCTGTAATGTATGCTTCCCGCCCGGTAAAGTGGCTTATAGATCTGGATGAAAAAGGTAATTTTTTGGGCATTATAATGCTGTCGGATGGCACCGGAAGAAGAACTGACCGGGGGAAATCAATGAATCTTCCCCACGCCATGAAATCATCAGGTATCAAAGCAAAACTTTTGTCAGATAGCGGCGAATATGTTTTAGGTATTTGCGGCAATGAGAAAAAGAAAAAAAGAACACAGCAATGTCACCAGGCATTTTTAGAGCTTTTAGAAGATTGCGCAAAAAAGACAAAGGAAGAAAGCGTTCTAACTGTTCTAAAATTTTATGAGCAGGGCGGCCTGCCTGCTGATAAAATAAAAGAAAAAGATATTCAGAGTAAAGACGAAATTACATTCAGAGTGGCAAATAACTTTCCTTTTGAACCTGAAAGTGTTCGGAATTTTTGGGCAGAAAAAAACGCTGAGGATGTAGATTCAAAAGGCCAATGTATTATCTGCGGTAATAATGGGCCGGTCTTGCAAAGGATACCTCACAAAATCAAAAGAGTGCCAGATGGCCAGAAAGCCGGTAATTCCATGATTTCTGCCAATGAAAAACCATTTGAATCGTATGGTTTGAAAAATTCTCTTATAGCCCCTACTTGTCCCAAATGCGCCGAAGATTTTTCAAGGGGCTTAAATCATTTACTTGAAGATAAGGGTTCTCACATAAGAGTAGGCCCTTCAGTGTATGTGTTCTGGACAAAGGGTGAATCTGATTTTTCCATTTGTGATTTTTTCCAGAAGCCACAAGCGGCACAGGTGCTGGCATTAATTAATGCGGCAAAAAAGGCAGATATTGGAAGTTTAGGCATTGAGGAGTCCGATTTTTTTGCAGTTTCTCTTTCTGCCAGCGGAGCAAGGGTGGTTGTCCGTGATTATCTGGAAACAACAATAGCAAAAGTAAAGATAAAACTATCCCGCTGGTTTGAACTGCAGAGACTGATTAATACGGACGGTCTTGATTCGGATCCTATAGCCCTTTATCCGCTGGCAGCCTCCCTGTATCGTGATGCAAACAAAGAAATGTCGCCGCATGTTCTTCCTTCTCTGGTCGGAAGCGCTTTTCATGGAAATCCATTGCCCAAATGGCTGTTGTCTCTGGCATTAAATAGAAATATCGCAGACAGGCAGGTAACCCGCCCAAGGGCGGCGATAATTAAAATGGTTCTTTATTCCCAAAAAGATCAAAACATAACGGAGGTAAAAAGCATGGTTGAATTGGATGTAAATTTAAAAAATCAGGGGTATCAGCTCGGACGGCTCATGGCAGTATTAGAGTCTATCCAGAAAGTGGCGTTAAAAGGTATTAAAAGCACAATAACAGATCGTTTTTACGGTTCAGCCAGCACTGCTCCGGCCTCGGTTTTTGGCAGATTGTTATCAGGAAGCAAAGCTCATTTAGCCAAAATTCGTAAAGATAAAGAAGGCCTTTACCAAATTTTTGAGCAAAGGCTGGAACAGGTATGCGGGCAAATCACTTCATTTCCATCAATTCTAAAGTTAAATGATCAGGGTATGTTCGTTCTTGGATATTATCATCAGAAGGCAGACACAAGAAAAGAGATAGCAAACAGATCTAAAAATAAGGAGGATAAGTAAATGACTGTTTATACGGATATTAATAAAAGGCACGATTTTGTAATCCTGTTTGACGTGGAAAACGGCAATCCAAATGGTGATCCTGACGCTGGCAATCTTCCCAGGGTAGATCCTGAAACAATGAACGGTTTGGTAACAGACGTTTGCCTTAAACGAAAAATTCGCAATTATATAGCTTTAACCAAAAATAAAGCACAGGGATATGAAATTTACGTGGAGCATCAAGGAGTGCTTAACAATCAACATGAGCGCGCTTGGGCTGAACTTCAAGAAAAGACCAAAGAAAATTTCACTAAAGAACAAAAGAAAAAACCATCGCGGCAAAATCAGGATTGGACTAAGGACTGGATGTGCAAAAACTTCTATGACATTCGGACATTTGGAGCGGTAATGTCCACAGAAATTAATTGCGGCCAAGTACGCGGCCCTGTCCAGATGACCTTTGCGCGTTCCAAAGAACCTATTGTTCCCCTTGATATGTCCATAACCAGGGTAGCAGTAACCAAGGCTGAAGATGCTAAGGTAGACGAAGAAGGCGGAAAAGTAAGTGAAATGGGTCGCAAATCTCTTATACCGTATGGTCTTTATATAGGATATGGTTTTATCAATCCCTTTCTTGCTGAACAAACGGGTTTTTCCAATGATGACTTAAGTCTTTTTTGGGATGCGCTTACAATGATGTTTGAATTAGATCGATCTGCAAGCAAAGGGCTAATGTCATGCAGGGGACTGTATGTATTTACACACGAAAACAAGCTCGGCAAGGCTCCGTCTCATAAATTGTTTGATCTCGTAAATGTAAATCGCAAAACATATAAATCTATTCTTGAAAATGAGGAACCGACACCAGCGCGCTCATTTTCAGACTATGAAGTTGTTATTGATAAAGATAAATTGCCGGATGGAGTAACCTTAAAAGAAATAATATAAGGGAAGAGCAATGTACACCGAAGACGAGCTCCTTTCCTTATCTGCTTTGCAGCATCTCCTGTTTTGTGGGCGGCAGGCAATGATGGATTACTTTACGGAAAACGCGAGAGAAGACAAAACGGCTGATAAACAAAAATTCCCCCAACTTATCCCGCCCCATGGCGGTTATCGTGAATTGCAATCCTATCAGATGTCGGGAATTGTTTATGACGCGACAGTGGTGTTTTTCGATCAGTGTATTTTAAAGCGGTCGCGTACCCATGACCAGATGGTTTAGGCGGCACGGAGCGGTAAACAAAATCACTCTTACGGCGTGACCAAGGGTGTGCATGGCCTCCGGAACTTGTTCAAGGCGCCTCAATGAACGGAAGATATTTATTCTTGATTGACAGGAGGGGTGATGGAAACAATGCCCAAGACTGAACAAAGAAAAGCCATAAGCGGTTGAAGGAAAAAATAGCAACGTGGAGCAATAACAATGACTCGAAAGGCAGGAAGAAAAAACGAAGACATAAATTCCGATCTTGGCGAAATCGTATTGTATCAGTCTGAGGATGGGCATACTTCCATGGATGTTCATCTCAAGGATGAAACAGTATGGTTGAGTCAGGCGCAGATGGAGAAGCTTTTTCAACGGGACCAATCGGTTATTTCCAGGCATGTGAACAATATTTTCAAAGAAGGTGAACTGCAACGGCGAGGCAATATGCAAAAAATGCATATTGCAAATTCAGATAAGCAGGTTGCGTTTTATAATCTTGACATCATCATTTCTGTCGGCTACCGGGTAAAATCTCAACGCGGTACCCAGTTTCGCATCTGGGCTACCACCATTCTAAAAGACCATCTGGTGCGTGGTTATTCGCTTAATCAACGCAGACTGGCCGAGAAAGGCGTGGAAGATGTGCGGCAGGTTTTGAGTCTGCTTGCAGGCACCCTGGAGAGTCATAACCTTATCAGCGATGAAGGACTGGCTATTCTGGAAGTTGTCAACCGCTATGCAAGAACCTGGCAGATTCTTCTGCAATATGACGAAAACAATCTGCCGGCTCTTGAGACAGAACACGTTGCCAGGTCCGGCCTGGAGATTGATAAGGCCCGTCAGGCCATTGCTACCTTGAAAAAAGAATTAATGGTTAGGAAAGAGGCGAGTGAAATTTTTGGCCAGGAACGTGGTAATGCTCTTTGCGGAATTATCGGAGCAGTGCAGCAAACATTCGGCGGTAAGGATCTTTATCCAGGTGTTGAAGAAAAGGCGGCCCATCTCCTCTACTTCGTGATCAAGGATCATCCTTTCACGGATGGTAACAAGAGAATCGGCTCTTTTCTCTTCCTGTTGTTTCTCAAGAAAAATGACTTGCTGGATCAAAAAAGCTTCAGCAACAAGGCGCTCGTGGCGCTTGCCCTTCTGACAGCCGATAGTGAACCGGGGCAGAAGGAATTGATGATTCGGCTTATTGTAAACCTTATTTCGGAGGAAGGCTGATACTGAAAAGTTTCAGGATTTTTTTCATATGTACTCAGAAGATGACCTCATTTCCCTATCTGCCATGCAGCACCTGATTTTCTGCGAGCGGCAGTGTGCTCTGATTCATATTGAGCAGGCGTGGGCAGAGAATCTTTTTACCGCAGAGGGCAAGATTATGCACGAAAGGGTTCATGAGGCGGATCGTGAATCCAGAGGCAAGGTTCGCATCGAGTATAGCATGTGGCTTCGGTCATTTCGGCTTGGGCTGATCGGTAAGGCGGATGTCGTCGAGTTTCATCGAAAGCCGGATTTGTTGAAAGCAGGATCGGAAGTATGGGTACCGTTTCCTGTGGAATACAAACGTGGCAAGCCGAAGAAGGATAATTGCGATAAAGTGCAGCTTTGCGCTCAGGCGCTGTGCCTGGAAGAAATGCTAAATATTGAAGTTCCGTGCGGTGCGCTTTTTTATGGGAAGAAGCGCCGGAGAACAGATGTTACCTTTAATAGCGCATTGAGACAGCAGACCGAAGACACGGCAATGCGTCTTCACGAACTGATTGCATCAGGACGGACTCCAAAACCAGTCTATATGAAAAAGTGTGACAGTTGTTCACTAATGAAGATATGTCTGCCGAAAACTATTGAAAGAAAGCGTTCCGTAAAACGCTACTTGTCGGGAGTAATTCGAGAATCATGAAAAAACATCTTAATACTCTTTTTGTAACTACGCAGGGAGCTTATCTTGCAAAAGAAGGTGAATCGGTTATTGTAAGGGTGGAAAAACAAACCCGCCTGCGTATTCCTGTTCATACGTTAGGAGGGATTGTCTGTTTCGGCAATGTAGGTTGCAGCCCGTTTTTGATGGGATTTTGCGCTGAACGTGATGTGGCTATCAGCTTTTTATCTGAATATGGGCGCTTTCTTGCAAGAGTGCAGGGCCCTGTCTCCGGCAATGTCCTGCTTCGCCGGGAGCAGTATCGCAAAGCAGATGACATTTTCTGCCCAAATGGCAAGATCTGTACTTACCGGCAAAGTTGCTAACTGCCGCACTGTATTGCAAAGGGCATTAAGAGACCACTCCGACAAGCTTGATACAGATCAAGTCAGTCAAGCGTCAAGGCAGATTAGCGGTTCTCTGAAGCGCTTGCAGGAAGATGTACCTTTGAATTCCCTGCGGGGCATTGAAGGCGACGCTGCACATGTCTATTTTAAAGTATTTGATCACCTGATTACCTCTCAAAAACAAGACTTCTTTTTCCAGGATCGAAATCGGCGGCCACCATTAGATAATGTAAATTGCCTGCTGTCGTTTTTATACACAC
>Ga0255419_10031_pt1 | contig 27885 bp, 28 predicted proteins | sample ANMaggSeSYBR02J3_FD_182658 | JGI IMG/M metagenome (GOLD analysis project Ga0255419, IMG submission 182658) | Sediment cell enrichment communities from methane seep in Santa Monica Basin, California, United Staets - ANME aggregate JGI... | ecosystem: Environmental > Aquatic > Marine > Cold seeps >...
AGAGAAAAAGTAACAATTTGGCCTTTTGAAAAAGAATCTGAAATGATAACAGGATAAACAAGATTCAATTTTGAATGTTTTATCTTGAAAAAATTATAAAATTAGATATTTTTATAGTGGAAACTTTATGAATAAAGCTTGGGGTAAAATAAATGAGATATAAAATATCCATATTATTTTTGTTGTTTTTTTTTATCATATTTTGCCTTTCTATACCTTCATATTCTCAGCAGGATGAAAAAAAATCATCTGCACAAGAATCAAAAAAATTGACTCTTGTTCGGGCGGTTATGTGTGAAGGGATACAGGACTTCAAGCCCTGGAATCAGGCGGTTGTTTTTTCAATATCGATCGGTAAAGTTTCCTGCTTTACTTCTTTTGATCCTGTCCCTGAAACGACATATATTTACCATAACTGGTATTACAGAGAGAGTCTTAGTAAGCGGATGAAGCTATTTCTTCAGCCTCATAGCTGGTCAACCTTCAGCAGTATCCAATTCCGAGAAGCTGACAAGGGCCTTTGGCGCGTTGAGATTACAGATCCTGAAGGAAATATTTTTCACATTGTAAGATTCAGCATAACGGACTGACCGATTATGGATAAGGTTTTGCTTTTTCTTTCGAGCATTAGATGGCAGGATATTGTTGATATCACGCTAAACAGCTATATTCTTTTCCGGCTTTATGTGCTTTTCAGAGGAACCACCACGTTACGTGTACTTATAGTTATTGCTTTCCTTTGGTTTTTTCAGCGCATTGCAGCATATTTAGGTTTAATTATTACAAGCTGGGCGGTTCAGGGCGTAACTGCTGTTGCCGCACTCATAATAATAGTAATTTTCAGAAATGAAATACGTTCCGTCCTTCAGGCAAAGAATTTAAAGGCAATTCTCTGGGGGGTTTCCCTTAAAACTATTAAGACACCCGTAGAAATAGTTGTTGAAAGTGTTTATGAAATGGCAAGAAAGAAAATCGGTGCCTTAATTGTTTTTCCGGCAAAAGAGGATTTAAAAGAGCTTATTCAGAATGGAGTTCCCTGGCGTGGACGAATATCAAAAGAAATGATAATGAGTATATTCTGGCCTGGTAACCCTGTGCATGATGGTGCAGCCGTAATTCAGGGAGACCGGATTACAGATGTCGGAGTTATTCTTCCGCTATCAAACCGTAAAGACATTCCTTTATATTATGGGACACGGCACAGAGCGGCTGCCGGGCTGGCTGAGACAACGGATGCTTTGGTTCTACTGGTATCAGAGGAAAAAGGTAATGTCGTTGTTGCCAAAGGATCCGGCATGATGGCCATTGAACGAAAGGAAGAGCTTGTAAAAATATTGCAGGAGCAGGTGGGCATCACAACCAAAGGTGTGGATCATGCAAGAAAGGAAAAAATTAAGACAGGACTTGCAGCCGTTGTTTCTGTTTTATTTATAATTGGTGTATGGTTCAGTTTTTCAAGAGGCCTTGAGACCATGATTACGCTTGAGATTCCGATAGAATATATGAATCGTGATGCCAGAGTAGAAATTATAGACACTTCTGTTAATGTCGTTAATCTTAATCTTAGCGGGTCTGGAACTATTATTAAAACTATCATGCCTGATCAGGTTAATGTTAAGCTTGATCTAGGCAAAGCGGTTATTGGTCGCAATACTTTTACTATAACTAAAGAAAATATTACGTTGCCGCCGGGTGCTTTACTGAAAGGCGTTGAGCCATCTGTTGTTGAGGTTACCCTTGATGTACCTATATCAAAAATGTTGCCTGTACAGGTTGCCTGGACCGGGAAATTACCTGAAAATTTAATATTATCTGAGGCAAGGCTTGATCCGGAAAAATTGCTGGTAGAGGGAGGAAGCCATATGCTGAAAAATATTTCAACAATATATACTGAAAAGGTTTTACTTGATAATATATCAGAATCCGGGAAAATTTCTGTTAAGCCGGTACTTAATCCAGCCTCGTTGAAGATTGCACTCGGGTCAAAAGACAGGATCTCAGTTGATTATGTTGTAAAGGAAAGACTTCAATGACGGCTTCGTAAAAAGTCCATTTCTGCGTTGCACTACATCCTTCGTCATTGCAGCGTAGCTATAAGTGCGCCTCTTTTCTCAGTATTTGCGTGCCTTGAAACTGAAGCTTTTTACTTTGCCGTCTAAATTTCAACTTTTTACGAGTTCATAATAATTTAATATGACAAAAAATTATATAGATAAATTTGTTCGATCCTGGTATGTTCTTCATACAAAAAGCAGGTTCGAAAATGTTGTAAATGATGGCCTTATAAAAAAATCAATAGAGGTTTTTCTCCCAAAGGTTAATGTCAGGAGCAAACGTCGTGATAGAAAAGCCATGATTCAGGTGCCGCTTTTCTCGGGATATTTGTTTGTTAAAACCGATCTTAACCCTTATGAGCATATTGAGATCGTTAAAACTGTCGGAGCTGTACGTATAATTGGAAACAAGGATGGTCCTTTGGCTGTTTCCCAGAAGAGCATTGAGTCCCTACAAATCATGGTAGCCGGCAATAATGATGTGACAACCGGCAAACATTTGATAAAAGGGGACAGGGTTATGGTGGTTGACGGCTCTTTTGCAGGTGTAACGGGAACTTTTATCAGGTACAAGGGCAAAGAGCGAGTTGTGGTTTATATTGAAGCTCTTGGCCAGTTTGCAAGTGTGGAAGTTGCTGAGGATGATGTTGAAATAATACCCGAACTATTATAGAGTTTCAGATAATTGAATTTCACAAGGCTATAACCAAATTGAGCAATTTTTTACTCGACTTGCGCCAATCTATTGCGCATCAAGGACTTGCGAAAAGTCTTGACATATCCATTGGTATGCCTACGCTTTTCGCAAACCTTGCTGCATCAAGATCTTGGCACATTTCTTCGCAAAAAACCGCTCAACTTAGGTAGAAGAAAAAATCCGAGTAAGTCGTACTAAGTTGTACGTCATCGAGAATTTTGACTGATAACGCAGTGAAATTATTTATCTGGAAATCTATAGCATAAGTGCTTGACTTCTTATGAACTTATGTTTAATAGAATATTTATTGTATTATCAATTATTCCATGGAGGATTATAGATGAATAAATTGGAACTTATTTCAGTCTTGAAAGCTGAGGCTAACATTTCAAAATTAGAGGCGGCAAAGGTCGTTCAAATATTTTTCGATAACATGGCGGATGCTATGGCAAAAGGTGAGCGTGTCGAAATTAGAGGCCTCTGCAGTTTTTTTGTTAAAGAATACAAAAGCTACACAGGAAGAAATCCAAAAAGCGGCGAGCAGGTAACAATTAAACCCAAAAAACTTCCTTTTTTCAAATCAGGGAAAGAACTGAAAGAACGGGTAGATAATTAAATTTGTGTCCTGGTTTGAATCAATAATAGATCAAGAACAGCCAATAAGATTTTTAAAAAATATTCTTCTGAATAGGACCATTCCTAATGCCCTTCTTTTTACCGGTACTGACGGAATTGGGAAAAGAACTGCCGCTCTTGTTTTCGCAATGGCATGCAATTGCGGGGTGGAAGAAGGCCTGTCAGCAGCGGATCCCTGCGGTCGTTGCAGATCATGCAGGAAAATCCAGTCAGGTAACCACCCGGATATAATTCTAGTTGAGCCGTCTGGTCCTTTTATCAAGATCAAACAAATCCGTGACATCTGTGATACGCTTTCCCTGAAGCCATACGAGGCAAAATTACGTATTGTTATAATTTCCAATGCCCAGGCCATGAATCCTCAAGCAGCTAACGCTCTGCTTAAGGTGCTGGAAGAACCGCCCGAGCGAACTGTTTTAATACTTACTGCCTTGCAGACATCTGATTTGCTTCCAACAATTGTATCGCGCTGTCAGCATATCAGATTTAGCCCCATTCATAGAGAAAAGCTAAAGACTTTTCTAATTGAAAAACATGGAGTTAATGCTGAAGATGCAGCAATATTTTCAGCTATGGCAAACGGGAGTATGACAAAGGCTCTTTTTATGATAAAAAAGAATAGCCAGGCGAATTGGATTTGCCTCAGGGACTGGCTGTTAAATAATATTGGATTGGAAAAGACCGGATCTTTGTCTTTAGAGCCGATTATTATACTTCTTTCATTTGCGGAAAGATTATCAAAAAACAAAGAAATTATTCAGGACTCTCTTGAGATTATTAAAACTTATTTGCGTGACCTGATTATTTATAAATATAGTCCTGAAAAAATTATCAATAAAGACTTGATCCGCAAAATTCAATATGCCTCACAAAAAATTGCGGTCAAATCGCTTCTTTCAAAAATAGAAGCTATTCAGACAGCACAAAAAGATATACGGGCAAACACAAATTTAAGGCTGACTCTGGAAGTAATGATGTTGAGGCTTGCAGGAACGGGGTTTAAACCCCGTTCCCAAGGGTTGAGAAATTTGGAATATGAGAAAAATCATTAAAATAAGATTTAAACCTGCAGGTAAACTTTATGACTTTGACTGCGGTGCGTTTGTTTTAAATAAAAATGACAATGTAATTGTTGAAACCGAGCAGGGGCTTGGTTTAGGGGTTGTTGCCATTTCACCTGTCCCCTATGCGGAAAAGTCGTCGAACAGGCCGTTGAAACAGGTTTTTCGTTTAGCCAATGAAGAAGATTTTGAGCAAAGAAAGAAAAATTTTGGGACTGAAAAAAGGGCTCAGGCTTTTTGTCTTGAATGCATAAAACAATTAGAGCTTAAAATGAATCTTTTTTCTGTTGAAAGCACCTTTGATGCAGGTAAATTAACATTTTTTTTCACTTCTGAAGGCCGTGTGGATTTTCGGCAGTTGGTAAAGATGCTCGTCAAGGAGTTCGGGGTAAGAATTGAGATGCGGCAGGTGGGGATACGCAATCAGGCCAAGATGTGCGGTGGCATAGGGAGATGCGGGCGTGAAATTTGCTGTTCGGCATTCATAGAAAAATTCGATCCTGTATCCATACGTATGGCAAAAGACCAAAGTTTGTCATTGAACCCAACCAAGATATCCGGCATGTGTGGTCGCCTTATGTGTTGTCTGACTTTTGAACATGAAACTTATCAAAAACTGAGGGAAAAATTTCCCAAAATCGGCAGATTAGTTAATACATCCGGCGGCAAGGGCAAAGTTATTCGTCATAACTTAATATGTAACAAGCTGACCGTTCGTTTAGATAGTGGTCCGGAAATAGAGGTTGGCTTGGATGAAATTATAACCTAAGTCATAAATGGAGAGGGATAGGGAATGTCGGAGACTTTTTATATAACAACGCCCATCTATTATGTTAATGCAAGGCCTCATCTGGGGCATGCTTATTCTACTATTGCTGCGGATGTTGCGTGCCGATATAATTTAATGCGTGATAGAGAGACTTTCTTTCTTACCGGTACTGATGAGCATGGAGACAAAATTGTTCGTGCCGCAAAGAATGAGAATCTTAGCCCCAGGGCATATGTAGATAAAATAAGCGGTCTTTTTAAAGATCTTTGTCCGGAACTCGAAATTAGATACAATCATTTTATACGTACCACAGACCCGGATCATGTTGCAGTAGTGAAGTATATACTGCAAAAGATATATGATTCGGGTGAAATATATTTTAGTGAATATGAAGGACTTTACTGTTTTGGCTGTGAAAGGTTTTACACTGAGCGTGAGCTTGTTGACGGCAAATGTCCTGATCATAAAACAAAACCTGAAGTTATCAAGGAATCCAATTATTTTTTTAAGATGAGCAAATATCAGGACTGGCTTATAGACCATATTAATAATAATCCTGATTTCATATACCCGGAGCGATACAGAAATGAAGTTTTGTCTTTTTTAAGCGAACCGCTTGAAGACCTGTGCATATCTCGGCCCAAAACACGCCTTAAATGGGGTATCAGTCTTCCATTTGATGATAACTATGTTACATATGTCTGGTTCGATGCTTTAATAAATTATATCTCTGCCGTGGGATACCCGGATGGAGAACTTTTTAAAAAATTCTGGCCGCATGTTAATCACATTGTTGCCAAAGATATCCTTAAGCCCCATGCTATTTACTGGCCTATTATGCTGAAGGCGGCAGGCATTCCGGTTTATAGGCGTCTGAATGTTCATGGATACTGGAATGTTGACCAGAGCAAGATGTCTAAAAGCCTCGGCAATGTGATAGAACCTCTTCAAATAAAAAATAAATACGGGCTGGATGCGTTCAGGTTTTTTATCATGCGGGATATGGTATTTGGTCTTGATTCCAGTTTTTCTGAAGAGTCTATGGTGCAGCGCATTAATTCTGATCTGGCAAATGACCTGGGGAATCTGTTTAGCAGAGTTCTTGCAATGGCTCATAAATATTTCTCAGGGGAAATTCCTGAAGTTGATCCTGTTTTAGAGCAGGAGTTACAGTTTGGCCTTAGATCAGATGCAACTAAGGCTATTGATAAATTCGAGAGCGCCATGGAAAAGTTTGAATTTCATAAGGCTCTCATAGCTGTCTGGGAATTTATAAGCCGGATGAACAAATATGTTGATGTCACAGCTCCATGGGAACTTGCGAAGAAAAAATCCAGCAGAAAACAGCTTGAAGCTGTAATTTACAATCTTCTTGAAGGACTCAGAGTCATATCCGGTCTTATCTATCCGGTAATGCCGGACACTTCTGCAAACATGCAGAAGCATCTTGGAATGAATCCTGATGAGAGTTATTACAGATTAGAAATTCTCAAAAATTGGGGAACTATAAAATCAGGCACCAAGCTTCCCAAATCAGTTACTCTTTTCCCAAGAGTTGACTTAAAAAAAGATGAGCTTTATTCCAGTGAGAACTCTTCAGAAAAAATATTGCCCGACCTTAAACCAGAGATATCTATGGAAAAATTTAATAAGGTTGATCTAAGGATAGCTACCGTGGTTCACGCTGAAGTAATTCCAAGGGCAAAAAAGCTTCTTAAAATAGAGGTCGAGTTAGGGAAAAAGCTAACAATTGTGGCTGGGATTTCAGAAGGCTATAATCCAGATGACATTATCGGCAAACAGGTAATTGTTGTCGCTAATTTAAAACCAGCCAAAATTATGGGGATATTGTCAAACGGTATGTTGCTGGCAGGCTTTGATGATAATATCTGCGCTCTCGGAACTGTTGATAAAAAAATTAAGTCAGGGACATCTCTGACCTGACAATCTGATTATACAGACTTTCAGATAATTAATAATGAAACAAAACAGATTTAAATCCGAGCATAAAATCCTTAAGAAGCCTGACTGGAGAGATTATCAGGCAAAGCTGAAAAGATCTGTCTTAATAAATACATTAAGCAAAAGATTTATTAAATATTTTTTTTTCCTTATAATAACGCTGATTAGTTTTTATTTAATATCCGGCAAACTTGGCGAAACCGCATTTAATTACTCACAAAAAGATTATAATCGTGCATCTAAAGAGCAGATTTCAAGCAGAAAGCTGATTGACAAAAATGATGTGCGGGCTCTGCTGAATAACCAGGTCTTTGTCAACCTTAAGGACGAAAGTTTTGATTTAGTTGTAGATGGCCATAAATTAATAGTTAGCACCAGCCTTGATCCTTCTTTGCAAAATTATTTACAAAAAAAAATTGATAAGTCCACATCTCGGTATGTTGGAATTGTTGCTATGGATCCTTCTACGGGCAGGATTTTGTCAATGGTTAGTTTTGATAAAACAGATCCGTCAAACAATCCATGTATAGACAGCGCATTCCCTGCCGCGAGTATTTTTAAAATTGTTACAGCAGCGGCAGCCATTGAAAAATGCGGTTTTAATTTAAACTCCAAATTTTCATACAACGGCGGGAAATACACTTTATATAAATCCCAGTTGAAAAATAAGACAAACAAATACACCAACAGGATAACATTAAAGGACTCATTTGCCCAATCAGTCAATCCTGTATTCGGAAAAATTGGAGAGCATCACCTTGGTAAAAATAATCTTGAAGAATATGCATTAGCATTTGGCTTTAACCGAAAAATTAATTTTGAGATTCCACTTTCTCCGAGTTTTATTTCTTTATCTGATGATCCTTATCAATGGGCTGAAGTTGCCTGTGGTTTCAACCATGAAACCAGAATGTCACCTATTCACGGAGCCGTTATAAGCTCGGCAATTCTTAATCATGGCAGGATGATAGAACCCACGATTGTTGATCAAATAATTGATGGCGAGGGTCATACCATTTATAGCAGCCATCTGGTTACTATGAACCAGGCGATAACGTCCGAATCATCAGAGATGGTTAACCACCTCATGAGGGCATCGGTACGTTCAGGCACTTGCAGTAAACTGTTTAGAGGTTACCGAACAGATCGTGTTCTTTCAAAGCTGAACATAGGCGGCAAAACGGGTTCTATGGGCACTAAAAAACACGATGGCAGATATGACTGGTTTGTGGGTTTTGCTGAGGAAAAGGAAGGATCCGGAAAGCTTGTCGTATCTGTTGTTGTGACTCATGAAAAATATATAGGAATAAGGGCAAGTCAATATGCCCGCATGGCAATAAAACGATATTTTCGCGATTATTTTGCAAAAAATGAGACAGAACTTAAAAAAGCGAGCGGTTAAAAAATATACTAAGGAGATTTGTTATGCCGGGTTTTGAAATATTTGGTGATGAGGAGCGTAAAGAAGTTGGAGATGTCCTTGATACAGGTGTGCTTTTCCGTTATGGTTTTGATCAGGCAAGAAAAGGACACTGGAAGGCCAGGACGTTTGAGGCTGAACTATCGGAACGTATTGGGGCAAAATACTGTCATTTATGTTCCAGCGGTACTGCCGCCCTAAGTATAGCCCTGGCCTCGTGCGGTGTTGGTGCAGGAGATGAAGTCATTGTTCCGCCTTTTACATTTATAGCAACGATTGAAGCGGTACTGACAGCAGGTGCCGTTCCTGTATTTTCTGAAATAGATGAGACTCTATGCCTCGACCCTGACGCCATTGAAAAAGTTATTACTCCACGTACAAAGGCTGTATTGCCTGTTCATATGTGCGGTGCTATGGCCCGTATTGATAAAATCAAGGATTTATGTGATAAAAAAGGACTTATTCTTATAGAGGATGCCTGCCAGGCTATAGGTGCGACTTTGAATGGAAAGGCTTTGGGCACATTCGGTCAAATGGGTTGTTTTTCTTTTGATCCTGTCAAAACAATTACATGCGGGGAGGGAGGCGCTGTTATTACTGATGATAAAGAACTTTATATTACAGCAGATAACTTTGCTGACCACGGGCATGATCATACAGGCAATGACAGGGGACTTGAGGGGCATCCTGTTCTTGGAACAAATTTTCGTATCAGTGAGCTTAATGCGGCAGTAGGGCTGGCTCAGTTGAGAAAACTTGATTTTATGCTGGAGAAGCAACGTGCAAATAAAAAAGTTCTAAAGGACGCACTTTCTCAGCCGGATTTAAAATCGGCAAAAATAGCTTTCAGAAAAATTCCAGATGAAAAAGGAGATTCCGCAACATTTCTTTCTTTCTTAATGCCTGATGAATCAAAGGCCGGAAAGGTGGCGACAGATTTAGGCAAGGCCGGCGTTGATTCATGTTTTTACTGGTATGACAACAACTGGCATTATGTACGCAACTGGGATCATCTTAAAAAGCTTAAATCTTCAGCAATGCTGCCTGTCAAGCTGCTTGATTACTGTCCTGATTATGGAAAGGTAAATCTTCCTCAATCCGACGATATAATGGGCAGGACGATATCAATGCTGATAAAGCTGTCATGGAGCAAGGAGGAGCTGACGCAACGGATAGAGAAAATTGTTGATGTTATAAAAAAAAATAGGTTGAAGGTTGAAGGTTAAAGAGGATATCAGGTAGCTTCGGACTATCCACTTGAGTAGTTTCTGATCATGATCGAGGAGTAATATATGTTTAGAAATTTCAAAATGATTTCCTACATAATTTTCGGCAGGGGGTGTTTTAACCAGCTTGAATCTATTCTTGCTGAAAAACGCAGAGATAGCGATTCATTCATGGTTTTTCTTGTGGATGATGTTTTTGAATCCAGCAGTTTAATAAAAAGAATCCCCCTTGGAAGCAAGGATCATATTATATCAGTCAACGTGGATGATGAACCTAAAACAGTTTATGTTGATGAACTTGCAGACAAGGCAAGAAACTTTTCAAGTCGCTTGCCTGATGGAATTATCGGCATAGGCGGCGGGAGCACCATGGATCTTGCAAAGGCAGTATCTCTCATGCTGACTAATCCGGGTTCTTCTGCTGATTATCAGGGCTGGGATTTAATAAAAAATCCGGCTGTCTATCATGTTGGGATTCCTACAATCTCAGGGACTGGAGCCGAGGTTTCCCGTACAACTGTACTTACTGGTCCTGAGAAAAAACTCGGTATAAATTCAGACTATACCGTATTTGATCAGATAGTACTTGATCCTGAGTTAACTGCCGGGGTGTCGGCAGATCAGCATTTTTATACAGGCATGGATTGTTATATACATTGTGTGGAGTCTTTAACTGGAACCTATCATAACGCTTTCAGCAAGTCATATGGTGAAAAGGCACTTGATCTTTGCAGAGAAGTTTTTCTGGCCGGCGACGAGGATAGTGCAGACAAACTGATGATGGCCTCATATTTGGGAGGTATGAGCATAGCTTATTCACAAGTCGGAGTGTGCCATGCACTTTCATACGGTCTTTCATTTGTTCTTGGTATTCACCATGGAATCGGCAACTGCATAGTTTTTGATTATCTGGAGAAATTTTATCCGGAAGGAGTTCGTGAATTCCGCAGGATGATGGAAAAACAGGATATTAAAATGCCACAAAATATAATAGCTGGTATCGAAAGCTCAAAGCTGGAAAAAATGACGGATGTAGCTCTGATACTCGAGCCCTTATGGGAAAATGCTCTGGGACCTGAGTGGAAAAGGGTAATGACAAGAGATAGGATTAAGGAGTTATATCAACAGATGTGAGTGATAAATTAGCGCACCTTCGGTGCGAATATAAGTGCCTAAAGTGAGCTAAAGTATATTAAAGTGCCTAAAGTCGGGGTACGCCTTCGGCGTGCTAATTTATAACACTATACCAGAAGTTTTGTGTATTAATGGCTTAAGAGACCTATATCAAATGGCAGAATTCCTTAACTTTAGGCATTTTAGGCACTTTAGGCACTTTTTACTCATCTATTCTATCATACCGAATTCATTAAACAAAAAATGAAAAGCTCTATACTATCGAGTTGTTAAGGAAATATTAATGAAATATTTAAAGCAAATCATCAGTATTGTTAAAGGAATAATCGGCTTTGTTCTTCCTTATCTTTTATCTGATGTCTATTTTGGAAGGAGCGCCGCAGGGTTGCCGAACAATTCCATTGTTTTTTTCCCTTGCAGTGAAAATATCCTTTATTGCGGTATTGCAGGGCTTGTTTCTTTTAAGAGAAAAGAAAAAAAAGCCGATCATATAAATATGGCATCCCTGAATGATATGGCCGTAAAGATCGGTGAAAAAGGATATTTGGACTGCGCTCAAAATAATAAATTTTTAATTAATGATTATTTGATTGATTATTTGGGTGGCCAAAAACTTATAGACTCATTTCTGCATTCTGTGCAGTCTTTAAAGGCAGACGATTATTTTGCTGAATGTTTTGCTGGAAAAGATATCCAAAACGAACTTTCAAAATTATCTGACAATCTTAATAACATCATAGACAGGGAATCAAGATTGCTGTCTGATAATATGGGACGGCTTGATGCTGATATAGTTGATACGATGTCTCGCAGAATTGAAGACCTAAAGGATATTTCATGGTGCATTACTTTTGAATTCTTAGATAATATTGTCAAAGTCGGGGAGATTTTAAACCGGGATTTTCAGTCTATTACTTCTTTTGCCTTAAAAATCGCAAAAAATATTAATGCAGTTCTAAACAGTTTAGACCGTCTTGAAGTAAGAGGCCGTGATTCAGCCGGCATATCTCTTATGTTTATCCTTGAAAAAGCAGAGTTTGAAAGATTTAAAGAAAAGATGGGCAAATCAGACAATATCGATCTTCTTGATCAGTTCAGGGTGCGGTCAAACCATGATGTCCTTGTCAACATGGGCATAGATATCCATGAAACAAAAGATGAAAGCGGAGAGAAATGTGTTTGCATTGCCATTACCTATAAGATTGCCGCTGAGATAGGAAGCCTTGGAGACAATGTTAGCTTCTTGAGGAATCAGATAAGAAATGATCCGATTTTTCAAACACTTATCTCGTGCCCGCACAAATATCATACTGTTGAAGCCCATACTCGCTGGGCTTCAATCGGGGCTATTACTGAACCGAACTGTCATCCGGTTGATAATAAAGGGATTGAAAACATATCAGATAAAAGCGGAATAATTCATGCCTGTCTTAACGGAGATATCGACAATTACATTGAGCTTAACGAAGAATATGAAAGCAAAGGCAATCTTATACATAAGGACATTACAACCGATACAAAAATAATCCCGCTGCAAATTGAAAAATATATATTACAGGGGAATGATCTGGAAGAAGCATTCCGTCTGGCAGTCAATGATTTTGAAGGTTCACATGCCATATTTATGCATTCAGACCTTGCCCCCGGCAAACTTTTTCTTGCTCAGAAAGGCAGCGGTCAGGCTATCTTTATAGGACTATCTGAAGGTCATTATCTGCCAACCTCTGAAGTTTACGGTTTTGTCGAGCAGACTCCGTTCTATCTCAAGATGGACGGAGAAAAGGTTGTTGAAGGAAAGGATGGCAAAACTCAGGGACAGATCTTTGTGCTTAGCCAGAAATCCGGTGGAGCCCTCCAGGACATTAAAGCGATGTTTTATGACGGAACCCAGGTTGAAATTGGGGAAAAGGATATAAAACGTACGCAGATAACATCAAGAGATATAGACCGTCAGGAATTTCCGCATTATTTCCTGAAAGAAATTTCTGAATCCCCTGTTTCAGTGGAAAAGACTCTTCAGAATCGCTGGAAGATCGAGGAAGACGGGAAACAGAGGTACGTATTAACGCTTGATGAAAAAATTTTTCCGATATCCATTCAACAAGCGTTTATAAACAATAAAATACGGAAAATTTATTTTGTCGGTCAGGGTACGGCCGGAGTTGCTGCACAAGTATGTTCAGATATTTTAAATTACTACATTGATGAGCCGTATTTTACTGCGCGTTCATTTAAGGCATCAGAACTCAGCGGATTTAAGCTTAATGAATATGATGACAAGAACAGTATGGCAGATGCACTTGTTGTTGCTATTAGTCAGTCCGGAACAACAACGGATACAAATCGTACCGTGGATATGGTTAAAGAGCGAGGAGCCCATACCATCGCCATAGTCAACCGCAGGGATTCAGACATTACGTTTAAGGTTGACGGTGTTATGTACACAAGCAGCGGGCGGGATATTGAGATGTCGGTGGCTTCAACAAAGGCATTCTATTCTCAGATTATAGCGGGAGCTCTCTTGGGCCTTAAAATTGCAAGCTTAAAGGGTTTGCGGAACGATGAGTTTATAACAGAAGAAATAAGACAGATGCGGGAAATTCCATCACATATGAGAAAAGTTCTATCTATGAAAAAAGAGATAGAAAAATCCGCCAAAAGGCTTGCCGCAACAAAAAATTACTGGGCAACTGTAGGCAGTGGTCCCAATAAAGCTTCTGCAGATGAAATACGTATCAAACTCAGCGAACTCTGCTACAAGACAATTTCCTCTGATTACATAGAGGACAAAAAACATATAGATTTATCATCCGAGCCTCTTATAATTGTGTGTGCTGCCGGCACAAAACGAAATGTTATAGGTGACATCATTAAGGATACAGCCATTTTTCAGGCACACAAGGCCACGCCTGTTGTTATAGCTGACGAGGGAGAGAGCGGATTTAATGCCTATGCAGAAGATGTATTTCATGTTCCGGTTGTAAACCAGCATTTTGCACCTATCCTGAACACTCTGGTCGGGCATATCTGGGGATACTATGCAGCCCTTGCCATTAATGAGGGGTCGCGTTTTTTATATGCATTTAGTAAGGAACTGCAGAATACTATTGATGATTATATAGAGAGTGGCCTTGATGTTTACGAAGTTGTACTTGAAAAAACATTCAGAGAAAAAATTGCACATTTTTACAAACAGTTCAGGGAAAAAAAATCTGGGAAAAAAGTCCCGACTTTTATTGCCAATGCTTCAGATTTGACTCTTCTTTTTAAATACCTGGCTGGAAGGCTGCCTGTGTCGGATTTTGAGATCGACTTTTACAAAAAGGGTACTGCACTTAACATGCTTAATACTCTGTTTGAATATATTGGAGAATCTATTAATTATATGTCTCGTCCTGTGGATGCAATAAAACACCAGGCCAAGACAGTTACTGTAGGTACAAGTCGTATAAGTGAAAAACTTGAGGGCCTCATTTTTAATGAGTTAGCAAAACACAATTTAGGTGTTTCACAGCTTATAAACAGAAATATTGTTGTTCTTAAAAATCTTCAGAGAATTATTTCACATATCGAGGGGTTAACTTTATACAGAATAGGCAATCTTAACCTCCTTGGTGAACCAACAGATGAGTCAACAATAGAGGTTTTAGAGAAAGAGGGTTCTTTAAAACCCATTCCATCAAGAGTTGAAAAGGATAACATACTTAAGGGTACTAAAAGGATAATTGTTCGACATGGGAATGTATATATCGGCAAAGGTCGTAAAGATAACCGAAGTATTCTTGTTATTCCAATAATCTCTGATTCTCCTGAAATGCCGAATATGATAGAATATCTTCTTTTATTGAATATTACATTTAAAAAAGAAGTCTCCCTTGCAGTTAGGATAAAAGCGCTTGGCGGCAAGTATGAGCATATAAAGAATATTGTTCAAGAAAACAGCATTGCCTGGGACGATAATTATTTTGAATCTGTTGAGATAGAGGAACTTTTCGGCAGGTCTGCTGAGAAGATAGGGGAATTTATAGTATCCCTTCAAGGGTAACGGTTCACGGTTTGTGGGTTCCCACGCTGGAGCATGGGAACCAGGCAAGGAGACAACTAACATGTCGTCAGAAAATTTTCCACGAAAGGCCGAAAAATTTGAGATTCAAGCTTACAAGAAGCCAAAGGATTTGATAAACATTAAAAAAACTCATATTTCTTACTCTGGATCACCTCAAAAGCATCAGTATGATCCTGATAAGATTATTCTGGTGCCTGACCCATACAGTTCCGATGCTTTTTACTATGAATTTAAAATTGAGGATATTTCCTATGTAGAAGAACTTCCCAGCCTTGTAAGCATGGAAGGTGAAACCGTTACAATGTCCAGAATCTGGATAAAAAAAATGAGCGTAGGAATAAAGAGCTTTCCTTTTATTGTTGAGGATACCACGAGACTATAAATTATTTATGCAACTTCTCAAAAAGTTCTGGTGAATTACGCGATAAATGACGAGCCCACTGATAATAAAATATAAAATATCTGGAACTCACATCTAAGTGAGCCTAAAAAAACAGTAGCCAACCCTTTTAATGCGTATTGATTAAACAGCAGATCATATATTTTAAGTATGAATTATCTCTTATACGCTGTTTTTTCTTAAAGCTCATTAAAATGTTCAAACAGCCAGCTTTTTTATATTTTATTATCAGCAGGCTCGTTTATGTATTTATTGAGAAGTAGCTTGTTTATGAGAAATGTAGGTTGGGCATTAAATAATGAAACCTGTGATTGCAATAGTTGGTTGCGGAAGAGTCGGAACCGCTCTTGCTAAATTTTTATCAGAAGCCGGCTATGGAATTTCCGGCCTTGCAAGCAAAAGCTTTTCATCCGCAAAAAGACTTGCAGACTTAACAGGAGCCGGGCGTTTCACTACCATACCCTGGGAAATAACAAAAAAAGCAGATATTGTTTTTTTAACAACACCGGACAGCGAAATATCTGATACATGCAGCAATATTGCATTTAATGAGGGCTTCAAAAGAGATTCCGTGGTCTTGCATTGCAGCGGAGCACTTCCATCAACGATTTTATCATCGGCAAAAAGCTGTGGCGCTTTTATCGGGTCAATGCATCCCATGCAGAGCTTTGCCCTGAATGAAGGGAATGAAAGCCCTTTTCACGGAATCATATTTGCTGTGGAAGGTGATGCTCAAGCTTTACATATAGCAATAAAAATTGCGGTTGATCTTGGCGCAGATTGTATTTCAATAAGCATGGAAGATAAAACCCTTTATCATGCTGCCGCCGTGGTTGCATCAAACTACCTTGTAACCCTTCTTTCTCTTGCTTTCAGGCTTATTGAACATGCAGGCATATCCGGCAGTGACACCTGGAAGGTCTTAAAACCTTTAATTAAAGGTACGCTTTTGAATATAGAAAAGGCCGGAATTCCAGCAGCGCTGACAGGTCCTGTAGCCAGAGGAGATATTAAAACCGTGGAGAGACATATAAAGGCAATAAGGGAAAAATCACCTGAATTGCTTGATCTTTATAATACTCTTGGTTTTCATACAATAGGCATTGCAGAATCAAAAGGCACTCTTTCAAAAAAATCTGCTGATATCCTTAAGAAAATAAGTAACAGTTCAGCTACAAAGGCACAAAGGCACGAAGAAGGGATATGAATTTTAAATCTTTATCAAAAAGAGAAGAATCTATTGCTGAAAAAATTGTATATACGGCATATACTGTACATAAGATATCAGGACCTGGTTTGCTCGAAAGAGTTTATGAAGTTTGTTAGAAAATTATATTATAATCTTGGTGCCTTAGTGTCTTTGTGGCCGAACTATTACACAAAAGGCAATTGAGATGTTACGAGGAGGCTGTTGTGAAATTTATTTCATTTGGTGATATTCATGATCATGCGGAAAATGTACAAAAAATAGATGGAATCTCAGATGCGGACTTTGTTGTTATTACCGGAGATTTAACAAACTACGGCGGGATTAAAAAGGCCAGAAATATTATAGACTTTATATCGCGTTATAATCCCGCTATCTATGCTCAGTTCGGCAACATGGACCTTGAAGAAGTGAATAATTACTTTGATGAAATCGGAATCAATCTTCACAGCAAAGGCATTATTATCGAAGATGTAGGAATTTTCGGTGTTGGAGGTTCCAATTCTACGCCATTCAACACCCCAAGTGAATACAGCGAAGAACAAATAGAAGAATTTATTTATAAAGGATATGAGAGCATAAAGAACCTTCCAATAAAAATTATGGTCTCTCATACTCCTCCACATAACACCGCCCTGGATATTGTTGGCGAGGGAATTCATGTTGGAAGTACGGCTGTTAGAAAATTTATAGAAAAATATCAGCCTCAGCTTTGTCTTACAGGGCATATTCATGAAGCAGTCGGAAAGGATAAAATAGGCAGCACCATTATTGCAAACCCAGGCATGTTAAGTGATGGCGGTTACACGGAGATCGTTAAAAACGGGGAGAACCTTGAAGTGGCATTGAAAAAAATTTAACTGCCCCAGGCAATTTTACATAAATTTGCAAATTCAAGAAAGGAGAAGGTTTAATGAACATCGCTATTTTAAGTTGTAAAAACATCAAGGATGAAACATGTATCGGATGTCACCGTTGTTTAATAGCTTTTGATAAGAAGGAAGGAGAATTTGAGAGATACAAGGGTACTGATGCCAAGTTAAGAGGTCTGGTCCACTGTGGGGGGTGCCCTGGAACTTCACCGGTTCTTCGACTGGTTATGCTGAAAACATGGATGGCTCCCCTTGGAGAGACTATTGATGCAATTCATATAGGGACTTGTCTTCTCGACAACTGTCCTTACATAGATACTATCATGAAAAAAGTGAAGGCAAAAGCGGGTGTGGATGTTATTGAAGGAAGCCATCCGTACAAACCGGTCAAGGTGTTTGGTGACTGAGAAAATATGTAATTGTTCACAGAGAATCGGGGTTTTGAAAATATATTCGCTTCAGGCCACCTTTGCCCGATCTCAAACCTATACGCCTACTTGGGGAAGTTATTTCGTCCCCGTTCCCAAGCAAAATATTTTGCTAAAATCCTAAAAAATCGTTGTTTTTTATGGACTATTTGGTATCTTAAACAATACTTGTTGTTAATAGCTTTTTTTACCAAAAGTATTTGAAAATAACATAGTTTCAAAATTCCGTGTTATAATCCTTAAAAATAAAAAAAGGATTGGAGGGATGTTTTATGCCATTTGCAGAAAAACTTTCAAAACTCAGAAAAGAAAAAGGGTTTACACAACAAGGACTATCCCAAAAAATCGGTGTAGGGATTTCTCAAATGAAGCGATATGAAGGAGGAAAATCTTCACCTACTTTGGCAATTATAAAAAATATTGCAAAAACACTTGGCGTTTCATCAGATGAATTGATTTTTGATAAGAGTGAAAGTGTAGCCTCATCTAAAATATTTGACCGGAAGCTGTTGGAGCAGTTTGGATTAATTTCGGCTCAACCGGAACTGGTGTGACACTGAACCCCGTCAACCGGAATCAGTGTGGTCAATAAAATCAACTTGTTACACAAACCATTATTAAGATATCAATATCTTAACGATGGTATTAAGAGTAAAAAATGGTACTTTTTTGATTTTGGCATAACCACCTGTAAAACAACGAAAAAATGGCAAAAAGAGGGTCAATTTACCACACCAGTTCCGGTTGAGCCTAAAAAAGGTTCAAAACTATCAAATGCATGAAACAAGGCACAAGCGTTACAGTATTTTGTCAGTGATGAAAAATGCCTTATATACACATCTATCTGATTTGTAAGAGTATTTATATGCTTTTATGATGAGAAGGGTCAATAATAGCGTTACACTATTTGGATCTTATTAGGCGCCGCAGCCAAAACACTGCCATAAATTTGTTAATGGATTTACGGAAAAGGAAGGATTGTGGTCGTCATGGAAGGGGCAAAGGCCAAACCAGTTTTTGCCGTTTTTCTTAAGTTTGACGCCTTTTGCTCTTACCAGAGCTATAAGGTCAACGTTTTGTTTGATATGCTCTATCTTTTCTTTTTCTATCATCTTCGTATCTCCCTCTATCTCGTAGTTTTTCAAACAGGATATCCCGCAAACGGTTTAATGATTCTCTGAACTGGACCGGATTTACCAGGGCATGGCCGTTCATGTAGTCCTTATCCAGCTTATCCAGATCAGTACCGGTAAACATGAAAGATGCTATCCGTTTTCTATTTGTCCTGAAGCAAATTTCACTTAAATCACCTCCCATGCACAGAAAGAATGCGCCTCTGAATATGTCTGTGGTTTCTAAGCTGTTTGTTCTCAATAAAATCACCTCCTTTCATGTTGATTTTTTTAGGAAGATACGATAGAAATTAAAAGCGGTTTCAAAGGGGTTTTATCCCTCTGAAGCTTCTTTTTTCCGGCCATCAACTGCCTAAAGTTTGCCGACTTTTAGTTAATGGCCTTTTTTCCTGCCGAAAAATTCCCCTTTTTTATATATAAATCTATGTTACCAATAAGTACTTTTTATAACTAAGGAACGTGGACGAAATAACTTCCACAAGTAGGCGCATAGATTTGGGTCAAATTCGTTCGATCTCAGATCACAAAAGTTGATGGAATAGCGGGCTATTTTGATATTTTTGTGATTTGAGATCGGGCAAAGGTGGCCTGAAGCTGTGATGCATAGTTGGGGAAGTTATTTCGTCCACGTTCCTAATCAGGTTCAACATGTCAAGCATTTTTTAGGGTTGACTATCACCTGTTGATGCTCAATAATTACCATTAATGGACTTGATTTTTAATATTTAATATTTTTAGGTGATAAAATGGCTATTGGTGATAAAATTCTTACTTTAAGTAAAAGGATGGAGTCAGCAGCAATTGGCAAAAAAAATCGGAAATAGTGGCCCGATTATTGGATGATATGAAAGGGGAGAAATGATGCCATCTGTAGAGGTAGCAAAAAAATTAGCATACATCTTCGGTATTACTCTGGATTATCTGGTTGATGATACGGGCAAAATAATAGAAATAAAAGACAAGGTAATGCTTGAACGGCTGATAGAACTTGAAGGATTGGAACAGGGTGAAAAGAAAACAATTGTGAATGTGATCGATAGTCTGTTAAGGGATGCTAAAGCCAGGCAAACCTATGCCACACAATCGTAATAGTTCGTGAGTCAGCTATTAAAAGGGAAGCCCATGAATACACCACAACAAGATATAATATCAACCAATCAACAGGAAAGAATCCTCATCCATAGAATTCGCACCCTATCACCGGATAAAATTACTGAAGTGGTAGATTTTGTGGATTTTTTGACTCATAAAAATCGTGACCGCCATCTTCTTCAAGCAAGCAACAAGCTGGCTGAGGATGTGTTCAGAAAAGTCTGGGATAACCCCGAGGATGACGAATATGACAAGTTATAGCTTCGGTGATATCGTCCTGGTTCCTTTCCCCTTTACCGATCAAGTCATTACAAAAAAACGCCCTGCCGTCATCATCAGCTCAAGAGCATATAACCGGCAACGCCCGGACATCATCCTCATGGCTGTAACCAGCCAGATGCAATCTGCGAATTATTTTGGGGATATGACGATCAGCCAGTGGCAACAAGCTGGTCTCCTTAAACCATCAGTAATAAAGCCAATTTTTACTACAGTAGAGAAAGGACTTGTATTAAAGAAGCTCGGAAGCATAAGCGATAATGACCGTAAAGAGCTTAAGAAGGCCATACAATCTATCATAGGAGAATAACCATTGCTAAAAAAAACAAAACGGAAGCCGCTTGTCTGTTTTAAAGCCCTGCCTGTCATGCTCCCTGCATCTTCTTACATAATCTGGACTTAATTATCCGACGCTGCTTGATTTTATTTTTAATGGTTGCAGCATCAGGGATAATTCAGATTATGTAATCAGGAGCAGGCATCACGCCAGGCAGGGCTAATGGAATTAAGGTAAGCGGCTGGCTTATCTTATGCCCTCCCGCCAACCCAAAAAGAATGGAATCATCAATTTTATAGCAATTAAAAAAGAAAAGGCAGTAACGCCATACCCGCTACTGCCTTATGTTTATGATAGTTATTTACTTGCGGTCGTCCCGGTTCTTTCCCCAAGAGTGGTTTTACTGGTCTTTTGTTGAGCGTTGCTACAATGGTTTCCAAAACGACAAAGTCTGTTGTTCAAAACGCCATGGAAAAAGTCTCCACAAAAAGAGTTCATGCTTGGTGCAAGAAAAATATCGGCCAATCTATTCAAGCAAAGAGAAAAGAGGCTTTTGCTTGTAGGGATAAAACGGAACAAAAATGGGATCAATTAAAAGAGGCTGCATGAACTATTTTCCATCAGCCCAGTATAGACCCATGTGAATGCGCCGTACACATTCGTCATCCGACATCATCAACGTGATGCCCTGATTAAAGAACCGTAATTTCGACCTTGGGTGTTTTACTACATCGAAAGCGACAGCATCATTCAGGGAATCCGGCTCGGCCTCGTGGTTTGTTAGCTGTGTTTGGCAACTGCGTACTTGACACGCATGGCAAGATTGCCCAAATTATTCGTGCCGCCGACATACGGCAAGCTTGTGAATGAAGGAGAGGCGATTTCGCGAGCTGTGCCGAGAAAAGCAAGGGTCCAGTATAGAAGGCCACCATAGCCTCCGCGGAAAGGGCTTATGATATCACTTCTCTGCAAGGTTGTTTCCAGCTCAATGCCATAGTTGTGGGCCGTGACGCCTGCGCCAGCTCCGTCCAGTTGTTCTTTCAACCACGTCGCGTCTTCATCGGATCTACGCGATTCTGCGTCATATGACCAATCCTTCGACGTGCCAAGTCTGCATAATGACAACAAACCAACATGAATCGGCCCCTTTGTGAAAATGCCAAGTTCGTCGATGGCCTCACGGATGCCTGTTAGACGATCTGCGCGGGTCGCACCTTCCTCGGGCGATACGGGAAATATCATTGCTGTTCGCTCCGAGCGGTCATCCGAATTTGGTTTCTTCGCATGGAAGGAAACCAGGCATCCGCGATTCACATGAGGCAAATCAAACGTTTCCATATAAGCGTTCCGCAGTTTTACGCCTCCGCAGTGAACCTTCACAATTCCCTGAATTTCTCCTTCTTTTAGCATCTGCACCAACTTGAGTTCAGGATATTCTGAAACCACATCCTCGTGACCTGCGTTATTGGCGCCCACGATGATAAGTTCCGCCACGGAACGTGCTTGCACCAAGTCTTCTTCCGTCACCTTGGAGGGATCGTTCAGCCCCACACCGATAGTCGGTTTCCGGTCGGGAGTCGCGGCATTGAGTATTCGGCACCATTCGTCATACAAGGGAAGCGACATTGAAATTCATCCTTTTCCTGTTTTTTCTTACGAATTCATGCGCGCTTTTACGAAGCAGTAGCCGGAAGCTAAGTTCAGTGGGAACTTTTCGTTACGGCGGAGGATTAGTTCCCGTAAGGACGATTCCTTTACGTTGCCAATGCGCCCGAAGTCACTGTGGGCGTCAGGGCAGACGAGTACTTCACCATTGTTGTCCACCGTAATGCCAAAAAGATAGATACCGCATTGGCCAAGTTCTGTTGATGAGGTGAAGTTGCGCGCTGTATACTGCTGGCCGATTGCGCGAAGCCGCTCGGCCTGATCTTGGACCAACATATCCCAAGTAATCGCTGCTTCTCCGACTTTTACCGGTGATCGGCATGTATAGTAGATTCCATGATTCTGGCACCATCGATGAATCGTTGGAATAGACTCTGCTGTCTGCGTGGTTACGACCGAGTTGATGCCCAAGCGTGTGATGATGCGGTCCCCATCAATTTTGGGTTCATGGAAATGTTCCAACAGAACATCCAGATTTCGCCGTAATCGTTCAAACACGCCCTGCTTCCCCACCATTTGCTCATAAATATCCGGATCGAAAGAATCGACTTTCAGGTAAAGGGAAACAGGGAAGTCTTTCAATTGCTTGATCCTGTCCGAATCCAGAAGATAGCCATTTGTATAAACCACCAGCCACAAGCCCAATCGCTTCATTTCCTCTAATATGTCCCAGAAGTTCCGGTCGGCCATCGGTTCGCCACGCCCCGGTATGGAAACCACACGTACACCACACTCCTTCGCCTCACGAATTACGCGCAACTTATCACCAAGTACTAATTCATCCCTGGCGGCCTTCAGGTTCTTGAGTCCGACAAAGCAATAGAAACACTGGTAGTTGCATGCTGAGGTCATGTTCAATGCAAGGTAAACAATATTGCCAAGCTCGTTTCCTTTCATCTCGGCTTGGCGCCAATGGTACCCAGCCAGTACTATTACATTATTATTAGGCATCCAAATCCTTCCTCCTTACTAATACTTCGTGGGGATGCCAATCTCTATCGTCTTTAAGTTTCTTTTCCAGCTTGTGAATGAAAGCTAAGTCTATTTCTGGGATAGACCCTTTCAATTCATCCCTAAGTTGCTGGATCAGTTCATAGAAATAAAGTCTTGATTTCATATCCAGGAAATTTTGGTGGAAGTAAGCAACCGCATGTGGCTCAGATATTTTTATACCTGATATTTTTTGCGCAATATCCTCCGGAAAATCGCCATTTTCTACCATTAGCGCTACCTCCCCAGGATTTGTAAAGCAGACAACGGCAGTCCCGTTCCTCGATGAAAAAGGGTCTATGATTAAAGACCAGAACGGGAGATCGAATACTCTCGTTTCCGCGTCAAGCCTAATTCCCGGTATGGCGTCTAATTTCTTGACAAAGGCCTCGACTACTTCGACATACTCGTCCGCTTTTGTAACGTCCTTCAGTAGTTCTTTTGCTCGTAGTCGCAATTGACTGTCGCGGAGGTACACCAATTTGACGGAAATATTGGCAAAACCCTTCTGTTTTTGAGCCGCAGAGGTCAGGTTTTCTATGAGTTTTCCTGAGAATATTTCCCACCATTTAGACTTCTCAAAATCATCCTTCGTAAATCCACGGTCCTGTATGGCATACAGAACAGGCAGAGGCAAAGCCAAATTGAAATCTGTTCTTACGTTCTTTGCTTTTTCCAGAACTGCGTCGCAAAACTCGTCGAGCGTGTCAATGAAATCAACGTAATGTATTTGGCGCTCAAGGGTCTCCATTTGTTTGCCCATTTCTGTGTTACCCTTTTGAAGACTCAACATTTCTTTATCATTCTTCCTATGCCGACGCCACTGCCAGATATTTCCTGCGACTGCCAGTATCAGCCCAAGTATCATCCCACACAAGGAATAGTCTATCGATGTTGATAAATCAGAGGGCACACCCGTCTTTTGATCCGCCTTGAAGTTGGAGGTCCTTGCTGCAAGAACAAATGAGTTGTCGTAGAACTGTTGTGGCCGGATCATGAAGTCGTTTGGCAGTACGTTGGACGTTTGCATGGAACCCAAAACATTCGCTACACCAAATGGTTCGATCTTTCCGGTCGGACTGTAGAACTCCCGGAGCAAATCCAGCGTTTTAACGTATTGTTCTTCATCAGAGCCTGTGACCTCCGAAGAAAGCACAAAAGCGATTTCCTCAGAAGTATGTTCCTTGATAAACCGCAATGCTTTAACCAATGCACAGGTAACTTTCTGCACTAACTCCCGATTATTGTCGATTACTTTCTGGCGAGTGAGAATCCCGGCCTGATTGTAATGGCCGCCGAATGCCTTCAGCGTGTCATCCATCGTGATTAGGCGTTGTAAAACGAATGCATCGCCGTTCTCGACCATCGCGGAGGCAAAGGGTTCGAGAGCGATGCCGCCGTCGATATCGCCGTTCTTCAAGGCCGGTGGAAATGTTGATGAACCGGCTTTGACAATGGTGACATCGTCGGGACTGACGCCATTCTTGGAAAGCAGAAAGGCAAGTACCATGTTCGTGGCCGAGCCTTTGGAGGTCACACCGAGGCGCATGCCTTTCAGGTCGACGATACTCATGACCTTGTCCTTGTGTCTGGAATCGACCACGAGCACCATGCCGGGGGTCTGGTTCATCAGGACGACCATGCGCAAATCGTCTTTGCCTTGGGCGGCGGCCTTGAAGGCGTGGTCTATGCTGTTCGTGCTGAAATCGACTTGCTTGGAAATCAGCGCTTGGGCTGTGGCCGTTCCGCCTTTGAGATAGGTGATTTCAGGCTCAAGACCTTCGTCCTTGAAATAGCCAAGAGCTACGGCGAGGTCGAGCGGCAGGAAATGGACGATGTGTCCACCGCTTGCGATCTTGACCTTTTGCAGTTTTTCTTGCGCCTGCGCCGTTGCGCACAGCAGCACGACAAGCAGCAAGGCGAAGCATTGATTCATTCTCAGCAATTCCCGCTGCAAAACGATTTAACCTATTCAAATTATTACAAATTACCAAAAATAGTTTACGACGAAAACTTTAACAGCTTGATATTACAACAAAAAATTTACTTACGAAAAACTAACAATATCAATATGTTAGACTTTCGTTTCGTGAACTTATTTAAACAAAATACAGTAATTTCAACAGGTTAAGCTGTTTTGCAGCGGGAATTGCTGATTCATTCTTGAATTCATAATACGCCTCTTGTTGGAGTTTCGTTGAGTTTCCACTTGGCGAAGTGTTGTTCGATACGCCGGACAATAAAGTCTATCACAGCGACGGTCAATGTCAAAACGGTCAAGCCCGCCATAACGCCGGTGGAATCGAACATGGCCTGAGCGTTGTCGATGAGAAATCCGATTCCCGCGCTTGCGCCGATGTATTCGCCAATAATGGCCGCGATGACGGCGTAGCCCACACTGAGACGCAGACTGGCGAATATCCATGTCATAGTGGCCGGGAGATAAATGTGCCGGATAATGTGGTATCGGCTGGCGCCTAAGACGCGGGCGTTCTTGAGCAGCACGGGGTTGACGTCTTTGAATCCCTGGTAGGTGTTGAAGAAGACGACAAAGAACACCAAGGACACGACGATGACCACCTTGGAGAGGAAACCAAGCCCAAACCACAGAATAATGAGCGGGGCAAAGGCAATACGGGGCAAGGCGTTCAGCACGCCGATGAAGGGCTGAAGCACGGCGTCAAGCTTGCGGCTGGCGGCGAAGAGAAAACCAAATGCCAGACCCAGCAGCATACCAGCGACGAGGCCGACAGCGGCTTCAGATAGCGTGACCCATAAGTGCTTAAAAAGAATGCCTTCGCCAAACCATACGGCAACGTGTTTGGCGATGCGCTCGGGAGAACTGATATAGAACGGATCGAGGGCCTTGGTCCGAGCGGATATCTCCCATGCCACCAGAAAGAGGGCGACAAGCCCGGTTTGCACGAGAAACACTGTCCAGTTAAGGCGTCGCTTCATTGTGTCCCTCCGTCAAATGCAGCCAGAGTTCGCGCACGATTTCGTGGAACTCCGTTTGCCCGTAAAGCGCGTCCAGGTCGCGGGGGCGTGGCAAAGGATTGTCGCTCACACTTTCCACCCTGGCGGGCCGCGCTGTGAGCACGACGATCCGGTCAGCAAGCGCGACAGCCTCTTGAACGTCATGCGTCACAAGAATAATGGTCGTATCCAGCGATTCCCAGAGCCGCACCACTTCTTTTTCGATTTGGCGTTTCGTATACGGATCAAGCGCTGAAAACGGCTCGTCCATCAAGAGCAAATCAGGCTCGGATACCAGGGCCGCCGCGAGTGAGACCCGTTTCCTCATGCCTTGGGAAAGCTGCGAAGGATAATAATCGGCGAAACCATTCAGGCCTACAGCAGCAATCCACTTTTCGACCCGGTTCTTCCGCTCCGTTTTGGCGCTGTTGGTTGCGATGAGAGGAAACTCAATGTTTTTGTGAACCGTTTTCCACGGCATCAGGGATTCTTCTTGCCAGGCAACGGCAATTTTTTCCTTCACGCCATTCTCGGCATCCAGATTGTACTCCACACGACCGGAATCCAAGACGTCCACACGTGCCAGAACATTGAGCAATGTTGATTTACCACGCCCGACGGCCCCAGTATAGCCAGAAACTCACCCACCGCGACATCCAAATCAATGCCATCAAGCACGTTCAATGACTCGCCACTGTTCCGAAAAAAGCCCTTCCGGGCGTTTCGAATCGTTATCGCAATGGGGCTTGGTTTTGTTCCTGGTCTATCCACTCTTGTTACCTGTGGGTGAACGTATCGGTAGAGAGATTTCTTGAGAACCCGGCGACTTGTCGTAACACATCAAAATGAGGCCTAACACTGTCCACAAAACCTTTCTTTTAAAAATCTGGGTTTCAGTCTATCGGCAAATCCGACTGTCCCAAAAATAGTCCATAGCAAAAATATCCACATCAAACGGATTCAGGTATTCTTTAAAAAAAATTGCCTGCCAACCATAACAATGAACAAACTATTAATAAATAGCCACCCGTTTTAAGGGTTTTATTAACTTGATTAGCGAACTTTTCACCATTATTTTCAACTAATTTTTGATAATTTTTTTTACTTTTGGAAAGAACTAAAAAAAAGATTGCAAACATAGTGAATGAAACTGGCAAGATAAAGTTTGACATTTAACCCCTCAACTCTTTTTCGGTAATTAACAAACAATTCATTTAATAGCATTCATAATAGTAGATCCTGAATTATAAATTGACTGACTACTTTGTATAACACTATTAATGTTTCCTATATTAGAAGGTAAGGTTCTTCCGGTCAATAGCATGTCACCTAATGCATTTATGGCAACTAGTTCATCCTGAGTTGAGTAACAAGCTGTTGTGCTTTTTATTACTGCCTCTTTAACTCCCATAAATGGTATCTCATTATCCAAGAATCCTGTAATTATTTGTGAAATACCCCATCCAAAAGCTGCAGAGCCTCCTAAAATAGCAGGAACGCCTCCTACAGCGCCAACACCTGTTGTTGAAACAGCAGCACCA